>ERZ795056.2324-NODE-2324-length-21231-cov-4.886947_pt1 | contig 21231 bp, 11 predicted proteins | sample MGYA00375140_ERZ795056 | MGnify/ENA primary metagenome ERZ795056 (study PRJEB30185, sample SAMN05720227) | activated sludge metagenome | isolation source: Anaerobic digester | place: USA | collected 2015-03-09 ... | reverse complement strand
AGCTTGACGCGGTGCTTTGCATCTTGCACTGGCCGGGGCCAGTCCTCAGTCGATGCGAATCCGAGCGGCTTTTGATTTCCCCAACGTGAAACTTGCCTCCGATCTGCGCATTCGCAAAACAGTACGGGTCTTCGATATCTTGAAGCTCAAAGAAGTCGATTTCGAAATCAACTACCGAGTTTTCCCGTAGCCCGCCTCATGACGCAACGGTGCCTCAACGCTGTGCAGATTCGCCTTTGCGCTGGCATCACATGACGCGTTCCCCGATTCGATGCTACGTTGCGGCCCCTTGATTGACTACTCGCCTCACCGCTGGCGAAGCCACTTCTTCGACCTCCGGGGTTCCCTGGTCAAAGAGATCGCGTATCGCGTCGGCGTGGTTACGTTGACCGCGCTGTTTGTCGCGATTGCGTATCACTATCACGAGGACGTCGCGATCAACGGCACGCCACACGCGCTCATCGGCGGCGCGCTTTCGCTCTTACTTGTCTTTCGCACCAACACGGCCAACGATCGCTACTGGGAAGGCCGCCGGCTGTGGGGCGGCGTAGTCAACAGCGCGCGCAATCTTCGGCGCAAAGCCGAGGCGTTGTTACCCGACGATCCTTCGACTACGCAGGCGCTCGTCGATTGGACCGTTGCGTTCACGTATGCAATGCGGGCGCACCTAGTCAACGAAAAGTCCCTCGGGCCTTCCTCGCGCCTGTCCGCCGATGACCAGGCGCGCGCCATCGCTTCGCAGCATGTCCCGGTCTACTGCGCCGCCAGGCTGACCGCGATCATCGCCGACGCGCGACGGCGCATTGCGCTTTCGGATATCCAACAACAGATGTTCGATGCTGACGTGCAGGCCATGGTCGACTGCCTTGGCGGCTGCGAGCGCATTGAGCAAACGCCCCTGCCCTTCGCGTACGCCGTTCACCTTCGGCGCATCCTCGTGCTTTACTGCGGCACGCTGCCGTTCGCTCTCGTCGCCCACTTCGGTGAGTGGACCGTCTTGGTCAGCCTCCTGATTGGCTACATCCTCATCGGCATCGAAGAGATCGGGACCGAGATCGAGGGCCCGTTCGGCCGCCGCGAAAACGACCTCCCGCTCGATCGCATCTGTGACAATCTACAGAAAAACCTACTAGCCCCCGAAAATAAGCGATGACGAAACATCTGTTGTCCGGCCATGCCCGCTTCCGCGCCGAGTATTTCTCGGGCGAAGGCGACTACCTTCGCTCGCTCGCTCGCGACGGCCAAAATCCCAGCACGCTGTTCATTGGCTGCGCGGACTCGCGCGTCATTCCCGAGCTGCTCACCACATCGTCGCCCGGCGAGCTATTTGTCGTGCGCAACATCGCCAACGTGGTGCCGGCACTTGCCGATGCAGACTCCTCGGTCGGCGCCGCCATCGACTACGCTGTCGAAGTCCTCAAGGTCCCGCATGTCATCGTCTGCGGCCATGATGGCTGCGGCGGCGTTAAAGCGGCGCTCGATGGCATCAACGTTCTCGCCCACCTCACCAGCTTGCACGAGTGGCTAGGTGCCGTCGTGCCCGCCGCCACCGCGGCCCGCGCCCTCGAGCCGCCACCTGCCGAGCTTCTCAAGACCGCCGTCGAAGAAAACGTCCTACAGTCGATGAGCAACCTCATCACCTACCCGCCGATTGCGCGCGGCCTCGCCGCGCACACCCTCTCACTCCATGGCTGGGTCTACGATCTTGCCCATGGCGAAGTGCGGGTCTACGACGTGTTCTCCGAGGAATTCATCGCGGCGAGCCGCGTCGGTGAAACCAAAACTTGAGCCTTGCTGCGAACCTTTGGACGTCACCAGCCAACAACGATCGCTGATGTGGTTGCGCTAGTCAGTGCGAATCCGAGCGGCTGGAACCGTCGATGCCAAGCGGGCTTCCGCATTGGCAAATCGCAACGTGATGCTGAGTTGTTCACCGCCTGCGGTGATCGTAAGGTTCGCTTTGGTCAGGCTGGCTTGCGCGCCGGGCGTGTTGAGCAACACGCGCGCAGCTGCAATTTTGCGCAGCTGCTCTCGCGCTGCGTTGACAGAAGGCAACATCTTGCGATTCAGCCAAACGGCCGCAACCACGCCCACCACCAGAGCCGCAATCCCGGCATCAATTGCAGCTGCTACACCGACAAGAACAAATATCAGCGGCCCAACGTGTGCCCTGATCAACTCATTCCGCTCGGCAGGTTCACACCACGTCAACACGTCGTGCGCCCCTTCGGCTCTAAGTGCCATTGCGGTTTCGCTCATGAGATCAACCATTGCACTTTGCGCGAGTTGCGGCCAGGCCGAAACAACCACTTGTGGCCGGGTTCGAGCTTGGCTGCACCGTGAGCGGCTGCGAGTTTGCCGCACGCTGATTTGATCTAGCGATTGCGCTTCCAAAACGGCTTGCGGGTAGGCGCCGCCGATGTAGGGCCTGGCCCAGCATTGCCACCTGCTGCGTTGGCGGCATCGCCGATGCTTGCGATCAGCGCACCAAATGCTGCCTCATCAAGGCTTGCCGCACGTAGCAGGCGCTCCAATTCAACCACGATCGCTTCAATCGTGCGCACGAGTTGGCTGGCAACCATAGTCGACGCCGCGTCTTCGGTCCATTCGCGCAAGCGAGTCACTTCAACCCGCAAGGCCATGATCTGCTTGCGCGGCAGTGCAACGCTGAGCGCGGTGGCAAGCTCACGCAGCCGTGCAAGCTGCGCTGGCGACGCTTGGCCACCTTTTGAAGGGCCTCGATCTAGTGCTGGTTCCGCCATTGAGTGCACTACAGGAATACTGCTAAGCCGCGGCGGTGCTGATGGCGGTGCAACTTTGGCCGGTGCTGGCCGCGTTGACTTTCGCATTGGAGCACTTGGTGCAGGTGCCGATTCTTTCATTTCGAATGCTGGTGACATCAAAGGCAATGCTGCAACATCCGAAACATCAAATTCTTCTTCGGCTTCGTAGCTCACGCTGCGTTTCGCCATCGATGCCGACGGTGGAGGCGACGCAACGGAGTGGCGTGGACTTGCAGCCATCGGCGCAGAGCCCGGCGCTGGCAGTGGCGCGGACATCGGCGCAGGCACAGCGTGATTGAACTGGGGCGTCGTCTGCGCGCGGCCGCGCAACATGCCGGCATCGGCTTTCGCTTTCTCTTCCACGGCTTGAATCACCCGCTGCTGATAGCCCGTGCGATTCGCCACTTCGCTACGATCCACGGCAACGAACGCCGTGAACCGACACAACACTGAAAACGTGGTCGAGATGCGCACCATTTCTTGTTCCAGCTCGTCGCGCACCGGATGACTTTGACCGCCGGCAGCGTAACGATCTTCGAGGTCGCGCAACCGCGCACGCGCCCACACCGACGACAAGGCATATCGTTCAAGGAACGTTTGGCGTTCAGGCTGCTGAGCCACCGTCTGCGCAAACTCAGCACCAAACTGCACACCACGTAAACGCACGCGCGCGCTTGGCGAAGCTTTGCCAACATAGCGTCCGGTGATCAATACAGGTGCACCTGCGTACACATCGGTACAACGTGCCGGCGCCAACGTCCGTGCATCGATTGCCAGGCCTTCGCCGTCGAGGCCAAGGTTGCTCAACACCGGCATGCCAATACGGCCATGAATTTTCGACATCACTTGGTCGAGCCGATCTTCGGATTCCACCAATTCAAACAAACCAGCACCTGCATTGGCCAAGCGGCGCAAAAACGCAGCATTCACGCCTTGGTCGATGCCGATCGTAAACACGCGGGTGCCTTGCAGCATTGGTGTTAACCGGCCCAAGATCTGATCCTCGCCGGTGACTTGGCCGTCGGTGGCTAACACGATCACGCGTTCGCGATCCATCGGTGACTGCTGTAGCGTTGCAGCTGCAACGGCCAATGGTTGCTCCATCTCGGTACCACCGCGCGCATCTACTTTGGCCAAAAACTCGACGGCAACGAAACGGTTACGGTCGGTCGCCGTCACCAGCGCCCGGCCACCGTCGAAGTTCGGCTGCTCGATCCGATCATCAAATGCCATCACTGCGAAGCGATCATTGCTATTGAGGCTGTCGATCATCCGCGCCACTGCACGCCGTGCCGCCACCATCTGCCAACCCTGCATTGACCCCGAGCGATCCAAAACAAACACCACGTCGCGCGAACGCTGCGCCATGGTTGCAGCAGTTGGCGGCACCACCAACAAGCTAAATGTACCAGCGGCGCCGTCCGCATCGTCGACGCAGGTCAAGGTGGTAGTCAGCGTTTCATTGGCGAGCTTCCATCGCACGATCAAATCGCGATTGAGGAATTGGCCACTCGCGAGATCCAACCGCAGGGTGCCATCCGTGGGCGAGACCGCCATCGGCAGGCTGGTCGACACCGCCGACACCACGCTCGTACCACCATCAATCGTGACTCGGCCTGACAGCCGCACTTGCTGGCCATAGCCAGCGATCCGCACGGGTGGTGCGACGCGCGAAGCATCGGGCACAGCGTCGGTATCCGCAGCTATACCGTCGCCAGCTTGTTCACCGCCGAGCGCAGCGCCACTGGTGTAGCGCGGCGCCACCAACAGTGGAAACTGCAGCGTCACTTCACCATCGTCGACGCTCAGTGGTCCAATCAACGTCAACCTGACAATTGGCGCTTCGCCTGGCATCACGTTACCAACCCGCATCGTGAAGACGCCTGGCCGTTCTTCTTCGGCAATCGCAGCGCGTTGGCCTTGCGCGATCGCGTGGTCGTATTGTTGCCGCGCCGCCCCGCGCTCGTCGATGCTGCCTTCGATCACGCGCCCATTGCACTCCATGCGAAAGCGCCGCACGGCCATGCGGTCCGGCATCGGAAAGATATACGTTGCTTCCATCGGATACGGGCTGCGATTGACGAACTGTTGCATCAGCTCGATCGACGCCGTGATGCCAACCGCCGTCACTTCGACATCCATGGCTTGCAAAGGAAAGCCGACCGCAGCCTGGCCTGGTTGTGCGACGTGCGTTGCCATCATCACCGGGCAGCTAGCGCCGAGCATTCGCTCGTTCGCTCCGTCACGGGGCGGCCGGCCTAGACCAACAAGTTCAGCGTCTGAAAACACATGGACCGAAGCGATCGTAGCAACCAACATAAAACCTCCAAAGTGCAACGGTGTAGACATCCAAGAAGCGAGCCAGCAAATGCTGACCTGCAGGTGATTCGAGCGTTACGGCTCGCGCGACGACGCGCGTTGCCTAGCAAGTTCAGCCAGCAGCGGCGCGGCTGCGGCCATCAGACGATCAAGATCAAAATCGGCCGGCGCCTGCGACGACGGCAGCAACAAACGGATCGATTCCGTGAGCGCGATTGTCGTGGTCGATTCCACCACAACAGAGGCAGTCGACTTCGGCGCGGTGGTTACGCTCGCCGGCAACTGTGTCGGCGCGGCCGACTCAGCGCTTAGCACTGGCACTGGCGCTGGCACCGATGCCGCAACGTCGGCCGCTGCCGCTTGTTTCCAAAATTGCCGACGCGGTGGCGCAGTCGGCGCGACCGCCGCCGCGGTCGACACCACCGCTGCAATCACGATGCCCGAAACCCGTTCGAGCGTTGCGACATCTAGCGTTGGCCACAGCGCGGTTATCTCCGACAAACTTTTGCCAGCCGCTTGCAGCCGTTTGATGGCAACGACTTGGGCCGCATGCCGCGGCCCGTACAAAGCCGTCCGACCACGCATCGCAAGCGGACGATCGAGCAAGCCAAGCGTTGTGTAGTAACGAATGTTGCGTTCATCCGGCACTGCACGAACTTGTCCGTTTGACGGCGCTGGCAGCGACGCCATATGGCGCCCCACTTCGGCAGTCAGTTCGGAAAGTGTCCAGCTCATGCCCTATATCTAACACTGTCATATAACAGTGTCAAATACAATTTTATAAGATATTGAAATTACAATGAACTATCGTCTACGAGGATCGCTGCCACGATGTGCTCGGGCAGGATGCTCACGTGGCGCACGTGGTTCGCCGCGGCTATGGCGTTCGCTATGCTCACCAGGTGCAGGCGCAGGCTCGCTAGTAGTTAGTGCCCGCCGAAATGCGCTATACGCGCGATCCCCAAAAATGGGTCGTGCGTCAAAATGCATGAAGTCACCGCCTGACGTCGACTCTCCGCCAAAGTCGCACGCGCCCCACGCCAATCCTGCTGCACGCAACGCGATCACGAGTTCGCGATCCTGTGTCATGAAAGCCTCTGTGCGAGATACTTCGCGATGCCACGCAGTGCGTTGCGCTTCAATCATGACCAGCCATTGGTCCACGGTTGCAGTGCGACTGCGTGTAGCCAGCGCAGCCCAATCTGTTGTTTCATCCAAACATAGATTTGCCAGCGACCCTGGTACGGTTTCATAGCCGTCTGGCCCCGGAAGCGCAGGTCCAAGCACTGCAAGCCGGGCCGCAAGGGCAGCCCGATCCGTCGCTAACGCAAGATAATCGTGCGTAGCATCACTTGAAGCAGCGAAGCGATCGTAAATCGCGGCCGTATCATGTTCGGCGGTCGCGATATGACTTGCCTGAAGTGCAGACATCGCTTCGCCTCGACCCATTAGCCACGCGGCATACCAAGTCACAATCGCAACCACCGGAGGGCGGTCGCGGTGAGTGTCCATCCTGCGCCCGACACTGATCCATGGATTGTGATCCGCAGAAATGTCGATTGCGAGGCCAAGATGGTGATAGCTCAATGCACGCACACTTTCAAAATGCCTCAGCTGACTCGCATGATTTCCGCCATTCACAACACCACGCCTGCCGTGGTGACCTACCGGTAATGACGCTTCGGCGCGCGCAAGCCGTTCGAGAAAGATGCGATGTCCCGTCGCCGTACCACCAAGAAACCGAATGGTTTGAAACTCGGCGGCATATTCGGCCCACGTCGGTGCAAAACCAGCTGGCAGTTCCGAGCCAATGGCGGCCCACGCTGCTGCCAAGCGTTCATCGCCGCGGCTATGCGCGACCATTGCGTTACCACCCGCTGCAGCATCACCCGTAACTATTTGATCTGCGTATGCAGCAGCTGACAACGGCGAAACGTCGGGCGAAAATCCCGCTCTGGCGCCGACCGCAACCGACGATGCACCAGGCACCGTTGAGGGATCCACATCCGCACCGGGATATGGCGTTGACCAAAAACTTCGAAACGCGCGAATGGCACGTTCTAATTGGCGGACGCGCGCCGACGCTGGCGCGGGTGCATCTACCGATTCGCCGCGTAGCAACGCAGCAAAATACGGCTCCCAAAGCTCCGCTTCGTCGTCGAGATAGGCACGTAACAAGCCAGCTTGCGCGGCCGCTTCACTGGAAAGATCGATTCCGGTCAGATTGCCGACCAGCACCGAAAGCATCACAATACCGCAGCCAACCTGTGCGCCAAGGGGGGCTAGCATCGCTAGCATCGGATCAACGCGGGCTTCTCGAAACCTTGCATGTTGCAAAGTTGCTGACTCCGGCGTCGCAATTAACGAAATCAACGCCGCCCAGCCTGGCGTTGAAGCGACCTCTGAGAAACGTGCAATTGCGCCACGGGTCAGTCTTAGTGTTGCAAGGATGTCATCAAGCGTGGCCGAGGCACTGCCTGGCAAAAATAAACTCGTGACGAGCGTCGAAAACTGGGCAAACATCGCTTCCACAAAGACGGCCGGAGATAGCCCGCCCATCGCGTGGCCGATCCCCACCGTCGGCGCTACTTCGCCAGTGAGCGCCGTTACCCGGCTCCTTTCGACAACGGCCGTTAGCCGCTCAACAAATGATCTGCCAGTCGCGTGAATGCCATCCGCTGCGTCTATTGAGGTTCGAGCCTCGCGACGATCTGCTTCCGCGCCATGTACGCCTAGCAGCAACAACGCTTGGTTGCCCAGTTTACCATCGAGTTCTAAGCCAACACGCTGCCAAATTTGCCACGCAACCGCGCGTTGCACGAAGTGAGGCGTCACCACCAAGCGAGCTCGCCGCTCCATCGCAGACCAAACGATATCTGACTCGGCAACTTCAAGCGCTAACCGCAACGCTTGGATTGCAACATCGCGGCGTGCCGGTTCCATGTCGGCCCATGGGGCGTCGGCACCTGCGTACCAATTGCGGACTGGATTGTAGTGCCGCGGCAAGGCAAAAAATGGGAGGTCACGCAGCGTCGGCCAATCAAGCTCGGTGATTTCGTGCGGGGCTGTGGCGGCCGACTCAGGCGTCGTTGCGGCAGCGCCACCGCTGCGCAGACTTGCCACCGCAGCCATGAATTCAGCATCGAGGGAGCCGCGACGCGGCAGGCCTACCGTCGTGCGCAATAGCGCGACAGCGTCAGGGCCAAACCGCGCGTTGGCGCGCTCGGCGAGTGCGCTATGATGATCCGCGTCGGCGGTCACCGCATCAGCGGTTGAATCGGCAGCAGCTTCGTCGGCGTCACGGGCAGCGTCGGGCCGAAAGTGCATCACGCGCACAGCACTGCCGCGCTGCTGCACGGTATGCGCCACTTCATGGGCAACCAACCAACGACCTGCACGCGATTGTGGCGCGAATTTGCCGGCAGCAAAAAAGATATGTGCGCCAACCGCAAACGCGTCCGCTCGTTGCTGCGCTGCAGCGGCGGCCGCGGCTTGGCCATGATGCACCTGTACTGCCGAAAGGTCGGTGCGCAGCACCCGTTCAAGTTGCAAGCGCAGCACCCGTGGCAAAGGTTGTCCCGACGAGGCCAACGTTGCCACGGCCTGCGGCAATCGCTGCGCAGTTTCAGCTTCGGCGCGCACAGAGCCCATTCCAACATCCGCAGCCGTCGAACCGAGGCTCAGACTCGAGCTTGGCGTTGACAACGTAACACGATCAATCGGGGTTGTAAGCGAACGCAAACGCGCTGCGGTCAGCGCACCATGTGGGTGAGCGGCGAGCCCAGGCGCACGCATCAATGCGGTCGCGCGCTCAATCAGCGCATTTGCACTGCTGGCGGTGCGTACAAAATCAGCCGTTGCGCCACCCATCACCGCAGCGCGCTGCATCGTTTCGAGCGCGTTGGCCATTTCGCGCAACGCGAGCAAGCCGGGAATCACGACTTGGTCAACCGGACTGCGCTGCGCTTGGCCACGTTCACCGGGGCGATGCTGCGTCGGATTGCCATGCTCGGCGTCGCTGCGCAAGGATTGGCCGATGGCCGCCGTTCGCTGCAGCTCAGCGGTTACATCATCAACCTGGCGCTGCACGTCGACGATCCGCTGCACGGCTTCGCGTTGCCGCTCGCGAGGATCGTCGCGATCAGCATCAGTTTGCATCGGCTGGTGCCGCAGATCAAACATGCGCAAGCTCCGCGGCATACCTGCGAGCGGTTCGGCGTCCCAGGCTGCCCTCTTCATGCCGTACGTGCATAACCAGTAAACGCAACCAGCCGACGATCTTCCCACAACATTTGCGTGCCAATCGACGCTGCGCGCACGAACGCGTGCCGCTAGTAGTCAGCGCCTTGCTGACGCCATTGATTTACTCGGTCACCCCAGTTGGCGTCGATACTGTCGGACATAACGCGGCTGTACTCGATAATCAGCCAACCGACGTTAGGCTCAAGCTCGCGGTTGCGCCGCTCGCCCGGGCCTATCGAAATCTGCCACGCGGCGGGAGGCGTGCCTGCTTGGTCGTAAGCTTGCCGAAGGTCGACGATCTGCTGGATCCATGTGCGGTGCAGGTTGTGGACTTGGGTGCAAATCGACGCTGCCTCGGCTACATGGCGCGCGGATCGATCCCGCGAGAGCGCCTGTACTTGTTGCAGCATCTCCGTCTCGCGCCGATGGTTGCCTTGCAGCACGCGAATCTCAGCGCGGACGTAGGCGCGCGCGCGTTCCGCCGCGGTCTCTGCGCCCGAAGCCCGAGTCGCGCGGATTTCGTCGGCGGTCACAGGTTCGCCGCCACACGAGTTGTGCAGCTCGGCCCAACGGCGCTCGAAGTCTCGGTGGTGCACGTACAGATCCGCACGGATATGCTCGATCTCGCGGATCATCTCCGACCGGCGCGCTTCAGATCTGAAGTCGGTGCATGCGCGAACCTCGGAAAGCACGCGTTCAAGCCCTTCGCGCACCGAGTTAAATTGTGCCTGTGCTTCGGTGGTGCCATCCGGCCGCGCAAGCGCCGTTTCGAAACGCCCACGGATCGCCCTGGCCTGCGTCGCAAGTTCGTCGTAGCGACTGTGCGTGTCGCGCAGCGAGACTGGCCACTCGAAACCGGAACCGAGGTTCGCGGCGTCGACTTCGTGCGACGTGGTTTCCCCCCATCGTCGCAGCACGCGCTCAATGCACTCCATGCCGTGGCGATTCGCATGCTCCATCCATGTCGCGAGCGCACGAAGATGAGCCAGGTTGATCGCTGCAACCTGATCGATTCGCGCCTCGGTGGCGTCTGGCCGCGGGTTCATGAGCGACGCGCGCAGCGTTCGCCAAGCATCGAGCACATCCGCATCGGCGACGATGCAGCACGCAAACCAATTGGGCCGGTTGTGGGCGCGCCGGCCAATTTCCTCAACATCTGCCTCGCTAAGGTGATAGCCCCACGTGTGGCTGAACTGCTGCAGCGCGTTTAGCAGATGCTCGGTCGGCGTGTGAGCCGCGACCAGCGCCACCCGTCCGCGCGCGTCAGCCTCGGATAGCGCACGACTGGCGTCGCTAATCGCAGCGAGCGGGTCGATCGACTCCTCGGCCGCCGAAATGTCGACGCTAAGCCCAGCATCCCGATCGTACCGGCCGCTTACGCCTTCGCTGTATCCGCCGAGATCGATGTCGTGGCCACCAGCGCGCAGCCGGACGTCCGCCTCGGTGCCACCCGCGACAGCGCCTTCGATTGCCACGGGGGTACCAGCTGCGTCCATCACAGTGGTTGTGTCATCCCTGTGGTGCCTGCGTGTGCGTGAGCCGATCATCACTGCGCTTGTCGGCCCGACTTCGCCTTCGGTCTCCGTCGCATCGTCGTCGATATGCCGCGACAGCCGCACGTCCTCGCGATACTGGTGCTCGAGCGCGCGCAGGTCCTCGCGATTTGTGGTGCCGACGATCGCTTGGTAGCGAGCCGCGTAGTCCGCCGCGGTCGGATTGATCACGAACTGCGTGGAGTCGGTAGCCCCCGCCTCGTCTGCCACACGACCACGTACGGCACCGTCACCAACCGTCACGGAGCCTGTCGCGGCACGCTCGGTCTCGTTGCGATAGCTCACCGTAATCCGAATACGCGGCGCTCCACCGACGGTAATGCGCTCGACTTGCACGGTGCGCCGCCAACGCTCATCGCCGCTGACTTCACCAGATCCGCCAAGACTCATCGCACCGCCCATGGTGCTCGCGGTTCCACTCGCGCTCAGCGAAGCCGTCGCGCCAACGCCAACTTCGGCGTCGAGCATGACCGACTCACCGTTCGCCATCGCAGCAGCAGTGTCGCCATTGCCAAATACGGCGCCAGCCGTGAGCAATGCATCGGCATTCTCGCCAGCAACCCGCAGCCGCGCCAGCCGGCCGAACTCGGGCGGCTCGCTAACCGTTTCGCCGCGATCGGCGCGGTCCGCCGCAGCGGTGTATCGCTGGACCTCGGTCTCGTCGATCACGCGCGACGTGACAAGATCGCCGCGCGCCGAGCCGCGCACAGCAATCGAAGCACTGCCGCCCTCAGAGTCACTCACACCGCCGGTCAACGCGCCCAAGACGCCGACGTGAATCGTAAACGTCAACCGGAATTGACCGCTGCCGTCGTCGAGCGGCGTAATATCGATCGCGAAGCTGCCGTCGGTCGACGCACGAGCCGAGCCAGTGTACGCACCGCGGCGCACGGATCCCGTCGCAGACCCGGATGCACCTATCCGACGATCGGTGACTTCGAGCGCTCCGGCAGCCTCACCGGTCAGCGTGGTCCCGCCAACCTCGCGCTCGCGGCGCACCGTGCGACCAACGCGAGCCCCAGTCTCGTCTTCGGTGATGATCGCAGCACCACTTGTCGTACGCTCCGTAGCGGTCCGTTCAGTCGAGCCATCGGCGAAACGATCTTCACTTTCGCGGCGACTCACCCGCGACCCCGCTACGCGCCCATCGCCGACCTCGAGGCGTTCCCCGCTCGACGAAAGCTCGCGCCGCGTGGTGCCATTTGCCTCTAACGAAGCGACCTCCTCGTCGTGGTGGGCTTCGTAGCTGCCAGCACCTAGATCAAGTGTTGTACTCCGTCGTTCGATTTCGCGCGCTCCAGAACCATCAGTGTCGTGGATATCACGCCGAGTTTCCGTGGCAGTGCCAACCGTCCCATCCAACGGATTGGGATCCGTTGCCGTCGTGGTAGCTGTGACGTCCTCCTCGATAACGTCTCGGAGCCCGTGGGCGTCGGCGATCCGCGAGGCGTCGGCTGCCGATACATCGGGCACTGCAAGGGCTTCGATATCGCGACTGAGCCCGCGCCGAGCCGCAGCGATCGATGCACGCTCGGCCGAATTCGTGGTTGCTGCCAACTGCGCTGCAAGCGCTTCATCTCGACGCACCAACTCGTCGTGAATATCGACCGCAGCGCGGGCTGGACCGATCCGACGTGCGCGCCGACCCACTTCGTGGCGTTCGACCGTTGTATGGTCAGGCAGCGCTCGACGCCGAGTCTCGTCGCTCGTTTCGATGACAGCACGTGTGCCGTCGGCGGCCCGACCCAATCGGCGCCGACGACCGCCTGAAGCCGAGTCGCCCACGCGCCCCGTCGGTGCGCCCTCGTCGGAGCGGTGCATACCAGTCCCAAGCCGCGCCTCACGGCTCGCGTCGAGCTCCGTTGGCTCGAACGTGGTCCCGCTGTACTCACTCTCGAGCCGCTCATGCGCGTCAACCGCACTCGGTCGATCCGTTGGGGCGGACCGCGCAGCGCCACCGGAAATCCGACGCAGCACACCGCGCAGCCGCCGTTGCTCAGCTGTGGACAATGCGGTCCCGTCAGCGTGGGTGTAGTCACCAGACGCCTCGTCGTGACGTAACGATTCCAGCCAAACACGGTCCTCTGCAAGGTCACGCTGCACGGCAGGGCCGCCCGCAGCACCGCGATGCGCAAGCTGATCGAGCAGCGGCTGTGCAGATTCACCGCGTACGACGAGATCAGCGACAGCATCGGCGTGTCGTTCGTATTCGTCGCCGGCACGGCCGACGCCGCCAGCGAGCCGCACTCCGCCGCGCTGCTGCACAACGTGCGCACCCTCGTGAGCTGCAAGTCGGAGATCCGGCTCGGTCGCAAATGCGACGGCATCGCCATACGCGTAGCCACGCGCGCCGAGCGCACTAGTAGCCGCTGCCGCTGCGCCTCCGATATGCGCTCGCACACCAGTGACATCGTGGTGACCAAACGACTTCTGAATCTGCGCAAGGTGCGGCAGCTCCGCACCGCCACCGCTCGTCCCCGCTACGGCGAGCTGGCGAACCTCGGCCGGATCTTCGTGCTCAGCGCCGTCGCGATCGAACTGAACAGCACCAACCCGATCGGGTTCCGGCGGCAGCGCCCCACCCTCGGCATCACTCAAGCCAAGACTCAACGTCGTTGCAGGCACCACCGGCCGAGCAGCTGGCGCGCTACTGGCCACTGCTGCATCAACGGCCGGCAATTGGCTAATCTCCGACGACAACTGATGCAACACCGCAACGGTTTGGCCGGCCTGCGCGTGATCGCGCAACGCGCCGCTGCGCAGCAACTGAGTGGCGCGGCTCAACGATTGCTGCACCGCCCCGGTCCGCGCTCGAAATTCGGGCGACTGAGCCACCCCGCTACGCATCGCGGCACCGTGCACAACTTGCAGCGCGCCGGCCATCTCGCGCAGCGCTTGGAGCGTCAGCTGCGTAGGTTGTTCGATCTCGCTGCCGCGTGTGCCATGCTCCGCTTCGACTCGCGACACTTGGCCCACGCCTGGCTGCAGCCCCACCGGTTCAACCTGCTGCAACGTGCGCTTGCCCAATGCTTCGAGCCGGCGCTGCGCGTCTTCGCGACGCAGATCGCGTGCGGTTGGTGCCTCGCGGACATCAAACATACGACCTCGCCATGCGATTGGCCCCAAGCTGCATAACGAGGTAACGCAGCGCTGGCGCGATCTTCCAACGAAAGATCGAAATCTTTTGCAACTCGGTTACGGTGCCGCAAAGACCATCACATGCGAAATCCACCCAACGTCAGCCGGCGCGGCAGCTTTACGCAACGTCGCCAACGCTTCTGCGGGCGCGGTGCCGGCCAGCAACTTGCTGCGCAATTCAGTAAAGTAGCGCATTGCGGCGCCATCCGGGATCGCGACATCAACCGCAATGACCGCGCGTGCACCAGCCGCTAAAAAAGCATCAGGCAGCCCCCACCGATCACGTAAGTGCGGCGCCAATGTCGCCGCCCGACATGCGGCGAGCACTACCACCGGCGCACCTTGCAAATGCATGGTCGAAATTTGCCGCGCCGTCAGCGTGTACGCGCCGTCGCTGTTCGGTGACAGGATCAACTCCGCGGCATCGTCGCCGTGCGCAGCAGCAACGCCATGAACATGAAACTCAATATAGGTCGCAGCCCGCATCGCGGCTGTCACGCGGCTGGGCGAGGCTTCGGCCCCTCGTAACGTTGCGTCAAACGTAGCCGGTGCGTCGAGCATCGGCGCCAAGTGCGGCAAATTGCCAGCCGTAGGTGGTGGGACTGCATCGGCAATCAGCAAACGGCTGATCGCTGGCGTTGCAGCCTTCGCAGTGGCGCGACTGCTACCAATAAACTGCCAAATCAAATCCGTAGGTAACAGATCGGCGCGCCCGTGTAGCGGCGGCCGTGCCACTACGTCGACGGTTGCACACACGCGCAATGCGGTTTGCCAGGCTGCTGGCACGCGCGCATTAAGTTGGTCCCGCAAGGCCTGCGGCGGCAAGTGCTCTTGTAGCCCCAGCTGCACATCACCCGCCAACGCCGTCAACGTCAACAAGTCGTCGTCGAGACTCGCGGTAACATGACACCGGCTTGGCGCTGCTACCCCGGCTTCGGCGTTCGCATGCTGCATCGCCATCGACCAATTGCCGGCGGCACCCGCATTTGAAATCAACGTCGCCGTCGTCCACGCGCGCAAAGCAGCGATCAACGGCGGCGCATCGGGCGTCACCGGATGTTGCGCGAGCCACTGGACCAAGCCTGCATCGCCGGCGGCACCTTGCAGTCGCGCTTGCGCAACGTCGGCAACCAAATGTAACTCGGCGTCTGGCGCTTGTTGTGCCAACGTTATCCACGCTGCAGCGCGCGTCTGATCTTCTGGCGTTTGGGTGCGCCGTGCTAAGTCAACTGCGGTTGTTACGCCGAGCAGGTCGGGCTGCGCTGGACACACCGACGTTGCCTCCGGCAGCATCCGCCGAACTTCCGCCCAGTCGCCCGCAACCAGTGCGAGATTGGCTTGGCCAACCGCCGCGTAGTGGGTCAAGCCACAATCATTGGGCGTCAGCGCGATATCACTAAACTCAGCGCGCGCACGGGCCAAGCGGCCACGACGACGATAGATTTCGGCTCGAAACGCACGCGCATTGGTGAGATGTCGCGGTGCACCAGCTTGATCGAACCACGCCACTGCGCGGGTAATCGCAGGCTCCGCTTCGTCGTCGCGTGATGCAGTAACGAGGGCCTCTGCTAACGCTTGGGCAATGCTGCCGCAACGCAATTCCAGTCCGGGTCGCGGACAAGCCGTCAGCAATGCAGTCAAGCTGGCTACACCACCGTCGGGCTGGGTCTGTGCTGTTGTTTTGGCACGCAACAAGTCAAACCAAGGATCTTGCCAAGGCGCAAACGCGCGCTGCAGCGCCGCAACTTCGGCAACGTTGCCAAGCAACACGGCGGCACCAACCAACATATCGTCGGCGCTAGCGCCGGCTTTGCGCAAACCTTGCCACAGCGCAGCCGATTGCGCTTCACTCGCCGTGTGGGCGACCACAGCACGATATGCTTCGACCCACGGGGCACGCACCTTGACCGAAGCCTGCGCACGCGCGACTGCAGCGCTTGCCGCCGTATTGCCTGATTGCTGATCAAGCACCGTCGCAACGCTCACGAGTTGCTCAAGCTCAGCGGGCGTTGTTGCAGTGCGCGCCGCATCGTAGAAGTAGATACGGCTGTACGCCGGAAACCGAGCAATGTCGGCAGCGGTAATCGGCGGACCTTGGCCTGCGATCCAACCCGCGCCGCGTGCTTGCAAATCGAGGAAAGCAACATCAAAACGATCCAGCAGCGGCACCAACGCATCCGCTCGTTGCCGGGCTTCTTGGCCCCACGCATCTGTTGTCGTTGCTGCGATCTGCGCAAACATCGCGCGACTGCTCCGCAACAAACCCAAGCGCTGCGTTGCGATCGCGTAGTTCCACTGTGACGGTAAGTCCTGCAGCGCGTGCGCACCCGCGAAGGCTTCGAGTGCGGCCTCGGCATCGCCTTGCACGATCGCCAACGCTGCGCGATCACTAGCGGCCACCTCAGGCATCGCGGCCGCACGTTGCACGTCGCCTGACACCGTCAGCGCTGCAAACAAGTCCGCCGTGCGCGCTGCTTTTTGCAATTCGGCAATCGTCGCGAGCGATATCTCTTCACGGCGCACATCACCGCGCAATTGCTCATACGGGCGATGCGCGCGAAACGCTGGCCCCGTGAACATGACATCCACACTGCGCTGCGGATTGAGTTGCAATGCCACGGCCGGCGGCGCAACCGGCCCGCTGCCATCAGTGCCTGGCCGCACCAACAACCACACAACGCTGGCAGCAGCCACCGCGCCTGCGGCAATGGCCGGATACAACCACCGCCGCGTCGACTGTATGGCAACGGTTTGCATCGGCGGCGCCAGCGCTTGTAACGTAAGTGCGTCGGCAAGTAGTTGCTGGCACTGGGCACACGTTGCCAAATGCTCCTGCACACTCGCACGCTCTGCCGCTGCGAGTTCACCGTCGGCGAGGGCTGATGATTTCACCAGCCACGGACATTCACTCATGACGTTCCTCCAACGGCCTGCGCGCCTCTAACAACTCCCGCAACCGTTGCCTGGCCCGCAAAATGCGCGTGCCCACCGTCGCTTTGGAAATCTGCAATTGCGCAGCGATTTCAATGTATGACTTGCCTTCAAACGTGAACAGTTCAAACGCGCTCCGCAATTCGACGGACAGTTGCGCCACTTGCGTATGCACGTCGTCGGACGAAAGCCCGTGCCACCATGGTTCAGCGGGTGCTGTAACGACCGCAGCTGCCCCTGCTACGGTGTCGAGCTCATCACGCGCCGACTCTTTGCGTGCCGCTGCGCGCCGCACTCGATCAATAAATGAGTTGTGCACCACGGCAGCAAGCCACGGACGTTCCTGCCCTGGGGTGGGCAACACGGTGTGATTGCGTAGTATTTTTACCGTTACATCCTGTAAAAGATCATCGGCATCGGCGTGATTGCCACATAGTTTCAACGCCATACCGCGAATGAAATCGCGCTGCGTGACAAGCAACGTTTCCGCATGCCGACGCTGGCGTGCGGCCGCCAGCGAATCTTGGGGAATATCAGGTGCCTTATTGCGTACCATGGCTACAACTGCCGCGCGGGCCGATGCCCTGCAGCATACGTGATCAACCCTGAAGGAAATTACCCGATGCATAAGATAATACCGTTCATTGCAGCCACCTTGGCCACCGCAGCCGTTGGTTGCCAGCTCGACACGACGGAATCGGCCGCAGCACTCGCAACCCAGGATTGCGAGCCCGGCCAAAACTACCCGAATGCCGTCATGCCGCCGCTGCCAATGTGGCCACAAGTGGCGGCACCGCCGGTGGCCAGCGACACGGCTTCGTATGTGGTGTATCCGTCCTTCACGGTACCCAATGAGTTCGTTGCGGTGTTGGCAGATTGGAACACCGGCACGATTCTGTGGGGCGCGCGCGTCGCTGCAAAGTCGGTCCCGGCATTGGCTAGCACGCTGAGCACACGCGGCCAGATCGATATTGTGCGTCGACCGCCGAAACCAGCGCCATCGCCCGGCACCGAAGCGCGTTTTCCGCTCGAATTCGCACGACGCGCAGCGCATCTCAGCGAATTCGCAGCCTTGGCAAATTAGCATCACGGGGAAGAACGCTGACATTCGACGATCTTCCTTACAATTCGCCAGCGATGCCGATTCATCTCGTCAGAAAAAGCCCGAAGCATTCGCGCTGCAAATTTTCGAAACGCGCTTGAGCGCTGCGCAACGCTTGCGCTATCGTGACGGCCATGAAAAATTTAATGTGGGGTGGGTGGATCACAACGTTGGCGTGCACGGTCGCGTGCACCAAAAACAATCCGACGTTTTGTGAAACCAACGATATGTGTCCAACCGACATGCAATGCTCGACGGAAAAGTATTGCACTGATGGGTTCACGCTCGACACGGCGCCTTTTCATACCGAAGGCGATACGTTGTGGTCCGCGACCGCAGCGCCGGCGTTGCAAGGCTATATCGTCGACGGTGGCGCCGAGATTAAGCTATTCGATGGCGACATCGAAGTTGCCGGTCCGGCAACAGTCACCAACAACACGTGGCATCTTGATGCACCAGCGCTACTTAAAGATGGTGAAACGAAGCAACTCCGCATCGTGCAAACCAACCATGGCGCACACGTTGAATTGCTGCGCAACTTCGCTGGCGATCTCACGGCACCGACCGCGCGGGTAGAACCCTCGCAATCAAATGATGAATCCAAAGACGTCGTAACTTGGAATACGGACGGCACACCGCAACATGCCCATCAACCATTTCCGATTGTGATCGATGGCAGCCATTGCGCCGACCTGCCGCGCTACCAACATTTGTTCGCTACCGGGACGCCGTACGCAATCGAATCAGCGCCTAACCCGATGGCGCTAGACGTGCGTGCCAAAGCGCGCTTTCCATTTACGACGGCGTCGCGGTTTCGCGTACTGAAGGACGCGGCTCCCCTGATCGATTGGTCACCCATCACGTCCACCACGGCTGAAGATGAAACCGCTGCTACCTTGGCGATCGCCAACAGCACGTCACCCGCGTTCGGCGACAAAAGCGGTGCGTACGTAGCTGAGTATGAATTTGTCGACTGGGCTGGCCGTACCGCAACAACCCAAGCCTGTTGGAACATCCAACTTTTACCACCACCACTAGAGATCTCCGCACGTGCCAACACCACCGATGCGCGCAGCCTACCAACCTGGCGTTACGGCACTCAGTCCACCGGCCAGTTGTCGACCATCGTCACTGGCGCGGCCCCCGTCACGTTGTACGAGCGCACATTTCGCAACGGCACCGCGGTGCCCGTCGAGTTCGAAGTGAAGATCGCCAACAACGAGACCATCAACGTGACGAGCCGAGCCGAACCGTTGCGCGATGCCGAAGAAATTTTCAACGTGCCATTGCCGCCAGCGATTGGCAGCATTCCTTGCACTGGTACGTATTGCGATACCCCGCTGCCACAGGCCTATCCGGCACTGCCAGCGCCTAAATCAGCCGCGTCGCAAAACCCGCTGCCATGGAAATTGAAACTCGTCGACGGCACGGGCGCTGAAATCACGCCTTGCACGTACATCGACGATGAAACCCAACGTTGCACGTTGCCAGGTCGCGCACCAGGCGCAGCACCGACAAGCGCGCGTGCGATTGCAACGATCACGCAGATCACGACGCTGAATCCTACCGGCGCTGCATTGTTCGATTCCAGTGGCTTGTCGGAGAACGCCACAGTTAACCGTGATCGTTGCTTGCAACGACAAGGTTATGTTGTCGGCAACTGTGTCGCGCAAGGCAACTGCCCGTTTGCGTGCGTGCGCGTCGGGCTAACAACGGACCATATGCGCGTCACCAGCGTGAACGTGGAAATCAGCGGCAATCACAATGGCTCGATCGTGAAGCCCGATTTTGCGATGACTAGCGCTGTAGTCGGCGAATCACGCCGTGCGCAAGTCGCGGGTGCCATCAGCTTCGTTGCTGGCAAATTTTTGTGGAACGGTCAGTAGCCACCGTCGTTTGGCAGCACCAACTTGCGCCACACGACGGCTGCGACGCGCAAGCCACTTCGTAATCAGGCGCCAGCCTGTAGCGCTACTGCTTCTGTACAAAGATGCCGTGTCGCGCAGCCACGAGTGCGTAGCCATTGCTCACGGTGATGTCTTCTAGCCAATCGGGAACTTCTGCCGTTGCCAAGGTAGCACCGGTTTTGGCGTCGAGTTTCAGCACCAGCCCGTCGAGGTCAACTGCGAGCATGGTGGCACCGCCGTTGTCGACGATATCAACCCACCACTCACGTTGGGCTGCAGCGCGCAATTCGCGCACTGGCGCGGTTTGGGTATCAAGGCGATCAATGCCGTAACCGCCAGCCGCCAACGTATAGCCCCGCTGGCTGCTGTACGAAAAACCGGAAATCGTGCGATTGCGACCGAGCGCACCTACGCTGATGCGTGTAGCGCCGGTGATCGAACGGAAATCATAGATCTTGTTGGTGCTTGGCACCGCAAAGCTCACAATTTCGTGTTGCAGCTTGCGCTGTGCAAACGAGACGGAAATACGGCCGTTGCTCACATCGCAGCTCATGTTGGGCAAATCAATGAACGCATCGTTGGTCGACGTCAGCAGATATTCTTCTAACTTGAGGATTACTTCTTGGTCGACGCGACCCGTGGACGGATCGATAAACGCAATCACATAGTTATTGGACATGCCATTGGTCGGCGGCGGCGGGTAGCCTAGCGGCGCATCATTGCGCAAGCCACACGCCACCAGTTTGCCATTGTCGAATGCCAGATGTTCAGCGGCAATCCTGGTAAACGTTTTGCTCTTGGTCATCGTTTTGAGATTGATGACATCGATCGTGCGGTCATTGCTGGCGAGATACGCGGTAGTGCCGTTCACGGCGATGCCGCTATAGACCGAGCGACTGTCGAATGGGCGCAATTGGTGAAAGCCCTCGCGCAGGGTTGCGCTGCTGGAGCACTGATTGCCAACCATCGCAACCAACGCTTGTAACGCTTTGGGTCCAACATACGAAACCGCGTCAACCGCAGCGATGTCTGCAAACGGCTTGTCGTCACGCGTTCCAAACTTCTTGTCAGCGCCGTCGCGTTTAGCGACCAACCCCGCTGCAGCGCGGCTGCCCACACCGTTGGCTTCCAAGTCAGCGCGGCTTACGCCACCATTAATAAGCGCCACCACCGCGTTCTTTTCGCATTCTGAGAACGCACCATCGGCTTTGCCATCCGGCACGCCGACATCGTCAATGCCGTCTTCGTTGTCGTCA
>ERZ795056.2321-NODE-2321-length-21247-cov-7.371933_pt1 | contig 21247 bp, 18 predicted proteins | sample MGYA00375140_ERZ795056 | MGnify/ENA primary metagenome ERZ795056 (study PRJEB30185, sample SAMN05720227) | activated sludge metagenome | isolation source: Anaerobic digester | place: USA | collected 2015-03-09 ... | reverse complement strand
CCACCTGGTTTTCTGCGTTTCGTACGTTGTTTTGAAATTTACTTAGCAAGGTCAGTGCAGCAACCGTTGGAGTCATGTGGAAATAAGCCTCGGTGAAATCCTTTGCTTTTCCATCCTGGCCAACAGTTTTGTTTTTTTCCATGTCTTCAACTGCTAATGATGTTGCAAATTCTTTGGCAATATCCGGATCAATGGCAAGCATTTTTTTGCGGTAGTCAATCAGCATTCTTTCCATCTCTTCGCCTTTATTTTTACCACCTTCTCCTTTACCAAAAAGACGGGTAGCTGCTTCCAGATCATCTTCTTTAAATTGCTCAACTTGTTTACCGTCTACATCAACCATCTTTACATCGGCTTCTGTTTTCAGTTCTTTTTTGAGGTTTTCGATATACTTATCGAGTTTTTCTGATTCAGCTTTTGCGATAAGCGCCTTGTCGTTCCAAGGTTTCGCTTTTTCAGCTGTCATCGGATCTGTTAATTTGGCATTAAGTGACGTGAACAAAGTTGCGTTTGCGCCATCGAGATTGGTATTCGATAGCATCAAACTTTTGTCCACCACTTTAAACGCATTTAAGATCTCAGATGATACGTTCAATGCAAGCAGTGCGGTAAGCACCAGGTACATCAGGTTGATCATCTTCTGCCGGGGCTCTTTAGGTAAAGCCATAACTAATTAGTATTAAAAATTTTTACTGAATATTGTTTGGATCGAAAATCGAAAGTATTATTGCCTTCCCTGCATAGCAGTAAGCATATTACCATATACAGCGTTCAGTTTGCCCAGGTTATTAGCCAATGCACCGATTTGCTCTTTTGCCCTGTTCGCATCATCAACACTGCTCATCATAGCCTGGCTGGCTTCAGCCATTTTGCCGTAGAAGCCATTCAATGCTTTCAGGTGGTTATTGCTTTCTTTCAATTCCAGTTCATAGATCGTATTCAGTGAACCAAGGTTTTTAGTAAGTACCTGTACTTGTTCGTGGAAACCTTTAGCGCTTTCAGATGCATTGTTGAAAGAAGCCATGGTGTTTGCGCTGCTGGTGAAAGCAGTTGCCATGGTGCTGATAGCCGTTGTAGCTTCTTTTGTTTTTGCACTAAAATCTCCGGTAGATTTAACTACATCGCTTACGTCAGAAATTCCAGAAACCGTTGTTCCCAACTTTTGAAAACCTTCTCCCAATTTTTTGAGGTTTGCAGGAGTAATATCTGCGTCCTGTAACATTTTATCCATATTGGCCAGGGCCGGATTTCCTACTGGTACAGCTTTATGTGCTTTAGTTTCGAAATCTTCCTTCACTGCTGGATATATTAAATAAAGGATACCATACAATAAGAAGATTAAGGCTTCAGTATAAAGACCAATTTTCAACCAAAGATCAGCAATTGGGGTGTGCAATATCTTTTGAAGAGCTCCGAAGATTACTGCCGCAGCAGCGATAGAAACGGCAACATCCATCCATTTACTGATGTTAGAAGGAATTTTAACTGACATGTGTTTTAAAATTTTAAGGTTTTAAGTGGGATTGTTTGTTTAAAAAGATAAAAATATTTAGAATAATATACCCGTTCTTAAAAAGATAAGAACGGGTGCATTATAACAGTAATTATTGTTAGAAAATTTGATCTATTTTTTTCCTCTTTTAGCTGCGGGTGGCAAATCAATTACACAACGGAAACCGATATACGATTTGGCTGTATCCTGGTATTCATAACTGCGTGTGCTTGTTTGTAAGAAGTAACCTACATCTTTCCAGCTTCCTCCACGTAATACTTTACGCTTCATCCTTGGAGGATCTGAATCTTTTGCATTCCAGCGAATGTCTGGGTTCATATCATGCTGGAAATTATAACCACCTTCATAATATAGTGAAGAAGTCCATTCGGCAACATTACCTGACATATTATATAATCCGAAATCATTTGGCCAATAAGCATCGGCACGTACGGTGTAAAAACCACCATCTTCAGGATAATTACCACGGCCAGGTTTAAAGTTGGCAAGCAAACATCCCTTTTTGTTTCTCAGGTATGGACCACCCCATGGGTATGGAGACTGTGAACGTCCGCCTCTTGCTGCATATTCCCACTGGGCTTCTGTTGGTAACCTGAAATCTGATTCAGGAGATCTTTTCTTCGACTCCAGGAAAGAAGTAAGGTAATGAGTTCTCCATTCGCAGAAAGCAGTAGCCTGTTTCCAGGAAACGCCCACAACTGGATAATTACCATATGCCGGGTGATTGAAATATTTTTTAGCCATCGGCTCATTGTAAGAGTAGGCGAAATCCCTGATCCAGCAAAGTGAATCCGGATATACTGGAATCTTCTGCTTAACAATAAATGCAGAACGTGGTACGGTTACGTCCCTGTTCTGGGCAGCAGATTTGTAATCGAAGGTTTCTGACTGGTAAACAATTTTGGTTGCATCCAGTTCTTTCTTTCCAAACAAACGGTTATCTGGAGTTACAATGATGGCATCGATTTTTTCAATGGTTGCTTTATCGCCCCATTTAATGGTGCTGGCTTTTTTCCAGTCAACATATTCGTTTCCATCCTGGCCTTGTTTTACAAAACCCATCAGTTTAGCTCCAATTGAATCACGTACCCAGTTGGTAAACTGGCGGTATTCATTGTTGGTTACTTCAGTGGCATCCATCCAGAAGCCGCTGATTGAAACTGACTTGTTACGGGCTGTAAAGGCGTAGTTGATGTCTTCATCACTAGGTCCCATGTGGAAAGTCCCTGGCGGAACATAAACCATTCCGGGAGGTTTCATCAATGACCAACGGGAACCAGGAGCTACACCATGTAGCTGACCATCGTTTGGCAATGATTTCCCCTTATTTTTTCCTCCCAGCATTTTACAGCTGCTGGAAGTAGTTGCGATAGCTATTATAGCTACCAGGTAAAACAACCGATTGTTCATTTTATTATACTTTGTGGGTAATGGGCAAATGTAATGATTATTTTGATTTATTCTCATTTTGTCCATATTCGTTAAAATTAATTTTCAAACAAATTTTAGTCTAGACAATCTTAAACGACTAAATTATTTAATTATTGTGAACTATTCCGTTAATTAAAAATCATTTTTCAACAGATTCAACATATCAGCAACGGTATTTACAGGTGGTTGACAACCATAGTTTTTGCAAACAAAAATGCGGGGTTCCTCGCCGAATTCCTTGCCCTGGAACAATGGAAAATCCTGCGTTACCGCCGATGACTGTATTATTTTATGAGGCAAATATTCGGCCAGTATTTGCGGCAACAATGTTGATAAATTTTTACCTGTCACTATGATTTCCACCGGCCCCATTACCCTTTTTACAATCTCGGTTGCCCATACACCAAATGACGTAGGGTATTTTAACAGCAATTCACCCATTTCAGTCAACATGGAGTTTCCCCTGTTTGCCCAATCGGGACGGTTGAATACGGTGGAGAGGTAAAAAAGGTTACTTACCATGATGCTATTTCCCGAGGGTACGGCGCCGTCGTATATTTCTGTTTTCCGAAGTATGATATCCTGCTGATGCTGGTGAGTATAGTAAAAAAATGAGTTCTCTTCATGACTAAAATGTTTGATTACATAGTTGGTCATTCGTTCTGCATCATGTAAATACAATTGATCTGAAGTAATTTCCTGCAGCAGTATACAACTTTGTATAAGATATGCGTAATCATCCAGGAAAGCCGGGTGCCTGGCTTCATTGTTTTTGTAAGTATGATAGGCGATGTCCCCATCTCTGCTAAATTTTTCTTTCAAAAAAGCATACAGGGAAATGGCTTTTTCCGCATAATCCAAATTGCCTAATGCCGATGCCGCTTTACAAAATGCCGTTAGTAAAAGTGCATTCCATCCTAACAGAATTTTATCATCAGTTGCAGGACGCACCCGTTTATTTCTTTCAACCAGTAATTTTTTTGTTGCCGCATCAATGATCGCCTGCATGGCTTCAATAGATATACCATGATTATGAGCAAATTTTTCGACAGGCTGTGAAACGTGTAAAATGTTTTTATGTTCCCAGTTTCCTTTTTCTGTAACGGAAAAATACTGGCAAACCAATGCAGCATCATCACCCAAAATGTTATCCAGCTCCTCTTTATCCCAAACATAAAATTTACCTTCTACGCCCTCACTGTCTGCATCTATCGCTGCATAATATCCTCCATCAGTATGCTGCATTTCGTCAATGAAAAATTGGAGCGTTTTTTCAATGGCAGCTTTATAAAATGTATCTTTTGTAAGCTGGTAAGCATCGCACAAAACACTTACCAGTAAAGCATTGTCGTAGAGCATTTTTTCAAAATGTGGTGCTAACCATGTACTATCCGTACTGTACCTGGCCATGCCCCCTGCCAATTGATCGTAGATGCCGCCGTTGATCAATTGCTTCAATGAAAAGCTGGCATGATCGACCGCTTTCCTGTTATTGAAAAAGTGCCCGTATGCAATTAAAAACTGTATAGAAAAAGTTTGAGGAAATTTTGGCGCTGTGCCAAAACCGCCAAGAGAAATGTCGGCAGACTTCAGCATGTTTTCCCCCATGGTATGGCAGCCTTCCGAACTAAATAAGTTATCCGTTACCGTTATGTCAATCTTTTTTTTGCCGGAAAAAATATTTCCTTGTTCGCTGATATGTTTAGCCAATGTTTCTGCCTGCTGTTCAATTTCATCTCTACGGTTTTCCCAGGCATCATTCATAAAGCCAAGCACTTCTTTCCAGGAAGCACGGTTAAACGCTTTTTGTGGTGGAAAGTAAGTTCCTCCATAAAAAGGTTTTAGATCGTTGGTAAGAAAAACATTCAACGGCCATCCCCCGCTACCCGTAATGGCCTGCACGGCATCCATATAAATGTGATCGAGATCGGGGCGTTCTTCGCGGTCAATTTTTATGTTAATGAAGTGCTCATTCATGTATGCGGCTACATCCACATTCTCAAAACTTTCTCTTTCCATTACATGACACCAGTGACAGGCAGAATAACCTATGCTTACTAAAATGGGGAGGTTAGATTCTTTTGCTTTTTTGATGGCCGCTTCTCCCCAAGGATACCATTGCACCGGGTTATGTGCATGTTGCAGCAGGTATGGACTGGTTTCATGAATCAGTTCATTCGTAAAGGAGGCATTTTCCATCCTTAAAAATAAGGAAATGAATGTAGACGGGAAGTTATGACGGCTTAATAAACCGTGAAAAGAAATTATTTTTTATTGGACTCGGTAAGGAATTTTTCCAGTGCGCTGATCATGCTGGGTGCCTGGGGTTGCGGGGCTTTAATATCCAGCGTAAGCCCGGCATCTTCTGCGGCTTTAAAAGTGTTGGCCCCAAATACTCCAATTTTGGTCCCATTCTGTTTAAAATTGGGGAAATTTTCTATCAGGCTTTTTACACCGCCTGGGGTAAAGAAACAAATAACATCATAATTACGGGCAATCACATCCTTCACATCATTGCTGATGATCTTATATAACACCGGTGTTGCATATCCGCAGTTGTGACTTTTTAGCCAGTTGGTGATCTCGCTATCGAATGATTCGGAGCAGGGATACAGGAATTTCTCATTGTCTTTATGCTTGTTGATCACATCAAAAAGACTCTTATTAAGGCCATCGGCGCCATAAAACACTTTGCGCTTCCTGTATAAAATGAATTTCTGCAGGTAAAGGGCAACTGATTCGGTAATACAGAAATACTTGGTTTCCTGGGATACCGTGACTTTCATTTCATCACAAATGCGAAAGAAATGGTCAATGGCGTTGCGGCTTGTAAAGATCACAGCTGTATAAGTAGCAATATCGATCTTTTGCTTCCTGAAATCCTTCGCAGGAATCCCTTCAACTACAATAAATGGGTGAAAATCAAGATTCAGGCTGTACTTCTTAGCCAGGTCGAAGTACGGAGACTTAGTACCTTCAGGCTTTGGCTGGGTTATAAGTACTTTTTTAACTGATTTGGTAACAGTTACCGCTTTTTTAGCATCGTTTTTTATCATACTTACATATCCAATGATGATGCAAATTTAAAGATTTTTAATCATAAAAACCACGGCACCCTTATAAATCAATAAAAGAGGCAATAATTCAATCCCGGCTATATAAAGTATAAAATGCAGGCGACTCACTTTTAAACTGGTTTGCAAGAGTCCATAAGATCTGAAGAATCGCATTGCCATCATCATTCCAATGAGGGCATAAGAGACCACGAGGGTAATTTTTACAATGTCGATTCCAGAAAAAGCAATGATGATCACCAACGGAACAAGGCAAATGGCCAATATCTTATTGATAAGGAAAACGATGAAAATATATGTATCTGTCTCCTTCTGGTAACCGGTTAACCAGCCTGCAAACCGCAGTACGATGAACTTTATGATGTAAATGACCAGGATAGCGAGGATACAAAAAAGCAATGCCAGCCAATTCTGCAGGTCAATCTTGCCATAATAATGAAGGATCAGGAAAACATACATGCCACTGATCAATACAAAAAAGATATTATAAAAAAGGGAAGGCAGTTTTGCCTGTAGCAATTGGTCGGTAAGCTGGCTCTGCCTCAGTGATGTATTGAAAAATACCCTTACCAGGTTGTTAAAATACCGGTCATTGCTGGCCTTGAGAATTCCAAACATGAGTACTATAGCAGCGAGCAGGTAAAATATTCCATCTCTGTTTACTGGTTTGCGGGCAACCTGGTAAACTGAAACCGGCTTCCCGGAGGTATTCAGGAGTTTGTTATCTGTTATAACATCTGTATAAGCATATTGTTTTACTGGCTTAACCTGCACCTGGGCATGAATGCTGTCGATTTTCCGTACCAGGGTATCTGTTTGCTGGGCAAGCAACATCACCGGCAGGAATAAAAACAGGACCAGGGCAAACGGTTTCAACATGTACATAAATTTCTGTTACAAAAATAACTACCCTACCGCAAAGATTTTAAAAGTAATTGACATATCCGAAATGCAGTTTGGATGATTCCCGCAGGTTGAATTTCACATCATCTCTTTTACCAATGGCATAACTGATGTTCAATAACCCGAGTTTTGTTTCATACACCAATCCAAGTCCGGCCCCGATGAAATTATTATTCACGTTCACCGATTGATATTTGTTTTTGGTAAGCGCTGCATCCGTAAAAAAGAATAAATAAGAATTGAGGCTGATTAAATACCTGAATTCGGCTGTGGCCACCGCATACCTGCTGGCATAAATGCTCTCTTCATCAAAACCTCTCAGTAATGCATATCCGCCGATCTGGAACAATTCATTGCGAAATATACCAGGGCTGAGATATGCACCTGCATGAATGGCCGTTTTTAACACACTGTTCTTACCAGCGGGGAAGTAGTGTGCTCCATAGATCTTTGTTCTTACCTGGTAACTTTTAGGCTTGATCGAATCATACAGTGATGCATAATTGAATGAAGGATCTTTGATGTTGATGATGTCGTTGTTTTTGCTGATATTTTTGATACCCACCGCCGCCATAAGATTTATCTCGTTTCCTGACCGGGGATTGTACCGGTAGTTAGTCTTGTTCCATTCATATGTTAACCCTACATTGGCAGAATTAACATCAATGTTAGGTGGTAGTTTCTTTTGAACTTTGATAGCGTTGGTATCAATGCCGCCCGCCAGCAGGCTGGTATTTTGCCATTGTACAAATATTTTACCGGTTTGATTGGCCGATATAACATATTGAAGGCCTAACTGTGCATTGATCTGGAGAAAACTTGAATCCTTTTTAAACAGGTCAAAGAGAAAGTCAGTTCCAAAAGAAGAGCGAAAGATATATGGATGATTGTAACCAATTTTAAGCCGAGGCGATTTAGGTTGAAGCTGCTGCCATTTCAGTAAAATGCTTTCGCCGCTCCCGAGCAAATTTTTAAGATCGAGATTCACATCACCGGTCAACTGCAGCTTACCCGAACCGTTAGCCGCAGGTAAAAAGCCCACCAGGAAATTTACCTGGCTGCTTCTTTTGGGTTGAAGATATAGATTAAGCACTGCACCGGTTCCAAGCATGGTGAGATCGGAGGGCTGTATGGCACTGAGGTATGGTAACTCCAATATGCGTTTATCTACTTCCCCGATCTTCTCTTTATTATAAGCAGTCCCATTGGGCAGGTATAAATATTTTTGAAGGAAGCGTTTGCTGATATTCACTTTGCCATATACCCGGATGCTGTCGATATGGTAAAGCTGGCCCTTATCGGCCACCAGTAATGCACTGATCTTATCGTCATTGAGCTGAACACTATCGAGATAGACAGATGCAAAGGGAAATCCTTCTTTTTCATAAAAATTCAATAGTCGTTGCTGCAGTAACTGCAATTGTGCAAGTTGCATGGGCTTACCCGAAAAAGATTTCTCCAGGTAACCCGATTCTGCCAGTGCTTTTTTATCAATGTTCACCGGCGTTAACTGTATCCAATTGTATTTGGTACCAAGGTATAGATGAATGAACATAGCTGAATCGGTATCATGAATGCTATCAACAGACGCCAATGGATAACCTTGCGAAGCCAGCAACCCCGGCAATTTAGAAACATATTCTATGGCGGCGATCTCCCCGCTGAAGCTGGTCTGCAGTTTTAATGAAGCAGGTTTAAACGAACTATCTTTGCCGACGAACCGGATATGCAATAGATAATCATTTTTTGTTCCCTGGCCCAGCTGCGCATGACCGTAGCCGAAAGCCAGGCAGCCGACCAGGAGTGCAGTAAATTTTAAAATAAAATGGTATAGGGGCTTTTGCATGCAGTTCAACATCAACATTCTAAAACGTAAATCTACAATCTTTGGCGGGCATTTATATTCATATTCCATTCTGCCGGCAGGCATGTACCTATTGTAATTTTCATTTTTCAACTTCATTGGCCAGGAAAGATTTGTTTTTAGACATGCTGAATAAAGAAATTCAACATGAGACCAATTTCTTACCAGCGGGATCGGCAATTGAAACCATTTATATCGGCGGCGGCACACCCAGTTTATTGAGTACCCGGGAACTGGAGACTTTATTGACCAATCTCCGGAATAAATTTTCTGTAAAACAAGATGCTGAAATAACCCTGGAAGCAAATCCGGATAATATTCATCCACAAGTACTGAGAGAATGGAGGCAATTGGGCATTAACAGGTTAAGCCTGGGTGTACAATCATTTTCAGATGAAGAACTTAAATGGATGAACCGTGCACACACGGCTTCGGAATCACTGGCAAGCATAGACGAAATACTCCAGGCTGGTTTTGATAATTTTTCGGTAGACCTGATCTTCGGTTCTCCGTATTTAAGCAATGAGACCCTGGAACATAATCTCGAACTATTATTCCGCAGATCGGTGCCGCACTTATCCTGCTATGCGCTTACGGTGGAACCCAGGACAGCATTGGATCATATGGTAAAATCAAATAAATCCAAACCGGTGGATCCCGAAAAACAGGCTACGCAATTCCTGTTACTGATGCAGGCCATGAAAGCAAATGGGTACGAACAATATGAAATAAGCAATTATGCAAAGCCGGGTATGCGCAGCAAACACAACAGCGCATATTGGAAGGGAAAAGCTTATGCAGGATTTGGCCCTTCAGCCCATTCATATAATGGCATCAGTTCCCGCCGGTGGAATGTGGCCAATAACAGTATGTACATTCAATCCTTACGGGAAGATGTTATTCCTTATGAAGAAGAGATCCTTTCGCCAACTCAACAACTGAATGAATACATCATGACCTCCCTGCGTACCATCGAAGGAATGGATCTGCAACAAATTAAAATACGGTCGTCGGATGTTCATGTACAGATTATCCAACGTTCTGTTGAGCCTTTCATCAGATCGGGCAAGATGATTTTTGAAGCGGGAAACATTACATTAACTGACGAGGGAAAACTTTTTGCCGATGGCATTGCCTCCGACCTTTTCTTTACTGATGAGGATGGCGACGCAGGTATTTAACCAACTCTGCTATTACCAGGCAACCCAGCATCACCAGGATGACCGTTGAGGAGATATTTGAAAATGATACAGGCATGTTTTATTTGCTGTATTAAAGTTAGTAAAAACTTACACCAGCCCTGTTTCTATTTCGTTAAAAGCAGTTGACGCATGCCTGTTTTCCCAAAGAATTTGATAAATGGCGGCAGCGATGGGCATTTCAGCCTTTATTTCTTTATTGATGATGTGCATGCACCTGCTGGCATTATACCCTTCGGCCACCATGCTCATTTCGAGCTGGGCAGCTTTTACAGAATATCCTTTGCCGATCATATTACCAAAGGTTCTGTTTCTGCTGAAAAGCGAATAACAGGTTACAAGCAGATCGCCGAGATAAACCGAAGCTGCATAATTATGATGTGTATTGGATTGATCGGTTCCACTCTTTTCTTCAAGGTATCCAACTTCGGCATTGATGATGCCGGCTTTACGAAGGAAGCCCGCCATTTCATCGGCGCTGTTTGCAATGAACACACTCAAAAAGTTATCGCCATAATCGAGGCCATGCGCAATGCCTGCACCTACTGCATAAATATTTTTCAGCACGGCTGCATATTGAACACCAAAAATATCTTTATTCAAAACGGTGCGGAGGTAAGCCGTTTTAAAATAGCCTGCAATCGTTGCGGTTGCGGCTTCATCAATGCCGGTAAACGTGAGATAAGAAAGTTTTTCGGCAGCCACTTCTTCGGCATGGCACGGACCCAACACTGCAAAATAATCAGACAATTCAACCCTGAATTTTTCTTTCAGGTAATCATTGAGCAGCAGATTTTGTTCGGGCAGGATACCTTTTATTGCAGATACTATTTTCTTACCTGTAAATATTGCCGGATCAAGGCTGGACAATACTTCCACAATGTAGGCAGAAGGCACGGCGATCACGATCACATCTGATTGCCTGATCACTTCTTCAGCCCTTGAAGTAAGTTTTAACTTATGAATATCAAATCTTGCCGAAGGTAAATATTGCGGATTGTGATGCCTGGTTTTAAAATGTTCAATGGCTGTTTCACTGCGGTTCCACCAATTGATCGTTTGACCATTGTCGGTAAGAATTTTCGCCAGTGCCGTTCCCCAGCTTCCGCTGCCTAATATTCCAAAAGTCATAACGTTTGAGGGTTTGAGGGTTGAAGGGTTTGAGGGTTTAAGGGTTGAAGGGTTTAAGGGTTGAAAGGTTTGAGGGTTTGAGGGTTTAAGGGTTTGTGCCATTTGAATTCAACCTTTAAACTTTTAGACGATTTAAACCTTTAAACGATATTAACCTTTAAACAATTTACAGCCCAAGTTTATCTACTGCCAGTTGAGCTGCAATCTGGCTGGCATCTTTTTTATTAAATCCTTTTGCCTGGGAAACGATCTCACCATCAACGGTTGCGGCAATGGTAAATAACCGCCGGCCATTTTCGAATTTTTCATCCAGCGTGGCGAATTCAAGTGCCTTGCCGTTCTTATTGGCCCATCCGTATAATTTATTCTTGATATTGATCTCAACGCCTTCCAGGTCGTCGGTGAACAGATGCGGATAGATGATGTATTCTTCTACCCAACGTTGTGTTTTTTTATAGCCTTTGTCAAGGAAAACTGCGCCTATCAATGCTTCCAGCGTATTGCCAAAAATCTGGGATATCTTAAGTGCATTGTCGAATTTATTGTAGAAAGTGATCTTTTTAAGTCCCATTTTAAGAGCGATCTCATTCAGTTTCTGCCTGTTCACCATCTTGCTGCGCATCTCTGTGAGAAATCCTTCGCCTTTGTATGGATATTTTTTAAAGAGGTAATGGGCAATGATGGAACTGAGTACGGCATCACCCAGGAATTCGAGGCGTTCGTTGTTTTCGTCTGCCCCTTCCCGTACGGAGCGATGGCTGAGTGCCGTTTTATATAAGGTTACATTGCCCGGTGAAAAACCCAGCACATTATTGAGTTGTTTTTTAAACTCTTTCTTCTTTTTGTCGTTAACGAAAAAGGATAATAAAAAATTCAAGGTATTAATATAGATATGTTTAAGCCGAAATTAGACTATTTGAATTAATAAACAGAGGGTATTTGCTTTTGAAGGGAACCGGATATACCGGGTAATCAGGGCACATATTTTTTCACGATCACAGAAGCATTATGTCCGCCAAAACCAAAGGTGTTGCTGAGTGCAGCATTCACGGTTTTGTGTTGTGCTTTATTGAAAGTAAAATTCAGTTTGGGGTCCAGTTCGGGATCGTCGGTAAAATGGTTGATCGTTGGCGGAATAACATCTTTGGTAACAGCCATGATACAAGCCAGGGCTTCCAATGCACCTGCGGCACCGAGGCAATGACCTGTCATGCTTTTAGTAGAACTGATGTTGAGGTTATAAGCGTGATCGCCAAATACACTGAGTATGGCTTTTGTTTCGGCGATATCACCTAAGGGAGTAGATGTGCCGTGAACATTGATGTAATCAATATCTGATGGATTCATGCCGGCATCCTTGAGTGCAACATGCATCACATTTTTGGCACCCAATCCTTCGGGATGCGGAGCAGTGATATGATATGCATCGGCCGTTGCGCCACCTCCAGCAATTTCGCAGTAGATTTTTGCACCACGGGCGAGGGCATGTTCAAGGCTTTCGAGGATCAGTACACCAGCACCTTCTCCCATAACAAAACCATCGCGGTCTTTATCAAAAGGACGGCTGGCTGTTTTAGGATCATCATTCCTTTCGCTCAATGCTTTCATGGCATTGAAACCTCCAACTCCTGCAGCACTTACCACGGCTTCACTTCCACCGGTGATAATGATATCAGCTTTATTCAAACGGATATTATCAAAGGCATCAATGATGGCATTGGTTGATGAAGCACAAGCGCTCACCACGGCGAAATTCGGACCACGAAATCCATGTCGCATGGAGATCTGGCCGGCCGCAATATCGAGGATCATCTTGGGAATGAAGAATGGGTTGAAACGGGGTGTTCCATCGCCGGATGCGAAATTGATCACTTCTTCCTGGAAGGTGATCAAACCGCCAATTCCACTGGCAAAGATGACACCAACACGGTCTGGATCAACATTATCTTTGGAAATTCCGGCGTCTTTAACTGCTTCGTCGCTCGCAATCAATGCAAACTGACAATAGCGATCCATTTTCCGGGCTTCCTTCCTGTCGAGGTAATCGGTAGGTTCAAAATCTTTAACCTCACAGGCAAACCTGGTTTTAAATTTAGTAACATCGAATTGTTTGATAAAATCACAACCACTCACCCCCTCGGCTAAATGCTGCCAATATTCATCAACAGTTTTACCCAATGGAGTAAGGGCACCCAACCCGGTAACGACTACTCTCTTTAAATCCATAACAATTTGCCTGTGATAATTAAAAAGATGATTTACTTGGCATTTTCTTCCAAGTAAGATACAGCCTGCCCAACCGTAGTAATGGTTTCGGCCTGCTCATCCGGAATAGAAATATTAAATTCTTTTTCAAATTCCATGATTAATTCAACGGTGTCCAAGCTATCGGCACCTAAATCATTAGTGAAAGAAGCTTCAGGGGTTACCTCGGCTTCATCAACACCTAATTTGTCAACAATGATTTTTTTAACTCTTGTTGCAATGTCTGACATGGTAGTAAAATTTAGTTAATACAGCTGCAAAAATATACTTTTTGAACTAATTACAAAGAAATACTAAATACGGGTAAATAATATACTTTTTATAGTATGCTCTACCCATATAAGTAATTTTTACAAACCCACCCTGTTCAAATGGAAAATTATGTATATTGTAGAAACTTCCACCCTCTTATAACCAATAAAATAACACAACCAAATGGGTTTAAAACAGATCGATCATGGCAGTCGCGAATACCAGCAAATGATTCAGCTCAGGAGCCAGATTTTGCGTCAACCCCTGGGATTGAGTTTTTCACCGGAAGAACTGGAAAAAGAAAAAAATGATATCCTGATCGCTGCTTTTGATGACGATGATATGCTGGGATGTTGCATGTTATGCCCGGTTGATAATAATACGCTTCGATTGCGACAGATGGCCGTTAATAATAACCTGCAGGGAAAGGGCATCGGGGCGTCGATCATGTCTTTTGCCGAAAACATTGCCCGCGACAAAGGCTATAGAACCATGATGATGCATGCCCGTGATTCAGCCATTGGTTTTTATGAAAAATTTGGATACAAAGTAACAGGTGATGAATTTATAGAAGTGAATGTTCCGCATCATGTGATGGTGAAGAGGTTGTAGGACGTTTGGAACGTTAAAGGGTTTAAGGGTTTAAGGGTTTAAGGGTTGTTGATCTTAGAAGCAAATATTTTACGGGCCGCATGTTCTTCATCTCCTTCAAAAGCTTCTTTCGGAACAATAAAAAATGATCGTGGGTTAAAATACAGGTGAAAAAAGTGTGGACTTTCCATCCAACTGCTGAATTCACTCCACTCCCAGGCACGGCTACCGCGGAGGTTTTCAATTTCAAAAGCATCATCATCCAAGACTGCCCGGAAACGATCCTTGAACGTGGCCGATTTTCGATAAATGATATGAGGTAACAGGTACCAGAACAGGATCATCATAATGAACCATAATGCTGAACTCAACAGAAATGCTAGGGGAGATATTTTTTTAAAAAAGAAAAGACCTGCCGATAAAATGGCAAATACATTCACCAGCACCATCATGATTTTTATTTCTCTGCGGCTGATAAAATGATACCGCAAAGCCTGGATAACTTTTGCTTTGTTGTAGGTAAAATAGGCTGATGTCATGCCGCAAAGATAATTAACCGCCCGTTAGGTATGGTTAGCAACCTACTTCAATTCTTTTTCAGTTACCTGCCACTCACCCATTTTTTCTCCTTTTAATCCCAGGTATTCAACCTGCAACGTTCTTTCATTCTTTTTTCCTGAAACATTGATGCGGGCAAAATTCTGAACTTCCACCAGGGTATTGCTAACCCGGTAAGGATTGGTCAGCTCTTCATCCCTTACTTTGCTGATGCCTGCCGTATAAGGTGAAATGGTAACATCATATAAAGGATAGCTGCCTGGTCGATCCACCTTTATCACTTCACTGTGATGACGATCGCCGGTTAGAAACACTACGCCAGGAATTTTTTGGGAAAGCAAAAACTGCATAAAGTCGTTGTACTCTCCTGTAAAATGGCGCATGCTCTCATACTTGCACAATGGGTTCATCACCTGGCTGCCCACAACGATGACTTTAAAAGTTGCTTTGCTATATAACAATGCATTCTTTAACCATTCGAGCTGCATGGGACCGAAAAATGATTTGTTGCTTGTTGGTTTGCCATCCACGCTATCGGGCATTTTTTCTTCACTTCTGAAATAACGATCATCGGTAAGGAAAAAATCAACATCTGAATAAGACAACTTCGTATAAATGCCTTTGCCTTCTTCTCCATATGAAGGATTGAGGGTGTAATTTTTAAAGATGTTCCTGCTTTCTTCTTTCAGGTGGTAACTTTTACCAGCATCATTAGGGCCGTAATCATGATCATCCCAAATGGCGTATTGTGGCATGGATGCCATGAATGGCTGTAGTACCTGATGGCCCCTGTCTCTCGATACCCGGTAGTTGAGACCCCAGGCTGTATTGTAGTCTACTTCACGGGTATACCAGCTATCACCCATCCAGATGTGAAAGGCAGCTGCTGTTTTAGCCATGGTTTCAAATATCGACGAGTCGCCACCATAAGCTTTGCCAGGCCGGTCGTACACAGGTTCATTGAAATAAGCACAACTACCTGCCAGGAAACTGAAGTCTGGTGCAGGTTTGCGATACTGCCACAGATCTTTAGTTACAAAACCTGTTTTGAAAGTTGTTGCAACAGGCTTGCCATTGATGATCAGCGTGTATGCGTAAGCGGTATTAAACTCCAGGCCGTTCAATTCAATTTTTACCGGGTTGAATTCATTGCCAAGCGCTCCTTTAAATGAAATGGTCTTCGCATTACCTGCTGCTGCTTCAGGATAATATTTCACTGCTACAGATTTTACACCTGGCGATACTTCGGCCCAGATCGTAGCATTGCGCAATTCTATATTGCCGGCCCAGGGGCCACTTAATAACCCGTTGCCGGTTTGAGCGAATACGGCAGTCAACATAATTATACAACCCGATAGACAGGCTAGTAGATATCTCATGTGCGATTACTTTTTTGCAATGTATCAAATTATACATTGCTATGGGCCAAAAAAAGCCATCACAAAAGTGATGGCCTACAAAACATATGTGTTCAGCATATATTAAAAACCAAAGCCCTGGATCTCATTTCCATCTGCTTTGTAATACACAACTTTACCCAGTTCATCGAGTTTATAATCAGGATCTTTCTTATCGCCAAAGATCATTTGCCTCACCTGTTTTCCCGAGTTTTTGTCGATCATACTGATGCCGGCATCTTTAGCCTGGTTACTACCACCAATACTGGTTAGCATGGCAATGTAATTATTGGCCTCCTTAGTAGCTTTGAATCGTTTGCTGATGGATGCAAAACTGCTCGCAGCTGCCCCGGCAAAATTCGCTGCGTTAGCATTGGCATTTTTAATGTCGCGGTCGAGACCCGGATCGGTGCTGCCATAATATCCTTTTGCATAGCTGAGTTGTGCGGCATGGGCTGCAGAAGCGCCGGCTACCATAGCACAAGACAATCCTCCTAAGCCACTCAATAATTTTCCGCCCATGGTACGACCAGGTGCGGGCATGAATGTATGCCAGGTTTGCTTGCCATCGAAATCATATAAAGTTGCATTTTGATCGGAAGTAAGCAATACCCCGTTTTCCCTCACCTGCAGCGAACTTGGATCTTCCTTCCCTTCGAACTTGATACCGTTTACCCATTCGCTCAGGTCACCTTTTTCAAAATCTACTTTATAAATAACATCATTTGCATACACATAACCTATACGGCTAGCCGCATTATCGCCTACACAATTTTTTACGGAGAATCCTTTCTTCCAGGTTTTGTCGCCCGACTCCATGTCAAGTATATTGATCTGATCTTCGGTACGATAGTAAAGTCCCTGGGGTACGATCTGCAGGTCGCGGATCTCTCCTTTAATTGACAATGGCTTTTTAGTAACCGATTTGCCAGCTGTTAATTCTACAATGCTGATAAAATTGGTACCCTGGTCGCGGGCAGTTGCGAGGATGAGTTTGGTACCCGATAATTTATAAGCCATTACATCACCCTGCAGGTCTACATCACTATCCCATTTTTCTACGCCAGTATTCATGTCTACACAAAACAAAGAAGCCCTGTTCTTTTTTCCGGCGCTCGATCTTTTTATCTTACCCAATAATCCACCACCGCCCTTGTTGGCTTTGGCAATATCTTCCTGCCTTTTTTCTGAAGTTGCTATCAACATCCCATGAGTATCGAACAAAATATTGGTAATGGGTGAAGGCAATTCAAGCCTTGTCCACACTTCTTTACCATCAGCTACATTAAACGCTGTGAGAATATCCTGGTTCCAGAAGTAAATAACATTCTTATCATCTTTCTGGAAAAAATCTGCTGAGGTAATGGTCTGGGCTTCATTGGCTCCCTTATCGATGGACCTGCCAAATTTTGGCATACCAAACATACTTTTCTTTTCTTCTTTCACTGGAGCAACCGGTATGTCGCTCTTCATGTCAATACTGTAAAGAACATCACCAGTTTGGCGGTTGAGTTTATAAATGTTACGGTTAGTGGCAATGAAGATACCATCGGCAGTTTCACCGGCTTCTGATACGATCTGTTCGGAGTTCTTCTCAAACAGTTTAGCTTGTTCCCATACTTTGGCCCCATCGGCCAGGTTTACCATCATAAGGGTTGGTTTACCATTGCTGCTGGTGCCATAAAATAATACCGCATTGCTTTTCATTAGGTAGATACGCTTTGTAACGGCTACCAGGCCCAGGTCGCGTGTATTGGCGGTCATTTTGCCGGTGACCACATCCACTATTTTATTAGACGATTTCATCAGTCCCCTTTTTGCCAGCACGATATAAGGTGTGCCTTCAATAGGATCGTAATTTTCTTCCTGGATATTTTCAATTTCATCATCTTTCCACATTTCTTTTCCATCAGATGGGCTTAATCCATACAAACCATCCTTTGTTCCAACCACCAGCACCCCGGCATCGGTGATTTTGTACCATTTAATTTTAGAAGGGAAACTTTTCGTCCAGTCAGACGCTTTTTGTGCGATTAAATGCTGTGTGAAACAGACCATGCTGATCAACACGAAGATTTTTTTCATCATAATACAGTTGGGTTGCGATTTCATATCGGTTAATGAATACCCAAAAGTATATTTCTATAATCCACTGCATATACCCAGTAGCCGGTATATTTTGTTAGCCAAGTTTTGGATTCTGCCGGTGCCTGTCGGCATCTCTTTCCGATTTCTTTTCGAAATTTTTCTGCAACGCATCGGTGAGGTTTACGCCGGTTTGATTGGCGAGGCATATCAATACCCAAAGTACATCCGCCATTTCATCGGCGATCTCTTTTCCTTTATCCGATTCTTTAAAAGACTGCTCACCATATTTTCTAACCAGGAGCCTGCTTAGTTCACCCACTTCTTCCATGAGGATGCCCAGGTTTGTGAGTTCGCCAAAATATTTTACGCCGATCGTTTTGATCCAGTTATCTACATCGGTTTGTGCCTGCTGAATGGTCATGTGATTATTTTTTGAAAAATAGTTTTATTGATAATGATTAGTATGCTGATTATTCCCTGTTCTTACTATCGATCCATATCGTGACTGGCCCATCATTGAGCAAGGCGACTTTCATATCGGCACCGAAAACACCTGTATAAATTTTTTTACCAAGGTCTTTCTGCAACTGTGCTATCAACATTTCATACAATGGAATGGCAACATCGGGTTTACTTGCTTTGATATAACTGGGACGGTTACCCTTTTTTGTATTGGCGTGTAAAGTGAACTGGCTTACCAATAAAATATCGCCGCCCATATCTTTCACAGAAATGTTTGGCACATGTGCTTCATCATCAAAGATGCGAAGGTTGGTTATTTTGTTACTAAGCCATTCAATGTCTTCCATATTATCTGCATCTTCTATTCCTGCTAAAACAAGTAAACCATTTTCGATTTTCGATACAATTTTTTCTTCTATGCTAACACTTGCATTTGTTACCCGTTGAATGAGTACTCTCATGATTGAAATAAATTTATTTAAAGATAAGCTCTCTGAAGTTTAATGGATATCCGGGCATTATAACATAAGCTATTTATAGTATATCCTGTACTTGAAAAAATCCCCGATTTATAACACAACATAATGGGTCTATTTCCGGCATCCCCTCTTTACCTGTTACAACATATTTTCCTGCATAAAAAATTTATTCTTTCCACAAAAAGTGCAAAACTCAGCAAAATCAGTGTGCAGTTGAATTATGAAAAAATCCACATATTTTGTCCACAAGATGGGGATATATACCCCTTCAAAAGTTGCTATACAAAAGATACTTTCGTTCTCCTTCGGGACTTGATAAAACCAATACCTTACTAACAAAATAACTATAACTTAACATGGCAAGCAAAAAGCAACCTCTAAAAGCGCTCAGTTTCAGTCGCCAGTTCACAAAAGATGACGTGAGCCCCTATGATATGTTCGAATATGATTACCGCACTTCGGTAATTAAAAATCCAACCGGGGAAGTGGTTTTCCAGATGGATAATGTAGAAGTACCGAAACAGTGGAGCCAGATTGCAACGGATATCTTAGCACAAAAATATTTCAGGAAAGCAGGCGTACCACAGGCCGACGGAAGCCTGGGCAGGGAAACCACCGCAAAGCAGGTGGCTCATCGCATGGCACATTGCTGGAGAGTGTGGGGCGAACGCTACAATTATTTTGCATCTGAAAAAGACGCACAGGTTTTTTACGATGAACTCGTATATTCTATCCTTAACCAGGCTTGTGTACCCAACAGTCCACAATGGTTCAATACCGGTTTACATGAAGTATATGGCATTACCGGCAAACCACAGGGTCATTATTATGTAGATCCTAAAGACAGCTTATTAAAAAAATCAACCTCAGCTTACGAAAGGCCTCAGCCACACGCATGTTTTATTTTAAGTGTGGAAGATGACCTGGTTAATGATGGCGGTATCATGGACCTTTGGGTTAGAGAAGCCAGGATCTTCAAATATGGCAGTGGCGTGGGTACAAACTTTAGCAGCATCCGCGGCGAAGGGGAAAAATTAAGTGGCGGCGGAACGTCAAGCGGCCTGATGAGTTTCCTCAAAATAGGTGATCGTGCTGCCGGCGCTATTAAAAGCGGTGGAACTACCAGGAGAGCAGCTAAAATGGTTTGCCTCGACCTCGATCATCCGGAAATTGTTGACTTTGTAAATTGGAAAGTAAAAGAAGAAGATAAAGTGGCTGCCCTGATCGCTGCAGGTTACCCAAGCGATTATGAAGGTGAAGCCTATCGTACCGTGAGCGGACAAAACAGCAATAACTCAGTTCGTATCCCCAATTCATTTTTTAAAGTACTGGATGATAACGGTGATTGGGAATTAAAAGGCAGGAGCGATGGCCGCACCATGAGAACTGTAAAGGCTAAAGAACTTTGGGAGCAGATTAATTATGCAGCATGGCGTTGCGCAGATCCCGGTACACAATATGATACCACCATCAATGAATGGCATACATGTCCGGAAGGTGGTCCGATCAGGGCTTCCAACCCCTGCAGCGAATACATGTTCCTGGATAATACAGCATGTAACCTCGCCAGTGTGAACCTGCGCAGGTTCTTCAATGAAGATGATAACTCATTTGACGTAACAGGATTTGAACATACTTGTCGTTTATGGACCGTAGTATTGGAAATTTCTGTACTCATGGCCCAGTTCCCTTCTAAAGAAGTGGCTCAATTAAGTTATGATTACCGTACGTTAGGACTTGGTTATGCAAACCTCGGCAGCATGCTTATGGTAAGCGGTATCGCTTATGATAGCGAAGATGCAAGGGGTATTGCCGGTGCCATTACCGCAATCATGACCGGTGTTGCTTACAAGACATCTGCAGAGATGGCCAGCTTCCTGGGAACTTTTGACAGGTATCCTGAAAATAAAAATCATATGCTACGGGTTATGCACAACCACCGTGCAGCAGCTTATGATGCCATGGATGCATACGAAGGCCTCGAAATAAAACCACAAGGTATCAATGCTAAATATTGCCCGGATTATTTATTGAAAGCTG
>ERZ795056.2320-NODE-2320-length-21274-cov-6.051935_pt1 | contig 21274 bp, 15 predicted proteins | sample MGYA00375140_ERZ795056 | MGnify/ENA primary metagenome ERZ795056 (study PRJEB30185, sample SAMN05720227) | activated sludge metagenome | isolation source: Anaerobic digester | place: USA | collected 2015-03-09 ... | reverse complement strand
ATTGATGTCTTCAAACCAAACTTTAAATTTATGAACTACCTTTACTTTCTAAACTATTTGATATAAGCTGTATATGAAGATATATTCACCTCAGATAATGTAATAATACATTGCCTGAGGTATCCAAGTGGCTGAAGGAACCCGTTTGATAATCGGGTATACTCGAAAGAGTATCGCGGGTTCGAATCCCGTCCTCTCCGCTAAATATGGGGGCTTAGGTCCCCTTTCGGATTTTTAGAGTATAGTGGCTCCGCCATCAAAACCCACTGGTTTAAAAAGGGTATCATCCAGCTTATTTCAAAACCAAGTACCTAAATCCAACCCCGACCCGGACTCGAACTACAGCCAGAACACTTTCCATCAGCCAGTTAACTGATTAACCAGAAGAAAATCCGGATATTTTGCCTTTTTCAGAAAATAATGTATCTAAAAATTTTTTGTAGGATACTGGAATGAGCTAATCCTTGTCTATCATAGAATACGAAAGGGTTAAAAATGAAAAAGTCCCGTAAAAACGGGACTTAGTCGACTTTGGCTCCCCGACCTGGACTCGAACCAGGGACCTAATGATTAACAGTCATTCGCTCTAACCAGCTGAGCTATCGGGGAAGATAGTATTCAGGTTTTTTGAGGGCGCAAAGGTAATAATTAATTTTGAATGTTGAGTGTAGAATGTTGAATTTGGGAAGATTTTTTTTGGGGGATGGTATTTCATGTTGATCCGGGCAGAATCTTCCGGGTTGAAGATCCGGCTACACTCAGGCAGGCCTGGCCTCAAACTTTAACATCTTCTTAACAATATTCCGGATATGTTTACTTGACTCGTATGCCGGCGTATCGATACTTTTGCGGCCGTTTTAAAAATATACTTTGTTAACTATGAAAAAGAACTCACCGGCTTTTATTTTTTTTCTGATCATCAGCTCTGTCTTTATCTTCAGTTCTTGCGACAAGATCAACGACATTATCGATCCCGAAACGGAAACGGAGAAAGTTACCCGGATCTTCGTAGAGGGCAGCCCATGGCATGTTGATACATTAACCTATAAGGAAGACTTTTTAAGCGGCAGTCAGAGCGTCGTTACATACGATACCTCCTATTTCAATTACGGGACCCTGGAATTCACCGATCCTGATGCTTCAGAAAATCCGGGTTACAACTGCGGCTACATGATCCACCGCTATTCGGAGAACGGGCAGGCCAAAATAGATTCTATGGCATGGGCCCCGTATAACCATAACTCCGGATCGGATAATCACATCACCATCTTCATCCATGATCAGAATTCCATTGATTTTGTCGTCGGGGCATGGGATATGTACCTCGATAAAATAATCATCGGCGAAAATAAGGTTAAGGTGGAAGGCTGGCGAAGGGAAAATGCCGGAGGTACCTCCGGCGGGATCTATGGAAATTTCAGGGGTTATACCTTAAGCCGTGATTAATTCGGATCAGCTTTCGGATTGTGCTAATCCGAAAGCTCTCCGAACTTCCCGCTGTAATAGTCGTTGTATGCCTGCTTGATCTCATCCGGGGTGTTCATCACAAACGGGCCGTGGGCCGCAATGGGCTCGTGAAACGGCTCGCCGCTCATGATCAGCACAATGCTGTTTTCCAGCGCTTTAACGGTGAATTCATCCCCTTCATTCTCAAACAGCACGAAATGATCCGAAGGAACTTTTTCCTCTTCATTGATAAGGATGCTTCCTTCTATCACCACTAAAGCGGTGTTGTATGAAGAAGGAAACTCAAAACCGGCTTTACCGCCCTTGTTCAGCCTGGCGTTGATCAGGTGGACAGGGGAGAAGGTGCTGGCCGGTCCGGGGGTTCCGTGGTATGATCCGGCTATGATCTCGATAGTGCCGGCACGGTCAGGCAACTCCACCTTGCCCATGCTCTCACGGGTGATGGGCTGATATTTCGGCTCCGACATCTTATCTTTCGCTGGCAGGTTCACCCAGAGCTGGACCATATGGAAATCGCCTCCTTTCCGGCTCCACTCTTTTTCGTGGTACTCTTTGTGCAGCACCCCGGATGCGGCCGTCATCCACTGCACATCGCCTTCACCGATGATGCCGCCTCCGCCGCTGCTGTCGTGGTGCGCCACGCGGCCTTTGTAGGCGATCGTCACCGTTTCAAAGCCCCTGTGGGGATGGACGCCAACCCCTTTCGGCTTATCGGTCGGAGGGTAGTGGTATTTCGAGTGATAGTCAAGCAGGATGAAAGGATTCATCCGCTCCATGCTGAGACGGTAACGGCCGGGCACAAAATTGTGCACCCGGAACCCGTCGCCCACCCAGTGTGGTTCGGGCGGCTGCATGATCAGTTCAACCTTTCTGATGTTCATTTCTTAAGTACTTTAATATCAAATTATCGTATGAGAATCTTTTCTGTAACTTAAACAATCAACATGTTGAAAGGTTTAATCCGGGATAGCTTTCATACTAATCTTCCGCATACCACCGGATCTTTTGAGAGGCCTTCATGATGATCGCCAGGATCAGGAACAGTCCGATACTTCCGGCCAGCAGGGCATAATCCTGAAGCTGGAGAATCGCGAACAGGAACAGGTAGAGGCCCGATTGCAGCAGGGTAACCCAGGCCAGGGTCTGTTTATTACGGACCAGGTTGTAGCTGTACCAGGAGATCAGCGCCGTAACGGCCAAAGCCGATACAAGGTAGGCCAGGTTGAACCCGATCTGTTCGCCGATGGAGGTCAGCAGGATGTAAAACAGCAGCAAGGCAAATGCGACCAGGGAGTACTGAAATGGATGGATGCGGGTCTTGCTTTTGATTTCTATAAAGAGGAAGATGATGAAATTGAGCGCTATGAACAGGATGGCATATTTGGCCGAGCGCATCGATTTCTGGTAATGATCGACCGGGATGAGAAGTTCAACGCCAAACGAAGCTTCAGTCGTGCTGTATTTCCGGTCTGTCCATTGCTGGGGGAAATTCCGGTTGAGGTGGGTCACGAGCCAGTCGGCCGTGAATCCGTCGTCGGTAACTATACGGTTTGACGGAAGAAATTCACCGGTGAAGCCGGGCTGCGACCAGTCGGATTGGAGAGAAACGGAGGAAGATTTACCCAGGGCTTCCACCGAAAGGTTCTCCGAGCCGTTTAAAACCAGCTCGATTTCAAATGTTACCGGATTATTCAGGTCTGAAGACCCAGCCCTGACGGTGATCCCCGAGCTAAAAAGGTCGGTGTCGGCCACGCCCGGCTCGACGGAGGCGCTTTGGCCGTTGATCACCGGCACCGGGAGGTTCCTGATGCCCCGCATATCCGAGACGCCGATGGTGAAGTAGGCAGCTCCCCAGTTAAATACCGGATTTTCGAGGTCCAGCTGTGAAAGGTCGGGTTTGGCAAAGGTCCCTTTCAGCGCCAGGGTTCCCTGGTAGACCACTACCCTGTAGATTCCGCGTTTCCGTGTTTCTGGTAATAAGGTGCCGATTGTTTCCAGCGTTTCGGGTAAAAAGTGCGCCACTCCCTGCCTGATGCTGGTCACCGGGTCGGAATTTCCCGGGATGGTTGCCGTAAAGGGCACATTCAGAACCGGTCCGGCTACAACCTGTTTTCCGCCCCAGTGTGCATAGAGTTCTTTTTTTACTTTTTCACTGAGGGACATTCGTTCGCTGATGATTTCCTGTATCAGGAAGGAGGGGATCAGCAGCAGCAAAGCCAGGACCGACACGATGATCATTTTGACGCTGTAACTGTTCATGAACTGTGTGATGTTTTTTGTTTCCATATTTATAGAATTAAGAAAGTACTTTGTATTACAAAGTGAATGATTAAAAAAAATTATCTGTTTTTAATGAGTTTTTCGAGAGCAGCCAGGTGCTGGCGGAAGAGGTACCGGCCGTGCATCGTGGCTTTATAGGTGGTGTTCGGTTTGCGGCCGATGAATTGTTTGGAGATGCCGATGATTTCCTGTTGTTCCAGGGCTTTCAGGTGGCTGGCCAGGTTCCCGTCGGTCACGCCGAGCAGTTCCTTCAGCTCGTTGAACGTCAGGGTTTCGTTGACCATGAGGGCCGACATGATCCCGAGCCTGATGCGGCTTTCAAATACTTTCTGAAGGTTCGCAATTGAATTTTTCACTGGTTTTATTTCTTATTTGTTCCGGGTTCCGGGTTCCAGGTTCCAGGTTCCAGGTTCCAATTTTCTAATTTCTAATTTCAAGTTTCTATATCCTCCACCCGCTCATACCTGAGATACATCACTGCGCCGTAAATGATGTGCATCAGGCCAAAACCGGCTGTCCAGAATATCAGCCCGTAACCGGTGAAGATGGCGGCTAGGATGCCGAGCCCGATCTGTGTAAGTCCCAGGTAATGGATCTCGCCAAAGGTGAACTTCCCGGCATTGACCAGCGCCAGCCCGTAGAAGATCAGCATGGCCGGCACCACCAGTTCGATGTTGCCACGGTAAGCCAGGATCAGTATGAAGATTCCGCCGGTGAAAAGCGGGATCGTCAGATGGAGGATCAGCCTTTTAGTGGAAACGGTCCACAGGTTGGTTCCTGCTTTCATGGCCTTTCTCCGGGAAAAGTAAGCCGCACCCAGCAGCGCCGCTGCCAGGACCAGCAGAGCATCAAGAATAAGGTAATTCCGCATTGAGAATGAATGTGTTACACCTGCGCTGTGCCAGTATTCATCGTAACGGATGTTTCCGGAGTCCAGGATGAACAACCAGGCAATCGCCGCCCCGGCCAGTGCGCAGGCACCGGCAAAGATGCCGGATAACCCGCTCAGCGATAAGAACCGTGACGACCGTTCCATGATGTCCCGGATCGCCTGGAGATCGTCGCCGGGATTTGTTGAATTGTTTTTCATTTAGAAAGTACTTTGAGATGCAAAGTTATAATAAAAAGGAAAACGATGGTCGATTTTCAATTTGAGATCTTTTTTTTTTTGAGATTCGAGATTTGGAATTTGTTTGGATTTTGGTGCCTGGAATTTGGAATTTGTTTGGTCTTGGGTACTCGGGATGGTGCCTGGAACTTGGAATTTTACGTCGGCGGGTGCAGACGCTGCTGAAACCACTTCCTGACCGATTCCATGGTTTTGCGCTGGTAGGGAGGGGCGGTACGGCGGCAGGTCGACCTTTCGGGGCTGTTCTCCGGAGCTCCCCAGCGGATCTCGGGGCAATCGTTCGGGTTGTAAGCCATCTCAAACGCGTCTTTGCGAAGCAGGATCTCGGCCACGGTGAGCTCCTGCATCGAGCCATCCGAGCGGGTATAGCTAACGGTCTGCCCGGCCACTTTTTTCTCCAGCATCGACCGGAGGCTCTGCCGGGTCTCTTCGGCTGTTTTCCGCCCGGAGATCTTGAAGTCCTGCGGGAAAGCGGCCACCCTGTCAGGGAATCCCAGCACGGCATCCATAGCGATCAGCAACCGGAGATCGCGGTTCGGGGTGGAGTAGTCTTCCCAGGGGCCGCCCGCCAGGAAGACGCCGTTAGCGCTTGAAGGCATGGAGATAACTGTTCCGGGGTGCGCTTTCATATACGTTTCGCCGTTGGCGACCGATTTCACCCGCACCAGCAGTTGCTCATGCAGCGCTTTCACCAGGTCTTCCAGCGCCACTTCGGGATCGAGCGGCTCGGGATTGATGAGCCGTTCCATGGCCAGGTAAAAGTCGTCGCGGTTCATCTGGCGCTGGTTGAGCGAGTAAGGAACATACCCGGAAGCGGCAGTCAGCGCATCGTTAGTTACCAGTGCCGGTTTTCCGTTTTCGACCGAAATTGGCCGGAAAGCTTTGAACCCGGGTTCTCCGATCACGTCGGTGGTATTGAACAGAAAGTTCCCTTTCCAGAAGCGTTTGATGGCAATGGTGTTGTCGGGTTGGGCATCGACGGCCAGCAGCAGGCCGGGCGCGTCTTTTGTCTGCGGCAGCCAGCTCACGATAGTCAGCGTATGGCCGTACGGATCGGCGAAGACCGTGCCGGGCCGGAGCGCTTGCCGGGTCAGCGGCACGGGGTAATAATCGGCATTTTCGTTGTCGAGGGCTGTGCGTGCGGTGCCGGAGTGGACGCCGTCCATGATCCGCCGGGCAAAGGCATTGAAGGCCTGCACGGGGTCGCTCCGGGAGGAGGAGGATGAGTTGGTGACCCAGGCGCCGGTGGATGGGCTTTTCCCGAGCCAGCCCCTGTCGCATACGTGGTAGCCGAACGGCATGCCCAGCTTCCAGGCAAAATAGGCCCGCAGGAAGAAGGGATTGTCGGCGCAGTCGGGTTCCATGATCACTTTACTTTTACTGCCGGGGTCGTCTTCGGCAAGGCCGAGGTAGTTATGGAGAAAGTTCCTGGCAGGGTCCTGGGTCACTTCGTGCAGCGACGGCCAGGAGGATTGTTCGTCGCATCCCTGGAAAAGGGCATTGATCCATGCCGAATAGAGGGTTTCCATGGCGCTGTCCCATCCCCGGCGTGTCGTCCACACGGTGCCTTGGCGGGCAACGGGCTTTGGTGCGGCTATTTCGAACTCCAGGGTGATTGCTTCGCTGTTTTTCACCTTCATGACCACAGTGTATTTTCCTTCGGGGCTTCCTGCAAAGTAATCCACGCGCCAGTAAGGCAGCTCGTTGCCGAATTTGCTGTTACCTGCTTCCGTTTCGCCGGCCGGGCCGTGCACGCTGATCTTTGCTTTGCGCAGATTTTTACCGCCGGTGGCCACGATGCGGAAAGGCTGGCCGGGGGAGGGAATTTCGGGGATGACCAGCAGGGTGTGAACCGGGGAGGCGTCTAACCGATGGTCAACCTCGGTTTCAGAATCTGCATTTTGTGCAGATGCAGGTTGCTGCTTTCCGGGCCGGTTTGAATCGCAGGAGAGCAGGATCATCAGGAAGATTGAAAAATAGAAGCCGATATATTTTCCGCCGGGCATTGACTAGATTTACAATTTACAGTTTACAATTTACAATGTACAATGATCTCGACAAGTATCTTACAGGAGGCTGTCTCAAAGGTCCATATATTCACTTTTTTTAGGTAGTCCGACGACTGAAGCCGTCGGTTCCAACCCTCATAAAACATTCGGAACCAACGGCTTTAGTCGTTGGAGCACATACTGTTTTCAGGCAATCAAATCGAAATATCAGACTTTTGAGACAGCCTCGACGCAGATGAACTGGAAAAGAACTTGCCGCGCCGCTTTTTATCCTTATACCTTTTAGTTGATTCGTCATTCCGCCGACAGGCGGAATCTCAATCAATTTGTAGAAACCTATGACCAAAGAATTCAACATTTAATAGTACCATGAGTGACTAAATACCGTCGTAATCCCTTCTGAATCCAGTGCCGTCACAATGCGTCGGGCCGCCACAAAATGCCGGTTCGGGTCGTGTTTCGGATCACCGGGGATGATGCTGCTGATGTGGACGCGCCCGGAGGAGTGGATGAAGTCGCCGTTGCCGAGGTGAATGCCTACGTGTCCGGGACGTTCCACCGAGCTGCCGAAGAACAGCAGGTCGCCCTTTTGAAGGTTTTCCAGCCGGCCGATATCGACCGGTTCGCCGTATTTTGCCTGCTGTGAAGCGTCGCGGGCCAGGATGATACCCCGTGAATAGAACATCAGCTTGGTAAAGCCAGAGCAATCGACCGCCTTGGTGGAAGCTCCGCCCCAGAGGTACGGGAAGCCCATCATTTTCCTGGCGAAAGCAATAATGGCATTGACATCCGGTGTAAGGGAGATCCATTCCTCAAAAGGCAAACATTCATCCTTCCTGACAAAGCCCATACGGCCATCGGGAAGCGCTATCTTCAAAAAACCATTGGTTTCTTCGTCGCAAACAAAGAGATCGCCCAAAACAAGATCAGTAACGATATCAATTTCAAGATCAATATCAGGGTCTGGATTTACTGAGGCGGTGCCGGATATCCGATTGTAGAAATAGCGGGGTGACTTTTTCCAGGCTTCATGTTCCTTTTCCGTCTGTTGCACCAGTCCTTTGGCGTCGAGCCAGCCGGTGTAGCCTTCGGGAGTTTCAACCCGGTAGAATTTATCCTTGAACTCCAGCACTTTCAGCGGCGTTCCCATCATCACCTGGGAGACCAGCTCGGAGGTATGGTCCGCTATGGCGCGCATATTGGAGACAGAAAGGGAGGCGAGGGCCCAGGGATTTATAGTTGTTGATTCAATCATTTTGCAAAGGTGTGGATTTTTGACTAAGTAGGTTCCCGACTTTTTTATTTACTACCCTTTCTTATTAGATAATCAGAAACTTTGTACCCACCGGCTTTTTTTGAACCTTCATATTCAACTGCTCCTATTTCCTTTAGAAAAGCAACATATCTTTCAACTGTTTTCACGGGTCTTCCAAGTTCATCAGCAATCTGAGCAACCTTTAGATTACCTTTCTTTATTAACATCTCAATAACTTTTAAATAAACATCTTTTAATCCCTCAGTTATTCCCTCAGTTATTCCCTCAGTAATAGCCTTATGTAAAAGATCATTTAATCCCTCACTTATTCCCTCACTTATTCCCTCAGTGGCATTAAAAGGAACTCTCAATCCTGGAAAAGTAACTTGAATAGTCTTCGCATCAGTCCTCCAAAAAGGTTTTGCAATACCAGCATTATAGCAATCTTTGATCATCTTTTCAGGTCCCCTGCCAATCAGCTCGATCCATTGCCTTAAGTAAAAGATATGAGCAATTTTAGGATTAAAAGGGATGGAAGTGTGCTCGGAAAGAAGCGTCTCAACAGACCAACCCTCAGGAAGGCTGCCATTGTTACTTATTGTCAATTTATCAGGGAAAATATTAATAAATACCAGACCGGAATAAAATGAATAGTCCCTGTGAATAAAGGCATTAATGATTGCTTCCCGAATAGCCTGGCGAGGATAGCGCAATTTATCTGCTCTTTGCCAGGCGTCAGAACTGAAGGAACTGCTTATACCGTAGGCAAGATCAAAAAAATCAGTAATATCAGACACATTTCTGAATAAGTTCTTTTCGAAGTATCTGTCATAAAGAATCTGATCTCCTGCCTTGTCAGTTTTAAAAACTGACAACCTTACACGAATTTGCGGAAAGAATTTAACAGGCTCTTTTCCAAACAACAGAATAGCAGCATGGGTTAAATCACCATTCTTATAAAGATTATATTTGGCCAGAAAAGCAAGAGGATCATCAGATAAATCCACAATTTGACCTGACTCTTTAATATCCTTCACGCAACTTTTGACATCTGAAAGTTCAAGATCATCCATTGATGCTTCCAACAAAGGACGCAATTCCCAATGCGTGTACCTTGTATCTTTTCCATGGATAAGATCCGCTAATTGCCGGGAAGTGGCCCTGACTGTTGCCGGGCCTTCCCGAAAATAAATATTCCCTTTGAAAATATAAGGCGGATGAATCCCTTCCCAAACACTGATAGCAATCAGATTCTTATTTCCGACTTTTTCCAGATTTAACGACACTGCAGGCTCTGGCAATAGTTCCGTAAAAAGCAAAGATTTTAGTTTCTTTAATTCAGATTGTGCATTTTTGACACCCAAAATGTTTTTTTGTTCGTCAATGCCAATGATTAATTGCCCGCCCTTGGTATTAAGTAAGCCGCAAATGATACGACCGATCTGGATTTCATCAACCTGAGGTACAAAATCCAATTGAACTGATTCGCCTTTCTCGAGAGCTGACGCAATATATTGATTCGCTATTTTCATAATTGTTTCATTTTGTCGATAATATCCATAACCCGTAACTTATCAGAGAACTGAGTTTTGATGATCTTCTTGATATCATCAAACTCAAGATATTCATCGGTCCAATGACCAATTCTCTGTTCAGGAGGAACACCATTCTGGATGGTATCATTGTATAAATCGATCAGACGGATATCGTCAAATATTTTTAACGGTTTAAACTTAAAGTCCTTTTTTGGACCTCCGGCTTTGTTATACATAAACTGTTTGAGCAACTCTCTTGCAACACGGACATCGCGATGAACCACAAACCAATGAGGTTTTTTGATTTCTATAGCCAGTTTCATCTCCTCATGCGTGATGGAGGTTCCTCCTATCTTACCGGAACCATAAAAAGGACGGATAATTCCAAATACACAATCAGCATTTCTGACTGCATCAAGGCAGTTTTCTTTATTCGATTTTGCAGGATTGACAGGCATTGTCTTGTAGTGTGAATTGACAGGCCGGTATTCCAATTCTTCAAACAAAGCGCAGGTCCATTTCAACTGGTCTTCAAAACCATAAACCGTTGAAGCAATCATGATCTCTATTTTTCCGTCTGCTGTCATGCGTTATCCATTGATCTTTTCATTATTCTGTTTCCGCCTCCTCATTTAACTCAACATTCAATTCCTCTTCTTTCGCCTCTACTTCTTCTGCTTCCACTTCCTCCATCGCCTCAATGCCATAGAACCGGTTTACCATTTCGTCAATCTCTGCTTCGATAGGTTTTAGACGGGCATTCATGGCTGAACGGTCTATCTCCCCGGCAAAGTAGGATTTCTTGATGGCTAAACAGGCGTCATGTTCCTGTTTTATAGTTATTTTTCATGCTCTTCCTTCAATAATATTTATTTCATCTATCGTTAAAAGCTTAAGCAAAGAAGCGCTGATTGGGTGTTTAGGATCTGAAAGCTCCTTGTATACTCTATCAATGATTCTCAAATTCTTTTCGTCTTGTCCGTCTTCCAATTCCGGTATTTCGTTCAAATATTTTAACACCTCTACCCCACCGGCTTTTATTTCTTCGGGTAAATACAATTCATAAACCATTGCATCCATCAGGCGTTCAAAAAAATAGGAATCCTTTTCATAATTTCTAAGGAGCAGTATAGCATCTATGGTATTCGAAAATATCTTTTGAAAATCCTTTGAAGGTAATTTAATTGGCATTAGTTCAAGATCTGTCATTAATATTTGTGGAAATCCTTGCTGATTAGTTATGAACATTTCCTTATTGTAGTAATCAAGCAATTTTGAATTAAGCAATCCTAAAATAACTTTGGTTGTAATCTTTTCATTTATACTCCAACAAGAGTATATGGTACTTTCGGTGAGAGCTCTTTCATTAAGATAAGCGCAACATAGGGTATTGCCAGTTCGTCTGATCAAAATGCGTGGAAACTTCTTATGCTTGTCAAGTTTTTTAGTACCACCAACAATTATTAGATCCGAATAATTTGTATAAAACTTAGAATTGATTTTCCATTTAGTAATATTTTTACCTAATAAAAAGACATCTTTCTTTCCTGTTGGATTCTCTGAAATAACGGCATCTCTGTTTTGAATAACCATCCCTTTGAAAACTACTGATATTTCTTTCAATTGTGCTGTACCAATTTCGATTTTTGAAGTTATCTCATTATTCCTTTCTTTCGTCTCAATTAAGTTATATTCTTTATCGAAATGATATTTCATGGGAACACCATTTTCGTCTTTTGAAAAAAGAAAGATCAAATTTCCAGTAATGGCATTTTCAAAAACATAATCTGAGAATGTGACGATTAGTTTAACATGCCCAATATTATTTATCTCTTTGACACATGCAGCATAACTTCTTGTCTTAAAAAGCCCTTCAGGAATAATAAAGGAAAGCGTCGAATAGGCAGATAATAATTTTAAATTTTTTTCAATAAATAACGTAAAGAGATTCTTTGAGGAAGAGCCTTGAAACGATTTATAATCATTATTATAATAGTCCAACTCTTTTTTGATGGTATTATTTTTAGTTAATACCTTATAAGGTGGATTCCCAATCACCACATCAAACCCTTCTTTCACATCGCTACCAAACATCCATTCGGGTTCAAACCAATCAGCAAAGTGGTTCTGGTCGTAAGGATCGAAAGAGGCAATATTCACCGCGTTGCCTTTGGTATGGCCGATCTTTACAAGTAATTCACTGATTTCTTTCCGAAGCTTTTTATCTTCTGCTTGATAGAAAAGTTTATCTTTCCTGATCCTGGCACTGAAATATTTATGCCTGATGTCTTTCAGTTGATCACTTTTTTCCTTGATCAGATTAAGCGTATCCTGGATGAAGATATCGCCGGTCTTTAACTGGGGTTTTTCCAATCCAATCAATGTATTGGCTGCAACAAACTTTGTTTCCAGATTGGGCAGGGAGCGAAAGCCTAAATTCTCTTTTTGGCTGTCTTTATCCTGATCAATTATCAGTGAGATGAAAAATCGTAATTTAGAAATCTGAACAGCAATGGGTTGAATGTCGATGCCGTAAATGCAGTTCTCAATCAGGTAAAGCTTACGTGCGTAATCATCAAAGTTATTTTTGCTTTCGAAAATCTCTTCCACTTCCTGCAATCGATCCTCGACCGCTTGAGTGGCTCTTTCCCTGACTGCCTGGTCGCTCAGGCCTTCAATGGCTTTCTTGTCTTTTTCAAGTTCCTTAATTTGGGCGCCAATGATCTTTTCCCTTTGCTGAGTTTTCCATTTTTTGTTGCCAGGGTCAAGCTTTTTCAATAGATGGACCATTTTATGCAACACTCCCATTGGAAAGGCTCCTGAGCCACAAGCCGGATCAAGAATTTTGGCATTGTTCAGGGCCTTGATGAGGTCATCGGATTCATCTGAATCAAATGGATTGCCATCCTCTTGATAAGAAATCAAATTTCTTAACCGCTCGTTTAGGTCTTCGGATTTTACACCGGTGTTTTGTTTTAAATATTCAATCAATGATTCGTCAACCATATAATTGACGATTTCCCGGGGTGTGTAAAAACTGCCGGTTTGTTTACGGGCAGTCGTTTTGGTTTCGGGATTGTAGCTGGCCAACAGGTTTTCAAATACTTTCCCAAGCAATTCAGGGTCAAGGGCTATTTCTTCCTCTAACGGGGTATTTTCTGCTACTGTAAATTTGTAGTTATCAAGAATATAAATCAGTCCTTTGACCTTTCGTTTAATTGCTTTTTTTGCTTCAGGATCAAAGTATTGAGTCAAATCAACGTCGGTTTCTTCTCCAAAAAATAAGAAGTCGGGTATTACAGCCTGTTTTTCACCAATCCGGGTAAATCCATCCGTAAATAACTGATCTTTCTTTCCTTTTTCAAGCTTCTCTTCATCAAACTTATCCAGGCAATCAAATAGCCCTCCATTCAGGAAAGGGATATCTTTAAAGAGTTCAAGTATTTCCTTTTTTGAGATAGTAAACTTTTCAGGATAACGATATTTTGTTTTAATACCCTGATCCTCTTTATTATAGCCATTATGATCATCTGCGAAATCCCTTTCTCCCATTTTCTGGTTTAGTGTTGCAAAAAAGAGATTTTGAAGGATTGCTTTATAATAATCGTTGGAGCTATCTTCCTTCAGAAAATCCTTAAGAATATTTTTAAGATAATTCTTATTAAACAAGGAGGACGGGACGAGTTGTTTTTCCTTTATAAACCAGATGAAAATTACCCGTGTAATAAGCCGGATCAGGTTAGTTGAGTTACGCTTTTCCTGGTTCTTTTCAAGGTCATCCGGAAACTGAACTTCATCCATCGCCCAGAAATACCAATTGGCCAATTCCTGGAAGGATCTTTTGTTGAGGATATTTACATCCAGGACATCCAACCATTGTGTATGTAACTGGGCATAATTATTCACTCCAGCCGGTCTTACGAGGTCAAGAAGGATGCGCTGATGACCCGCATGCATGTTTTTAGTATGAATATCCCTGAGAATGATCACTTTCCCCACCTTCTCTCCCTGTCGCCAATTCTGCAAGTATTTGAACCGTTCGCTGATGGCAATGGAGATTACGGTTTCATTTTCAATGGTGTATTTAAAAACCAACGCCACCGGCATTTTCTGGCTGATGCGGTTGAAAGCGCGGGTGATATCAGATATTTCGGTTCGGGTGGGTTGTTTTGCCAGTTCAAGCGCAAACAGCATCAATCCTTCATAGCGCCGGTCGGCCTGATCCAGTGCCTGGCCAACGCTGTAATTAACATCAAACATTCCGGTAGCCCGAAAAACCGAATCATCAATGAGACCTATAAAATAAGCTGCCCTGATGGCATTAAAGGTATCATTGTCCTTGTAAAAATCTTTCAGCAGATCCCTGGCAGCAAGCGCTTCAGCCGTATTGGAATTGAGCTTGATGCCGAGTTGCTGAAACAATTGTGTTGATGCATCAAAAAGATTGGCTGTATTGAAAAGTTCAAGGTTCATTTTTAAAGAATTTTCGTTTTTCGGCTGCCTGTAGTATTGCCATTTGTTGAATGGCTGTCTCGTTCAATTTGATCAGGCGTTCTTTTTGCGATATATTTTCACTGATGAACAGCGCGTTCAGGTTTTCCAGATTTGATAAGCAAATCAGCTCGTTGATACATGCGTAATCCCTGATATTGCCCTTTAAACCCGGATTAGCGTCACGCCATTGCCTGGCAGTCATTCCAAACAGAACAACATTTAATACATCGGCTTCACTGGCATAGATCATAGAAGTCTGTTCAGGAGTCAATGCTGCCGGCAAAAGGTTTTGTTTTATTGCATCAGTATGGATATGATAGTTGAGTTTTGCCAGTTCACGTTTTGCCGACCAGCCGATCTGTTTTTGTTCCTCTTCCTTAAGACGTTGAAACTCATTGATTAAATATAGCTTAAATGGCACGCTGATGGCTGAACCAAATTCAAAAGCAATATCTTTATGTGCATACGTCCCACCATACTTACCCTTTTTTACACGAATTCCAATGGCATTGGTCTTTTCAATCCATTCCGAAACACTTAAAACGAAGCTTGGCAGACCGGCCTGAGATTTAAAGTGGTCGAATTCGACCACTTTAAAAACCGGATTATGGATAAGTTCCCATGTTCCCAGAAACTCAAGCGTATAACGACTTCGCAGCCAATTTTTAATAATATCTGCAGCACGGCTAACGCTTTCTTTTGCATTGGCCATGTCAGTCAATGAAATGTAATCTTTGTCATCAAATGATATAACGGATATTTCATTGCCTTTTACAACAATCTTTGCCATGAAAAACATCATTTATTAGATATAACAAACCAATTGATCAAATCGAAATTCCCGGGCTTAAACTTGTCTTCCAGTTTTTTTTGTTCGGCTGAAATTTTCCTGCCGGCCAGATCACCGGAAAATAAATCCTGTATTTGATTTACTGCGACAGGCGCCGCCTGTGCCTTTACCCAACGGGAAACCGCTTGCGATAATTGTTTAATCATTTCATCGTCAGCATGTTCAACTTCTTTTGGCACATATCGGACTTCAAGCTTATGATGCCTGAGCAAGGCAAGTATTTCCTGGGTATTCGTTAGAACGACACCTTTGGATGGATGATCAAGGGGTTGATGCAACAATAATATTTCCCTGTAAACATGATTTGGCGCTTCATCGGGCCGGTTGGGGTAACCCAAAACAGCAACAACACTGTTTGGGATCTCTTTCCATTTACGATTGGGTCTGAACTTAAATCCGGTATAAACGCCATTGGGTATTTTCTTGAAGAATTCTTCATTCTTTTTGAAAAATTCGAACAATTCCTGCCTGAATTGCTCCATGGAAAGGTCGTTCAGGCCCAGGGTCTCATCATTGGTCTCAATATCATCCCAGGTTACCTGGAGCTGATCGAGCATTTTTTGCGCCTGTTTCGGCAGTAAAGGATTATCCTCAATCATCTTCTCAAACTCGGGTGTAAGCTTATCGTCAAGCTCTGTCCCAACAACACTCATAAGCGCCATACGGTTTTCAACCCTTGATTTCAGCCTCAGATAATCTTCGTAGTTCTTGCCCGGCCAGAAGTTGATTCCTTTTACTCTCTTATTCGGAGAACCGAGACGGTCAATACGGCCCATTCTTTGGATCAGGCGGACGGGATTCCAGTGGATGTCATAATTTACAACTGTATCGCAGTCTTGCAAGTTTTGTCCTTCACTTAAGCAATCGGTAGCAATTAACACATCAACAGGAGAAGTGAGCTTCTGCCATGTTTTTTTATCCAATTTTTCTATTAATTCCAGCCATTTGCTGTAATGGACTTTCCATTTGTCTCCTTCCCTGTACTCAGGTCCAAGGCCTGCTTTTTCATATAGTTCACTCCAGTCTGTTTCATTGTAAAGCTTGGTAAAAGGTGCGAACCGCTCAAGGATTTCTTCGAATTTTGCACCGGAATAACCATCATCAGTTTCACTTATGGAACCCGAAACATAGGCCAGGTTTTGAATTCCCTGTTTTTTCAATTCATGGAACAGAAAAATGGCCGTATCTTTAAAAACGGTGAATATCAGAACCTTTTTATTCTTTCCTTTTTGCTTGGTTTTGATATGTTCAACAAGCCTGTCAAGTTTTGGATCATTCGTCTTGTGCTCATTGAATTCCTGCTCAAAAAGATCGAGGTTCTCTTTTAGTTTCTGCAACTTGGCAATATCTGCCGTCAGGTGTTTTTTAAAAACATCAATATTAGTTATCGCGGATAACGGAACAGGATTCTTTTTACCCAGGGTGATCGGTTCTTCGTCTTCTCCTTCAATTTCATCGGATACTTCCTCAATGTCTTCCTGATCTTCAACAGAAAAATCAATATCAATTGTTTCCTCCTGTTTTGTATGGATGTACTTTTCTACTTTTTCAAGTGCATGTGAATGATGGCTGAGAATATTTTCAACGGTAATTTTAAATGAATACCAGCTTGACTCCAATCTTTTAATCAACAGGATATACATCATTTTAACCAGGAACTTCTCACGCTGTTTCGGATTTTCCAGAACACTTTCGATTACCATGGTGATATATTCAGAAGGCCGGTACGCTGTCAGGTTAATGCGGAGTGCGTTGAGAATGTCATCGAAAGATTCCAGGCTGCCAATTTTCTCGGGAGTAATATATTCATTAACAGGAGAATCTTTCTTAGGGAAATTCATTTCACCGAACTCACCTTCAATGAGTTTTCTTGTTCGGGCAACAATTAAAGCGTCTGTCAGTTTTTCAAACTTAACAGGCAAACGATTGATAAAATCAGCAATCCTTCGATGATCCTGACTGGTCCATTCCGCAAAGTCTTTTTGTGCATTTTTAAAAATGCTTTCCAAACTTTCAATTTCCAGTTCGGTATCTTTAAAACCATCATCCATCCCCTTCGTCATCAGCTTAAACTGATTCCTGATATCCAGGAGTTTATTGTTAATCGGTGTAGCAGAAAGGTGCAAGACTTTAACGTCACGTTTGGTATGTTCAGGCAATAAAACATGATCTACCAAATATTTATAACGAGAAGACTTATCATTTCTAAGATTATGGCTCTCGTCGATAACAAGGAGCAATTTCTGTTTCCTCTGGATTTTGGTTAAAGTAAGATCGTAATAATAATTGATATTCAATCGGTCATTTTGTAAATCAGTATGGTTCCTGACTGCGTATTCAATTTCATCTTTATCAAATCTGGAACCATTACCGGACTGGTATTTTTCCCAATTATTCCTCAATTTTTTAGGGCATAATAAAACCACCGTATAGCCTTTTGTTTCAAAATATTTCATTACAGCAAGGGCTGTCCAGGTTTTCCCTAAACCAACGGCATCAGCTAAAACAGCGCCGTTAAATTTCTGAAGCATCTTGATCAGGCTGATCGCGCCTTTTTGCTGATAAGGATATAAAGTTTTATAAATAATTGTTTCTTCCAGATGGGCAATCTCTCTTTTAAATTCCGAATCGGCAGAAAGGGCAAGTAAATCATCCTTGAATAACTCATAAAGGACTTTGTAATACAGATCAATCGGGTCCCAGGGTTTCCATAAGTTTGATATCAGTTCAATCAAATATTCTTTAACATCCATCTTCGTTTTATCAGGCAATTCGATTTTATCCTGGGCAATATTGTCCCATTGATGCCTGAACCATTTTTTTATCTCTTTAAAATCATTATCATTACCGGTAGATGCTGTATTCAGCTCAATATTGCTGCTTTCTTTAATTCCGAGGCCCGCATCGGTTAAATTAGAACTTCCAATTATCTTATAGTTTTTTCTTGCGTCCTTATCATTGTATATGTAAGCTTTTGCATGGCAAAAACTCCGCTGAATTGTCTTAACCAGGACCTTCTCCTGCTTAATAAATTCAACGGCTTTTTGCGCTGAAGCACTTAAAGTCAGGGTACTGGAGATGCCCGGGTCACCATTCAGCAAATCGATTACTTTATTGATCTGTGATTCTTCCTGTATCAGGTTTCCCAGGATCAATCTGAATTTTTCAGCCTGATCGACCTCATCTTTCATTAATGCCAGTGCATGTATCGAAAAGAAACCAGTGACTATATCCAATCCACCTTTTTCTGTGTAATTTTTAATATAGTCGAACACTTTAAAGAATTCGCCGTCTTCAGTTTTAGTTTTGTTATCTAACAACATAGCATTCACTTTAAAATGAGATGTAAATATAGCGCTTAATTTTTTCTTTTCAGCAGCAGGTAAACGGGGATGCCGGCCAGGATCAGCGCGGTACCTATAGCGGCTTCCCTAGGCCGGGTGACAATCGTGTTAAAGCACAGGTAGATGCAAAACAGGATATAGATCGCAGGCACCACCGGGTATCCCCAGACTTTGTAAGGACGCGGGGCATCGGGCATCCGGCGGCGCAGGATGATGACGCCAAGCGAGGTGGCGCCGTAGAAGATGAAAACAGCAAAGATGATCATGTCGGTGAGCTGGTCGAAGGTGCCGGAGAGAACGAGCACACTGGCCCAGATGCCCTGCCACAGGAGCGAATAGCCGGGGACATTGGCTTTGTTGAGTTTCCCGATGCTGCTGAGGAAGAGCCGGTCGTTGGCCATGGCGTAATAGGGGCGGGCGCCGGTGAGGATGCTGGCGTTGGTGCAGCCCAGGGTGGTGAGCAGGATGAGCAGGCCGATGAACAGGGCGCCGCCGCTGCCCCAGAAACTGCGGACCGCCTCCACGGCCGCGATCTGGTTGGTAGAGGCATAGATCTGTTCGAGTTGCGGAATCGACAGCAGGGCCATGTACGTCAGGTTGACGAGCAGGTAGATGGCGATCACGATAAAGACGCCGATAATGATCCCCCTGGGTATATTCTTCCGGGCATCTTTGATCTCGCCTCCGACAAACCCGACGGAGACCCAGCCCTGGTAAGCCCAGAACGCGGCAAGCATGGCAGTAAAGAATGAAGAGACCGTCACCGTTCCGGATGTCAGGTCGCTGAAGTTCATGAAATTATCCGGAACCGACTTCACATGCAGCAATCCGAAGATCACGATCACAAAAAGACCGGTAAAGACCAGTCCCAGGATATATTTGCTGGTCCGGGCGCCGGTTTTCAACCCGCTGATGTTCAAAAAGGTGAGTATTAAGATGAGCAGAATGGCGACCAGTTTGACACCGGAATTTTGAAACGGGTAGAACCAGCCCGCAATGGAAAAGGTTTGCAACGAAGGGAAGAATTCGGGCAAAGGGACGATGCTGTTCAGCGACTGGGCGAAGACGTAGGCCAGGGAAGAGATCGTGGCAGTCTGGATGACGGCAAAGAGCGACCATCCGTAAAGGAAGGAGAAGAAACGGTTATAGATCTTTTTGAGGTAAACGTAATCCCCGCCGGTATCGGCCAGCAGCCCGGCGACCTCGGCATTGCTCAGTGCGCCGAAAACCGTGATGATCCCGGCGACGATCCAGGCCATCAGGATCCAGACCGAGGAGTTCAGTTCCGCAGCCATCGGGGCGATCTTTTTATATACGCCGGAGCCGATGATGTTTGCAATAACAAAGATGATAACGTAAGTCAGGCCCAGGGTCCGGACGAGATGTCGCTGGTTGGTCATAATGGGTGCGATTTAAGTTATTTGATTAGTTTTTCACAATTATAATCACCGGATCAGAAATTTCCAGTAATTATCCGGTGTTATCACATTGAATTCATGTTTGGGATAACTGGCAGCAAATTCTTTAGGTAAACCTGCTTTAGCCATGGGATTCAGCTTGCATTCGAAAGCGAACAGTTTACCGCCGGTCTCTTCAAGATAATCAATCTCTTTGCCCTGATACGTTCGCCAAAAATATCGTTTTGGGAAAATTTCAAGTGACTGTAAATACTTCAACCGCTCTGCAATAAAATAATTTTCCCACAGTCCTTCTCCATCTGTTCTTAATTCAGGAGGATTATAATTAGTAATCAGGCTATTACGAATACCCACATCATAAAAATAGACTTTAAACTTACGGTTAAGCTCTTGTCGCAGATTTCTGCTGAATGAATAAAGACGAAAAATGACAAATGCCTTTTCAAGAATATCGAGATAACGTTCAATTGTCGACCGATTGACCTGAAGGGTAACAGAAAGCTCATTCACCGAGACTTCTGATCCTACTTGTAATGATAACATTTGCAGTAGCTTAACGAGTAACTGGGGCTTTTTAACCGTTTCAAATTCAAAAATATCCTTATAAAGATACTTACCCGTAAGGTTATCCAGTAACAAGATGGCATCGGATTCGGATTTTGCCGCTATTTCAGGATACCAGCCAAAACGGATCGAACTGATCCATCGGAAGGGAAGTTCTTGTGAAGAATAAATTTCGCTAAGTTCCTGATAGGAGAGAGGATATAATATAAACTCAATCGCCCTTCCGGTCAATGGTTCATTTATTTTATTCGAAAGATCGAAACTGCTTGATCCTGTGGCGATAATCTTCAGTTCCGGGACTGTATCATGAAGGATCTTTAAAATCAATCCGATATTTTCAATCCGCTGGGCTTCATCTAAAGCTACCAGGCGGGCCTTTCCGATAAATTCTTTCAGCCTTTCGGGATCAGTGGTTTGTAAAGATTGCTGGACTGAAAAGATATCACAATTCAGGTAAACCGAATGATCCGGAAACTTCTCCAGAATTTGTTTAATGAGTGTGGTTTTACCTACCTGCCGTGCGCCGTAAATAATCAGGACCTTATTTTGAAACAGCCACTTTTCGACCGATTTTTGAAGTGTTCTCGTGATTAGTTTCATAAATAATGATGTTTCACCATCAAAATTAATATAAATATTGACGTTATAACATCATTATTTAGAAGATCCTTCAGCAAAATGCTTCAATGACAACCAAAAAAAATGTTATTCTTTTCACTTTAAACCGCTTATCTTCTTAAATTTACACAAATTCTTGTGTGATGAAAAAAATCTTGGTACTGATCACAGCTGTCATTTCTATATCAGGTATAAGCCAGGGACAGCTCACAATTATTCAATATCCTTCCCCTGAAGAGTATTGCTATGCAGCTGGAACAGAATTCATAACGGAGACAGAAGGTTTTCTGGTTATGGTTTGGGATGATGGA
>ERZ795056.2317-NODE-2317-length-21290-cov-15.125500_pt1 | contig 21290 bp, 26 predicted proteins | sample MGYA00375140_ERZ795056 | MGnify/ENA primary metagenome ERZ795056 (study PRJEB30185, sample SAMN05720227) | activated sludge metagenome | isolation source: Anaerobic digester | place: USA | collected 2015-03-09 ... | reverse complement strand
GCATACACGCATTGGTGGTGCTCTCGGCGGTGATGAGCGCCGCCTGCGCGCGCTGGATGTCGGTCAGCCCCGACGAGCCGCCGCCGTCGCCACCACCGCCACTGCAGGCGGTTAGCAACAACGCGGCGAAGGCCAAAGGCGCAGACCGGACCAGAGGACTAGCCAGCAGGTTTTTCATGAAGAAAATTCTAGCCAGCAGCGGTGCGGACAGTGTTGATCTGCGGTAAAGACGGGTAACAAATGTGCGTTTGAGTGGGCGCGGGGGTAAGCACGAATTTGGTGCTTTTTAGGTGTTAAATAGGGCTATAGCCCTTGTCGGATATGCGTGAGTAGCTATTAAATATGTAGCTAATACGAGATCAACCTATTGTGTGTTCAGAGCGGCATGACGCTAGGCGATACTGTTACTTGTCTGCGATTCACAGGCTTAAGCCAAAGTTTTCACTTTGCTCAGGAATAGAAATTTTTCTGAGCTCTTACATGATCGGCAAGGGCGACATTGACAAATCGGGCCTATTACTCAGATGACGTCGGGGCGTTTTTAGATACCTCTCCGGACGAGATATTGGGAACTCTGACTCGCCATAGTGCGTTCTCTATTGAAGGAACGCAGCGAGACGCTTGGGTTCAACAAATTCGTATTCTTGGAACTTCCCTTGAGGCTTACAGGGCTCGTGGGAAGGTCTATTTCGAATATGCCGTACCGCGTTTGGGTAAGCGAATTGATGTGGTTCTCCTGATTGACCATGTTGTATTCATTCTCGAATTCAAAGTTGGCGAGAAGGAATTCACTTCTGGCGCAATCGACCAAGTTTGGGACTATGCGCTGGATTTGAAGAATTTCCACGAGAGTACTCACAACAAGCCAATCGCTCCACTGTTGATTGCAACTCAAGCGGAAAGCGCAATTGCCGTAATTGCTACGACCCTTCAGAACGACTCAGTGCTTGAACCGATTCGAAGTTCGCCTTCGGACTTAAGCCAAATTCTTGATCAGGTATTAGCCTTCTTTGACGGCCCCCGTATTGACCCAATAAGTTGGGAGGCAGGGCGCTATCACCCAACCCCAACCATTATTGAGGCCGCGATGGCTTTGTACGGCGGGCATTCGGTGACTGATATTTCTCGCAATGATGCAACTGCTGTCAATTTGAGCAAAACGTCAGAGTCGGTCGCAGAGATCATTAGCGCCTCGAAAGAAAAGTCAATAAAGTCAATTTGTTTCGTCACTGGGGTGCCTGGTGCCGGCAAGACACTTGTTGGCCTCAATATCGCAACGAAGCATATAGATAAGGACAGTGAGCTTTACAGTGTTTTTCTTTCAGGCAATGGGCCGCTTGTCGATATCTTGAGGGAGGCCTTGGCGCGCGACCGTGTTACACGAGAACGTGCCGCTGGACGTAAAGTAAAAAAGGGCACTGCGGTTAGCGAAGTCAAAGCGTTCATTCAGAACGTGCATCATTTTCGTGATGATTGCCTACAGGATTTGGGTCGGCCACCCGTTGAGCATGTCGCAATTTTCGATGAAGCGCAAAGGGCTTGGGATGTTGAGCAGACTTCAGCCTTTATGCTGCGAAAGAAGGGCAAGGCCGACTTTAACCAGTCAGAGCCAGAGTTTTTGATTTCTTGTTTGAATCGCCACGAGGACTGGGCGGTGGTGGTGTGTCTGGTTGGTGGCGGGCAGGAAATCAACACGGGTGAAGCAGGAATCGGTGAGTGGATTCATTCTTTGCAGCGTTCATTCCCAGATTGGCATATCCATATCTCCTCCCAGTTGTTTGCCGAGGAGTATGGAGCCGGGGCGGTCATTCGCGAGATTGCAGATAGGCCGAATGTTCACTTGAATGGCGACCTTCACCTTGCTGTTTCTATGCGATCTTTCCGTGCAGAAAGCGTTTCGTCTTTAGTGAAGCAAGTTTTGGATCGGGACATTTTGGCCGCTCGGACGACTCAACTGGAAATACGAAGTCGATATCCGATTGTTATTACACGTAATGTGGGTGCGGCAAAGGCGTGGCTGAAAGGGCAAGCTCGTGGGACTGAGCGATATGGAATCGTTGTTTCGTCGCAAGCGCAACGTCTTAAGCCACATGCGATAGATGTCCGCTCCCCAATGGATCCAATACATTGGTTTTTGGACAACAAAGCTGATGTGCGCTCCTCTTTCTATTTGGAAGATGTTGCGACGGAATTCCACGTTCAGGGCCTAGAGTTGGATTGGGCGTGTGTCGTTTGGGATGCGGATTTTCGATATGGTGATGACGGATGGCAACATCGTTCTTTTGTCGGAAGCAAGTGGAATCGAATCAACTTACCGCATCGGCAGATGTATCTGAAAAACGCCTATCGCGTGCTGCTGACGCGTGCACGTCAGGGAATGGTCGTCGTGGTTCCTAATGGCGACCCCGAAGACCCCACACGCGATTCCTCGTTCTATGACCCTACATTTGAATATTTGAAGAGCATAGGTTTCGCAGAAATCTAAATTCGGGACCGGTCGCAAAACTCATGCGGGATGTAGCAAACATCCCAGTTCCCGTAACACTTGCCCGCGTAAACCAGCGTCCCCTCAATCACTTCCAGTGAGTTGATCGTTAGCGTTGTCTCCGGGAAAAACCGCTTTGCTTCGCGCGCATTGGCGAACCGCAACGTCACTTGCTGCGCGTAAAGCGTTTGCACATACAACAGCGGGCCGATCTTGGGACCCGCAAACCCACGCGCTTTGACGTATTGTTGGGGAAAGTCGCGGCCATGCGTGAGTGACAGATATAAGCCGGGGCGTTTGGGCATTTCGCCCCAGCCGGGCAGGTTTTGGGCGGGGTTGTTCATGAGGTGCTCGTTTGGAGTGATTGAGCGCGGAAGCTTATTGATGCGCCGCCAGTTTGTGACCCAGGGCTTTGCCTGGGTGACGTCGGCCAGGTGTTTGGGCAAGATTGGGAGCGGGGGGTATTTTCACCCCTTTTCACCTATCAAATTGGCTTCTAGCCCTCGTCGGATATGCGTGAATAGCTATTAATACTATAGCGAATGCTCTGCTTCCTGTGCCTCAATGACGCAGGCTTAGAGCTCGCCAACGCTCACTTCAACCGTGTTGCCACCAGCGGCGCTGGCCCGGCGCGACATGATCAGCGCGGCGAAGTCGCGGTCTTGCAGTTCGTCGGCCAGGCGCTGCATGACTTCGGGCTGCACCACGTAGAACGAGGGCTCGTTGTGGCTTAGCACGGCTATGGGCGCGCCTTTGGCTTTGCGCAGCGTGGCACCGGGGTTTTTCTTGAATTCGCTGATGCCGACGGTCAGGGGGGTGAGCAGGGCTTGCATGTTTGGCTCCGAAATTGGAGTTGATTTTAGCTCTAAAGTGAGTTTACCGCCATGAATACCTTGATTTGAACAGGTGAAATGCTTGCAATGTGACAGCGCTGGCGCTATCATTTAAGTTATGGTAGATCGAATCATTCTGGATACCAATGTGCTTGTTGCCGCGTTGACCAGCCCTGACGGGGCCTCGCGTGCCGTGTTGCGCGGGGTGCTGCAAGGGCTCTGGGAGCCGATGATTTCGTTGCCGCTGTTCATGGAATATGAAGATGTGATGGCACGGCGCGAGGTGCTGGAGCGCTGCCCCTTGCCCGAGGAAGAGCGCCAGGCCTTGCTGGACGCTTTGCTGTCGCGATGTACTCTGGTGGAGGTGTATTACGCGTGGCGCCCCAACTTGCGTGACGAGGGTGATAACCATGTGTTTGAATTGGCAGTGGCCGCGCAGGACGCGGCGCTGCTGACCTGGAATCTGCGTGACTTTGCCAGTGCCGAGTTGCGTTTTCCGCAAGTGCGGGTGCTGACGCCCGCTCAATGGATGAAGGAGAAACGTTAATGTCTGTACTAACCATTCGTCTACCCGACGCCAAACACGTCCGGCTGAAAGAGCTGGCGCGCGCGCGCGGTGTCAGCGCCAACAAGTTGATGGAAGAGCTGGCCACCGTAGCATTGGCGCAGCAGGACGCGCAAACCCGGTTTACCTTGCGTGCAAGCCGGGGTGACGTGGCTCGTGGCTTGGCTGCGCTGGACAAGCTGGATGCGGCGCTGGGGTCCGGGTCTGCGGGCTGATTTGCCTTGAGGGCCTGAAACGATGCCTTTTCAAGCATCAAATAGGCCTCTAGCCATCGTCCACTATGCGTGAGTAGCTACTAAATATGTAGCAAATTCAGCGCAGATATGCCTCTTATTTGAGCAATTCCCCCAATCCAGATTGTTGCTTTCCTTCTACTTTTCTGACAAATACGAGGGTTTACCCTATACTGCACTGCAACATAACTCACTTTGATGGAGGAATGGTTATGAACAGCGCAACACTGCATGTTTCCGGTCTTTCTACCGCCCAGCGCCCCGGCGTGGGTGACGCTTTGCGTGGCCTGGCCGTCGCAGCGAAAGGGGTGGTGGTGGCTTTGTGGGCGGCGGTTTCTCAGCCTGCGCCCGCTGCTTTGCAGGCGCCGTTGACGGCGTTTGAAGAGGCTGAGAACCTGCGCGCCATTGCTTTCGAGTGGCTGCAGTCAGACCCCGAGTTTGCCCAGGACCTGTATTGTGCCGCTGACCGGCACGAGCTGGCCAGTCGTCGGCCTTCTTAGGGTTTTGTAGCGTTTAGTTACAGATAAGCCTTGCAGCCCACAGGTGCAGTGCGCAGGTAGCTACGGTTGTTATAGCAGCCATACTGCCGGATCGCCGAATCTGGCGGTAATATCAGCACATTACATAAACGAGGGCTTGGGCGACCATGATCTTCAAGGAGTTGGACCCGTTCGACAGCCAGAACGCGGACGCATTGGCCATTCATCGCGCGCAAGAGCAGATGGCCTATTACCTGCGCCGTGCGTTTGGCTCGAGCCTGGAAGTGGACGCGCTGAGCGGCTTGCGCCTGAGCTCGGGCGGCATCACGGCGCAGATTGATCATCTGGTGCTGCATGCGTATGGCATGGTGATCGTGGATTGCCAGAGTGTGCTGGGTGGTTTGCAGGTGCGCCCGGACGGGCAGTGGCTGAGCTGGCGCAATAGCCGCATGGTAGCGATGCCGTCGCCGATTGAGCGGGTTTTTGCTCAGGCTGCTGCGTTGAAGCAGTTTCTGGACAAAAAGGCGAAGCAGGCGAGCTTTTTCAACCGGCTGGAGATTGCGGTGCTGGTGGCGGTGCCTGACAAGGGCACGATTGAGTGGCCGTCCAGCGGGGGTTTGTCAGTGGTGTGCAATGCCGATCAGGTGCCACTGCGGGTGAAAAAGCATACGGAAGAATGCGCGATCCGGTCCGCAGGGCCGGGCGTGCTGACTTGGGAGCAGCGCAGCCGGGTGGCTGATTTCCTGAACGCGGTTCACAAGCCGCAAACAAACACCAAAGTTGGGGCCTGAAAAGGCCGGTTTTCGCGGTTTTTGGGTGATAAATTGGCACTTGGCCCTCGTCGGCTATGCGCGAACAGCTATTAAATCAGTAGCGTTCAGTTAGCTTGCCGGAGGGGTTGTGGGGCGGGTAATATCTGAAGTTCTTTATCAGGGGTGAAAGCGCGCCGTGATTTACAAGGAGTTGGATCCGTTCGATGGCAAGGCCCAGGAGCAGATGGCCTACTATTTGCGTCGGGCGTTTGCCAGCAGCGACGAGGTGGACGTGATCAACGGCCTGGTGCTGCGCTCGGGCGACATCCGCTCGCAAATGCATCACCTGGTGATTCATTCCTATGGTTTGATGGTGGTGGAAAACGTGACCGTTCGGGGCACGATTGACATCGAAGCAGACTGGCAGTGGACCAATATGCACCGCGGCGTGGCCAAGCCCATGCGCTCGCCGGTGACCGAGACCAAGATGCACGCGCTGGCGCTGGAGGCCTTTCTGGACAAGAAGGTCAAGCAAAAGAGTTTTTTCCACAGTCTGGAGCTGGATGTGCTGGTGGCGGTGCCGGACATGCGGGCCATCCGCTGGCCGCTGGGCGGCGCTTTCCCCGAGGTGTGTAATGCCGATCAGGTGCCCACGCGGGTGATGGAGCGCTTGTCACAGATTCGTAGCGGTGCAGAAAAACCCGGCAAGCTTATTCCCGAGCAGCGCCGTCGTCTGGCGGAGTTTTTGTCCGCCTCGCACAAGGTGTTGCCCAGGCTGGTGCCCAATCAGGATGACCTTCCTTCTACCCGTGGTTCGGAGCTGGGGCCGATGTCGGGGCCTGCATCTGCGGCGGGTCCGGCCACCGGGTCCAACTGGACGCCGTCTTCCCGTTTGTCGGATTTGGGCTGAAGAAGCCTCGCCTTAATCCTGTTGACAGCCTGCTTTTGCGCTGCGGCTTGAATCCGCAGTTATCTGCTCCACATAAGGCCCTATGGCCTTGATTCCCCTGTTTCTGGTTTCCGGTTTGTTGCACGCGTATGTGGGTTGGCGCATAGGGCCGGCACTTGCTGCTTTTAGTGGAGCTGAATGGGCGCTATGGCTACTGCTGGCGGCGTCTGCCGTTTTGGTGCCGATGGGCTTGGTGGGGCGGCGGTTTGCCAAACCGCCCACGTCTGACGTGCTGACCTGGCTGGGGCTGCTGTGCATGGGGCTGATATCGTCGCTGTTTGTGTTGACGCTGCTGCGCGATGTGTTGCTGCTGGTGGCCGACATGCTGCAATGGATGTGGCCAGCTGCTTTGCCGGATGTGCTGGCGCCGGAAAACCTGCCTGTCTGGAGCGCAGCTGCAGTGCTGCTGCTGGGCATTGGTGTCACGGCGCTGGGCTACTGGAACGCGCGGCGCACGGCCGGTGTGGTGCGGGTAGATGTGCCGATTGCCGGGCTGCCAGCAGATTTGCACGGTTTTACCGTGGCGCAGATCAGCGACATCCACGTGGGACCAACCATCAAGCACGGTTATCTGCAAAGTATTGTTTCGGCGGTGAATGCGCTGGGCGTGGATCTTGTGGCCATTACCGGCGATCTGGTGGACGGCAGCGTGAAAGAGCTGGCCCGCCATGTGGCGCCTCTGTCCGGGCTGACGTCTCGTCACGGCACCTACTTTGTGACCGGCAACCATGAGTATTATTCTGGTGCTCACGCCTGGATAGACGAGCTGCGGCGCCTGGGCGTGCAGGTGCTGATGAACGAGCATGTGGTGTTGAACCATGGCGACCCCGCAACCGAGTCCACAACGGCAATGCTGGTTGTGGCGGGGGTGAGTGACTACTCAGCCCATCATTTTGATGAATCCCACCGCAGCGATGCGCAGGCCGCCATGGACGGCGCACCGGAGCATGCGGGCTTTCGGCTGCTGCTGGCGCATCAGCCGCGCAGTGCGCCCGGGGCTGCGCAGGCCGGGTTTGATTTGCAGCTGTCGGGCCACACACATGGCGGGCAGTTCTGGCCGTGGAACCACTTTGTGCGGTTTCAGCAGCCGTTCACCGCCGGGCTGCACAAGCTGCAGGATCTGTGGGTTTACACCAGCCGGGGCACGGGCTACTGGGGTCCGCCCAAGCGGTTTGGCGCGCCGTCGGAAATCACGCATTTGCGGCTGGTGACGGCCTGAGACGGCAAATCCACAACACAAATTGGCCAAAAAGCAGGCCTTCGGCGGGTTTGTCGCCATCAGGAGCCACCGAAACAGTGCGCGATGATATAACTGCGGGATTCTAAAAATACGGCAAATTCCGTTTCCCACGCCATGGATTGTCTCCCCCATATTCACGTTGCTGCCATTCACGACAGCGCAGGTTTTCAGACAGCAACCCCGGGCATCGGGGTTTTTTGTACCAAGGAAAAAGAAGGCTCTTCCGCCATCATGGGGGCGGGCATTTTTGACAACAGTCTTGGGAAAGCCAGCCTGTATGGCATGTACGGCTGGCGGCCGCTATCGGTGGGTCCCGTGAAGCTGGGTTTTTTTGGCGGAGTGATCACCGGTTACAAGCGGGACGCTGATTTGTTTGGCGGTTTGAGCGCTTCGGTGCCATTCAATTGGGGCGAGGTGCATGTGCTGCTGCTACCCAATGTGCCCAAAGTTTCACCGACCACACTGGCCCTGTCCTTTACAGTTCGCTTCTGAACGGTCGATATGTCATGGGTTAGCTGAAAACGCATGACAGACTCCAAACCATCAGCCAAAAATCCGTTTGAAATCGCCCGTGAGACGCTGAAGCAGCTCACGGCGCGCAAGCTTATGCCCACGCCCCTGAATTACCAGGCGGTTTACAACGAGATTGCCGGTATTCCCAATGTGCAGCCGTTCCCGGAAGAGCCGCTGCGTCAGCTGGCCGCCGAGCTTCCTGCCAAAAACCCGGGGCAGGAAAGGCAGCTGGCGCTGCTGGACTCGGCCATTGGCCGGCGCTCATGGGCGGGCGTGCAAAACGCGCTGGTGGCCTATCTGGGTTTTAGTGTGCCCACACCTTCCACCATGCCTGCTCCATTGTCGGCCATGGGCTCGCCGCCCCTTGCCACACCCGCGCTGACCGCTGATTTTCTGGAGCAGATTGCGCGGCTGATTGAGCACGGACAGCCTGCGCTGGGCACCGACGATGCGCGGTTTGCCGAGCAGACGCAGGCGGTGCTGAAGGCGCTGCGTCAACCCGATGCCGACCTGGTGGCTACCAAAATGCTGCTGGCCAACTACAGCCACCGCGTGTCATTCACTGCGGAAGATCAGGCCGAGATCAAGGCCAACCTGCTCAGGCTGCTGCACCTGATCTTCCAGAACATTGGTGAACTGAGCCTGGATGACCGGTGGCTGAAGGGGCAGATTGACGGGTTGATGGTGGCGTCCACACCTCCGCTTTCCTTGCGGCGGCTGGACGATCTGGAACGCCGTCTGAAAGACGTGATCTTCAAGCAGACCGAGGCCAAGGGCCGTGCGCTGGAAGCGCAGGAAGAGATGCGCCTGATGTTGCTGACTTTTGTGGAGCGGCTGTCACAGATGTCCGATTCGACCAGCGTGTTCCAGATCAAGCTGGAAGAAAACGCGCGCCTTATCGAACAGGCGAAAACGCTGGCCGAAATTGCGCCCGTTCTGAAAGAAGTGGTGGGCGCAACCCGCGGCATGGCCAGCGACAGCCTGACGGCACGTGACGAGCTGCGCAGCATGCGCGAAAAAACCATGACTACCGACGCCCAGATTGCCAAGCTGCACCAGGAGCTGGACCGTGTGAGCACCCTGGCGCGGCATGACCCGCTGACCGGTGCGCTGAACCGCAAGGGGCTGGATGAGGCGGTGAAGCGCGAAGTGTCCAACTTCAGGCGCAAGGAAACGCCGCTGAGTGTAGGCCTGCTGGACATTGACAACTTCAAGCTGCTCAATGACCGGCTGGGGCATGCCACGGGCGATGAGGCGCTGGCGCATTTGTCCAGGGTGGCGCGTGAGTGTATGCGCCCGCAGGACACACTGGCCCGCTATGGTGGCGAGGAGTTTGTTATTTTGCTGCCCGACACACCGCTGGACAAGGGCATTGAAGCCATGACGCGTCTGCAGCGCGAACTGACGACGCGTTTTTTTCTGGCTGGCACGGAAAAGATCATGATCACTTTCAGCGCGGGCGTAGCGCAGCTGGCGCCTGACGAAACGGGTGACGACGCCATCAAGCGGGCAGATCAGGCCATGTACCTGGCCAAGCGGGCAGGCAAGAACCGCGTGCTGGGTACCTGAGACAGCCATTGACCTTGCGCGGTTTTTTTGCAAGGATGGGGCCATGACGTATCTGATTCTGGGGCTGGTTATTTTTCTGGGTGTGCATTCGGTGCGCATCGTGGCAGATGGTGGGCGCACCCAAATGCTGGCGCGTGTGGGCGAGGGTGCTTACAAAGGCATTTACTCCCTGCTGTCGCTGCTGGGCTTTGGCCTGATCATCTGGGGCTTTGGTATTGCGCGTGAAACTCCGGTGATGTTGTGGATGCCACCGGTGGGCATGCGTCACGCTGCGTCATTGCTCACGCTCATTGCCTTTATCCTTCTGGCAGCCGCCTATGTGCCGGGCAACGCCATCAAGGCGCGGGTACATCACCCCATGGTACTGGGCGTGAAGACCTGGGCGCTGGCGCATTTGCTGGCCAATGGCAGCGTGGCGCATGTGGTGCTGTTTGGCTCTTTCCTGTTGTGGGCCGTGCTGAACTTCATTGCTTCGCGCCGCCGCGACCGGGCGCAAGGCACGCAATACCCGGCAGGCACAACGGCGGGAACAGTCACCACTGTGGTGGTGGGCGTTGTAGCGTGGGGCGTGTTCGCGTTTTTGCTACACGGACTGTTGATCGGCATACGGCCCATACCCGGCTTATAGCCGCCTGATCTCGCGAATGGCCTAGCGGGACAACACCCACTGGATGATGAACTTGGCGGCAAAGCCGACCATGCCAAATGCGAGGCCCAGAAACAGCACAAAGGTGCCGAACTTGCCAGCCTTGGATTCCCAGGCCAGGTGACCGATGATGAACAGCATGTACAGCATGAAGCCGCCTACGCCGAAGGAAAGGCCAAAGCCGGCAATCTGCTCTTCAGAGAACCCGAACATCAGCGGCCACCTGTCTTGCCGATGGTTGCGGCCGGCGCGCGTGGGGGCACGCTGGAAACATCCACCAGATCACGGTAGGCATGCCAGCTGGCATGGCCCAGCATCGGGATGACGGCAATCAGCCCCAGCAGGAGTGAACCCAGGCCCAACAGCGTAAAACCCATGATCAGGCCGGACCATACAGCCATTGAGACCGGGTTGGCGAGCACAGCCTGCCAGCTGGTCAGCACCGCTTGCAGCAGGGTGACGCGGCGGTCCAGCAACAGCGGCATGGCCACCACGCTGGAGGCAAACATGGGTGCGGCCATCAGGCCACCCATGGCCAGCCAGAGTTCGAACAGCCAGCCATTGCGTGCCAGCACCACATGCTGCACAAAATCCATCGGGGTTTGAATGGGAACAGGTGCCAGCAGCGTGATGAGCGCCGCCGAGGTAAGCACCCAACCTGTAGCAGCCAGTGCCAGCAATGCGCCAAACTGCACCATGCACCAATAGTCGTTGCCCCATTTGTTGAAATGGCTCCCTTGCCAGTTGAGCCAGGTTTTGAGCACCACCCGGTAGTCCGCCTTTTCACCGCGTTCCAGTGCGCGACTGAGGGCATACAGGCTGGTTGCCAGAACCGGCGCCACTACCAGAAAGCCTGATAAAGCACCGGACAGCAGCCAGAAACGGTTGTGCGCCACCGTGACAATGCCCGCGCCAAACAGGGCCAACGCCAGACCGTGCGCAAAGCTGATCCAGCCTGAGGAAGCCATGTCACGCCAGGCGAGCACCAGCCACACGAAAGGCCGGTCAGGGCTGATGGAGCGAACGATCGGCAAGGTCGAAGGAGCTGATGGCACGGATAGACGGGTGGTAGGAAAGGCCACAGTGTAGGCGGGTGGTTGAGGTGTTGACTTGATGTCAATCAAACCTGCCCGCGCATAATTCGGACTTTGCAGCCAGAAGGAAGCCACCATGCCAAGACCCATACTGGACGAGTCCCGTATTCATCCAGCGATCCGCGACAAGGTTGCTACGCACCAACAAGATATCGTGAACGAAGTGCAGGCAGCTGTGGCTGCCAACGCTGTGGTGGTGGTGGGTATGAGCCAGAACCCAATGCCGCGCAAAGCGCGTCGCCTGCTGGATGCAGCGAACGTACCCTATCGTTATCTGGAATACGGGAGTTATTTGAACAACTGGCGAAAGCGCAACGCGCTGAAGCTGTGGACCGGCTGGCCCACATTTCCGATGGTGTTTGTCAAGGGCACGCTGGTAGGTGGTGCCGTTGATCTGGAAAAGCTGGTTGCCAGCGGAGAGCTGGCAACCATGCTGGCCTGACCCGAGAGCTTACTTCGGTGCAGAAGCGGGTGGCTGCATCATGCCGGGGCCACCCTTCATGTCGCCATGACCCATCTTGCCGCCGCCGTGACGCCCACCGCGCTTGCCGCCGTGGTTCATGTGCTCGGTGTCAAACACCTTCTTTTGCTCAGCATTCAGCGTGGCGTAGAAGGCCTTGGTAGCGTCGGCACGCTTGTTCATCTCGACATCACGCGCTGCGCGCATGGTCTTCATGAAGTCGATGCGCTCGGGCGTTGTCATTTTCTCCATTGCAGCGCGGTCTGGGTGCGCGGCCATCGGCGCGGCAGGTGGTTTCATGGCACCGGTGTAGGTGGTCCATGCAGCTTCCTGAGTGGGGGCAAGTTTGAGCTTGGCTTTCAGGTCGTCCTGGCGTTTGGCCATCATCTGCTGCATCTTGGCTGGGTCGCCATGACGCATGCCATCGCCATGGCCCATGCCTTGAGCGACAGCGGTAAAGCCAACAGTGGCCAGCAGACCAGCGATCAACAGGGGTTTGAATACGGATTTCATTAGTGCTTCCTTTTCGGTTAAGAAGCCTGAGTGCACACAAGTGGCATCAGGTTGAAAGCAAGTTTGCGCGCCCTGTGTATCCGCGAGATGGCTGTTCGATAAGAGTTTGTAAAGTTTTGCCGCGCAGCGCGGGTGTTATTGCTCAGGCTTTGCTTTTCATGGGGCAGGTGTTCATGCCCAGCAGGGTATAGGCCGGACACCAACCGATCAGGCCTGTAGCCAGTGGAACCACGCCGATATATCCCCACATGCCGACGGTGCCGGTATAAGCCAGCCCGATCAGGACGAGGCCAGCGATGATACGTACGATGCGGTCGATGCCGCCTTCATTGGTTTTCATGGTGAATTCCTTGGAAAAAGAGTTGATGACAGGTTGATTGGATACCCGCGCACGTCAAAGGTATGTGACCTGGGTCACACAAGATCACGAACAGGGTCAGGACAGCGCCGAGGCGAGCGTGCGCAATGCAGCGCTGTTGCTGATGTGAATGTGCTCGCGTGAAAGTGCAACCCAGCCTTCGCGCTCAAAACGGCGCAACAGCCGGGTGATGATTTCGCGCACAGTGCCCAACTCATCCGCCAGTGTCTGGTGCGTGATGGCCAGATCGCTGCCGCGGCCCAGCAGCGCGGCAGCCAGACGTTGATCGAGCTTGTGAAACGCCACTGCATCGATCAGGCCGGTGAGGTCGGCCATGCGTTCGGCAAAGAGGCCAAGTACATCATTGCGAAATGACGGGGATTCCAGCCAGGCATTGAATGTATGTGGTGGGATCAGCAACAGTGTGGTGGGCCGGGTGGTGACGCCGTGGGCTGAAAGTGGAGCCTTGCGAAACAGGCAGGCGCTGGACACCAGACACAGCTCGCCCGGCACCACGCGGTAAAGTTCCAGTGAACGGCCGTCACCTGAGTGGCGCGAAACCTTGATCTCGCCTTCGAGCACCAGCGGGAAGCCCTGGCAGGGCGCGTTTTCGTCAAACAGCACCGCACCAACCGGTACCGTCATGGGACCTGCAGCACCGCCCAGATCAGCCAGCGACGGCGTAACGTTCGCCAGCGCAGGGTACAGGCCAATAGGGTCGATCATGCGGGCAGTTTAGCCTTACTGCCCCAGGGCGGGTATTGGCCAGACCACTTCGGTCAAGCTTTTTGAGAGTTCTTCACGTTCGCTACGCAGCATGGGCCGCAGACCCGTGGCCACCCATTGCGCACGCGCAACATTGATTTGGCCAGTTGTTGCCCACTGATGGGCTTCCATGGCGGGGTTGTGCAACATGGCAGCGAGCCAGACGGCTTGGCCCGCGTCCAGCTCTTGGGCCCTAAGACCGAAGTATTGGCGGGCTGCGGCATCTGCCCCGCATATGCCATCACCCCAAGGTGCGTTGTCCAGATACAGGCGCAGGATGCGGGCCTTGCCTAGCGTTTGCTCCATTTCCACGGCGTACAGCAATTCACGCAGCTTGCGCGTGGGCGTGCGCTCGCTACCGGTGATCAACAGCCGCGCGAGCTGTTGCGACAGGGTGCTGGCACCGCGCTCGATTTGACCTTCGCGCTGGTTGCGCTGGAAAGCGGAGGTGAACTCGACCAGATCGAAACCGGCATGTTCAAAAAAGCGCTGGTCTTCTGCTGCTAACACGGCGCGGGCGAGCAGACTGTCGGTGCTCAGGCGGCTTTTGCGCAGGCCTGCCGAACAGGTGCTGCGTGCACCCATGAATGTGGCGGTGCCCAGGCCTTGAACCGAAAAGCCGTCGACATGTGGCTTGAGCGTGTAGTTACCCGATGGCAGGGCCAAGGTTGCGCTGAAGCCGAAGCTGCCGCTGATGGTGGCTTGCGGAACTTCGGGAATGACGCTGGCAAACAGGGCGTAGCCGTCGCGGATGGGCGAGGCAGGCAAATTGAATTTCAGGTTGAGTGCCCGGGGAGACAAGGTGCCATGCCATGCAGCAACCAGATTGCCTGACGACAAGCTTCCTTCAAGGTGTGAACCACGACGGCGAACCGATAGTCTGGCCTCGTCGATGCGAAATGCTTCCACGCCTAGCCCGCGCGCGGGAATGCTGCACGGGCTGCATCGCAGTTCCAGCGTTTCGCTTTCTACCTGCCAGCGCATGTGTATGCGGCCTGCGCGCGTAGGCAGGCTGTGTCCGTCCAGCATGGCAGAGACCCACGGTGTGGTGCCCAGCCAGATGAGTGAGGGCACGCCCACCTCGACCGTTGCAGAGCCCACGCGCAAACTCGTGGCCCATTCACCAGGCACAGGTTTGAGTGCTTGCCGGGCGATCAGCAACAAACCCAGGCCAGACAGGACAAGAACCACGGTGGCCATGCCCAGCAACGTGAGCGCGCGCAAGATGGTTTTCACCGTCCTCTTCACAAAAGCCTCGCCACTGTGACGGCCTGCCATGGGCCGGTTGACTGCCCCGCCATGGCAGCCCAGTACCAGGCGGAGGTGTCGGTGAAGGTCTGGCCTTTAGCGTCTTCGATGTGTTCACACACGCGGATGCGTTGCCCGGTGCGTTCGGCTGTGAAGCAGCGCTGCCGGGCCTGGCCAGCGATGGCTTCCAGCTGTTCATCACGAATGTGATACCCCAGACCCTTGTAGCAATCGGTAGCCGGGTGCAGCATGCGGGTGGGTTGACTAACGGAGCGCAGCACCAGAACCTGCTCGCCATCGGTCAGGCGGGCGATGGAGCCCGGGAAATGGCGTGCGAAGCGGCGCTCCACCTCGCTCAAAGCCAGCGGACGTAAAGGCAAACCGTTCCATTGGGCAGGCAGTTCGGCTGTGACCGCCGATGCATCGCCTTGCCCCGGGCCGGAGGCCTTTGAGGGCGCGTCGATGGCTTCTATCACGCCCCACAGCATGCACAGTGGCAGCAGAACGGCCCACAAGGTTTTATGCAACACGCGGTTGAGAAAACGGTTGTCAAACATGCTCACAGCACACCTCCATAAGTGGCGTTTGGAGTGGACCGGCTCGCCCGGCCCATGACCCAGCCAATCCCACCACAAACCAGGACCAGCACCGTAAGGCCAATGGCTTCATGTGCCCAGCCCGGCAGGTGCTTGCCGGATGCTTCAGCCGCGACAAGCAGCGTGTTGCGCAAGATGTTGCCGGTGAGTACCAGCACACCCACAACGGGCAGGCGCATCAGGAAGGTGCGGTTGGTGAGTGCTGTCGGCAGCGCTACCAGACAGGCGGTGAAGTAGCCTAGCCACACCATTTGCACACCCGAGCATGGCGCATCAACGATGACCAGATGCCCGTTCACCAGCAGGCTGCTGCCGCTGCGGGAAACCTCATGGCTCAATGCCAGCAGCCAGCGGCTGATCTCGGCCGTGACCACGCGCAACGGGTAGCCTGCATAAAACTGCAGCGATGCCAGCAAGGGCAATGACAGAACTGACAGCCCGATGACTGGTGCGGTGGCTACACGTGTGGGCAGAAATGCAGCCAGACCGGCGGCCACCGCCAGCAATGCGATGAGTGCGCTAGCCAGATCGGGCAGATACGCGCGTGTTGCCGTGGCGGCTACAGCGCCTGCTAGCGCCAGCGCCAGCCAGCGCAGGCGTGGCGACGGACGCAACACATGGCGATGCAGCCACACCACGACGCCCAATGCAGTCAGTGCCAGCAGGCCGAGCGGGTCATCAGAACCATCGACCATTCGCTGGCCCATCCACCACCAGGTGGGCCAGAGTGCCGCAGCCAGCAGGCCCAGCCAGAGCCATTCTGGTGCGGTATCGATGCGGATGCCAAACCGCACGAAGCGTGGCATTTGCAGCAGACGGGGCAGGCGCAGTGTGGTCATGATCAGGCCGTGAAGCGGTTGACGTTTTGGCGGCCCGCACGGCGGGAGCGACGGGCCATCATGGCCAGCACCGACAGCACCACGATAACGGCGCCCCAGGTGGCAGGCTCGGGTGTGCTGGGCACTTCTGCGCCAACGGCGAGGTTGCTCACGCCTTGTGGCAGGGGAGACGGATGGTTCACGCTGGGGCTGTTCTGTGGGGCCACGTTACGCACCACCTGATCCACTGCAATGAAGCTGGTGTATGGCGTTAGCAGGCTGTACTGCAGACCCAGTTCCGTGATGCGTTTGCTAAAGGCATCGCCCCCTTCCAGCGATTCCTGATCGGACAGGCTGGCGATGCGGTGGCGTGCCCACAGGTGACGCAGGGCAGCATTGCTGCCCGTTGAGACAGTTGCTGCGTCGATAGGCAGGGATTGGCTGAAAGGTCCGCTGGCGGTTTGCCCCTGGATGATCACGTTGCCTTTGGCCTCACCGCGCCATTTGCCGAACACGATGACGGGACGCTCGCCCAGCACGTCGGGCAGTTGGCGTGGCTCCACGTCATACACATCCAGCCCGTCAAACTGAGCTTTAACGCTGGTCAGCACGGGCGAATCAATCATTTTGCGAAAACGTGCTGCCTGCCCGGGGGCTTCGGACGGCTGCGTAATTACGAAAGGCTCACCCATGCCGGCACGCGCCAGACCTTCCATCAGGTGGCGGTTCACGGAAGAGCCGATGCCGAATGAAAACAGGTTGGCTGTTGAGAGGTTTTTGCGTACCAGATCAAAGGCTTCCCGCTCCACGGTGACATACCCGTCGGTTACCACCACCACCGTGCGCGACACGTCAGACGCCTTGGGTTCGGCGTAAACACGTTTGAGGGCCGGCATCAGCTCGGTGCCGCCGCCACCGCCCATTTCCTGAATGGTGCGGATGGCCTGCTCGATGTTGGCGCGTGTGGCAGGCACGGAATGGGGACTCAACAATCGGTTGCTGCCGGAAAACAGCATCACATTGAACGTGTCGCTGGGGCGCAGGTTGCCAATCAGCTCGCGCAGCAACGCCTTGGCGGTGTCCAGCGGAAAGCCGTGCATGGAGCCGGATATGTCAACCACAAAGATGTAGTCCCGTGGCGAAATGGTGGTGACAGGCACGGCCTTGGGCGGCTCGATCATGGCCAAAAAGAAATTCTCGTCACTACCCTTGTAGAGCATCACGCCCGACTCGATACGGTCGCCCGCCAGACGGTAGTCCAGGATGAAGTCGCGGTTGTTGGTGGGAGCAGCCGAGTTTTTCAGGCTGACGAGCGCCGCGCCGCCTTCTTCCTTGTAGGTGGAAATGTCGTGGCTGGAGGAATTCACTTCCTTGATGCCAATAGGTGTGTTCAGCGCCACGTGAATGTCAAAGGCTGCAGGTGACACCTCACCCTGGCGCAACACGGGCTGGCCGGCCCACGCTGCATGGGCCTGCGCTGACTGCGGGCTGTTGTAGCGTGGCCCAACCACGGTGGGAAACACAAACTGATAGTTGCCACCCGTGGGGACCAGCAGTTCGGTGTAGCGCAATTCCACCTGCACGTCGTCACCGGGCATGATGTTGGCCACGTTCATCTGGAAGACGTTGGGCAAATGTTGTTCCAGCAGCGCAGCCGTCTTGCCTTCCTTTTTGGCGGTGTCGTACTCGATGCGGGCCTGCTGCTTTTCACGGATTTTCGCGGTGATCAACCGATCAGCTAGACGCACGTTCATGCCGTGCACGGCCGCTTTGGTGGAGCCGGGGAATACGTATCTGGCCTCAATGGCACGCTGGCCCTCATTTTTGTAGCGCTGCACGACGGTGACGTCAGCGATCACTCCGGAGATGCGTACATCGACCTGGGTGGACTTCAGTGGTAGTTGGTCGACGGCTGGGTCATCGCTTTTGACGAAGAAATACGGGCTCTCGGTTTTCAGGCGTGGCGCATCACCTCCCTGAGCCTGTGCCGACTGGCTGATCAGTGCCACAAAGCAGGCTGCTGCCAGGCTGGTGGTTGCCAGCCACAACCATCGGGCAACCCGGGGCGGCGGTGCGCCATCGCTGGATATTGGGGCCGAACGGAAGGCAAATGCCATGATGCTTTCTCCAGAACATGCGTGCGACATTGCACGGTGTCTGTAGCATCTTCGGCTTGTGAGAAGGCAGTTTGAAGCGCAGCGGCGCTGCAAGAAGTCTCTGTGAAGTCTGCGTGAAGTGGGCCAGGAAAATGGCTATTCAGGCACTCGCGCGGGGTAGCGAGAGCGTGGCGACTGCGCCGGACCCCTCACCCTCGGGCCGGTTGTCCAGCTCGATTCGTCCATGGTGCAAGGAGGCGATTTCCTTTACAAAGGACAGGCCCAGCCCTGTGCTTTTCTTCTTCGAGTGCGGTCGCGCAAGGGAGTAAAACTTCTCAAACACCTTGTCCTGCGCGTAGTCAGGAATGCCCGGGCCTTGGTCACGCACGGTTACTTGCACGCCCCGTCGTTGCACCGCAAGCGACAGCTGAACGACGCTACCTTCGGGTGAAAAATCAAGCGCGTTGTCCATCAGGTTGCTCACGGCGCGGCGCAGCAGGAAGGCGTCGCCTTCCACCACCGCGTCCTGCGGGGCATCCAGCTCGATGCTGATCTGTCGCTGCGCTGCGTGGCCTTGGGTGGCGCTCACCAGTTCTTCCAGCAACGGCTTCAGCGAGACCGGCTCCACCCGCTCCAGCACACGGCGGGTTTCCAGTGCGGTGAGCTCCATCATGCGGTCCACCATCTCCTGGATGCGCTGGGTTTCGCGCTGGATATTGCCCAGGAAACGCTGCCGCTCAGGCTGCGGCATGCTGGGCTCCTGCAGCAATTCAGCCGCGCCACGGATGGCAGACAACGGGCTTTTCACTTCATGGGTGAGGGTCTGCACATAGTCGGCCACGTAGTTGCGGCCTGCCAGCGCATCGCGCATCTCATCGTAGGCGGCGCCAATAACGCCCATGGCTCTGCGCCCCAGGCGAGGCAGGCTAAATCTTCGCTGGGCTCGCACGTAACGCACGTAGTCGGCAATCAGCCCGAAGGGTCGCACCAGCCACACCGACACCATCACCACCAGCATCAGCACGGCCAACACCGACACCAGGCCAACATACAGGGTTTTTTCGCGCGCGGCAGAAACAAACTGGCCAAAACTCTGCACCGGCTTGCCCACGGTCACCACACCGATGATGTCGCCGTTGCCGCCTTGCGTCCAGCGCACGGGGGCGCCAACGTACATCACCGAGCTGTCGGGGTCGCTCGCCACGTCGGCCGTGGTTCGTGCGCCGTATTCGCCCTTGAGCGCACGGCTGACGTCACGCCATTGGGAAAAGTCTTCACCCACGTGCTGGTTCGTGGAGTCGAACACCACGTGCCCGCTGCGGTCGGTCACGTAGGCGCGTAACTCCACGCGGGTTTTGGTGACGCTGAAAATCTGCGCGTTGAACCGGCGCGCATACAGTGACTTGAACACCGGCTCCAGCCGCGCGGTGTCCAGCGCGCCGTCGCGCACATCCTGTTCGATCAGACTGGCCATGAGCTGGGAGGTTTCCACCAGCGACTCTTCGGCTGATTCGCGGTACCGTGGGTCCAGGTCTGCAACGACGCGATACAACATGAAGCCGATACCGGCCACGTAGATCAGCAGGATGCCGATAAAGATGCGGGTGCGTTTACTCAAACTGATTCCGGCAAGTCTTCGCTCAATGCATAGCCCGTGCCGCGCAGCGTGCGGATCGGCTCGATCGCGGGCGCAACGGTCTTGAGTTTTGCGCGCAAGGTCTTGATGTGGGCGTCTACCGTGCGGTCATAACTGTCACTGGTGTCGTCCCACACTTTGGCCAGCAGTTCGTCGCGCGTGAAGACGCGTCCCGGGCGCTGCATGAGCAGGCGCAACACACCAAATTCATAACGTGAGAGTTCCAGCAGCCGCCCATAAAAACGGATTTGATGGCGCTCTTCGTCCAGCATGAAAGGCGGAGTAACCTGCTTCACCACCGACATCGGGGGTGAAGTTGCAGTTTGCGGTACCCCCGGTCGCACGCTGCGCCGCAAAATGCCACGAACTCGGGCCACCAGTTCGCGCGGGGAAAAGGGTTTGGCAATGTAGTCGTCGGCACCCAGCTCCAGCCCCACTACACGGTCGATCTCGTCGCTGCGGGCCGTGAGAAACAGCATGGGAACCTGCGCGCCGCCGGGAAGCGCCTGCAGCCGTTTGAACAGCTCAAAACCATTGAGGTCGGGCAGACCCACGTCCAGCACAGCCAGAGCCGGTGGCTCAGCGGTGAACTGCCGAATGGCTTCTTCGGCGGTGCTGCACCACACGGGCGCGAAGCCGTCGGTGGACAGCACATATTGCAGCGTGTCGGCGATGCCGGATTCGTCCTCAACCAGAAGGATGCGGGGTTTGTGGGCCATGGGCGCTATGGTAACGGCGCTGGCGGGCGGGTTCAGGCGCTCGCCAGATCGTCCAGAATGGGGCAATCGGGCCGGTCGTCGCCATGGCAGTGGTGTAGCAGGTTGTTCAGGGAACGTTGCATGGCCTGCATGGCTTCAATGCGCTGGGTCAAATCTTCCACGTGTTTTTGCGCAATCCGTTTGACGCTGGCGCTGGCGCGTCGCCGGTTATGCCACAGATTGACCAGCTCTGCGATCTCGGCCATGGAAAAGCCCAGATCGCGGCCACGCTTGATGAAGCGCAGCGTATGTACATCGGCCTCGCTGTACTGCCGGTAACCACTGTCGGTGCGAGTGACCTGGCCAAGCAGTGCCAGTGACTCATAGTGGCGCAACATCTTGGCTGACACGCCGGAAAGACGGGAGGCCTCACCGATGTTGACCGGGAAGTGTGTCCTGTCGCGGCGGGCATCAGGCTGCAACGGCATAACCTTCTTCGACAATGGCTTTGGCCAGTGTCTCGCGGGGCTGGGAGGATTCAATCTGCACCAGGTTCTGCGCCCGGTCAATCTTGACTTCAGCCTGCGGGTCGGTCTGCTTGACGGCCCGGGTAACGGCTTTTTCGCAGTGACCACAGGTCATGCCGGTGACGGTGAAGGTTTGATTCATGCTGATTCCTCGTGTGATGACGTTAAACAGGAGCATAGTCTGAACCTTGCCATGATGGGAGAGTCAAGCAACCCT
>ERZ795056.2316-NODE-2316-length-21299-cov-5.418895_pt1 | contig 21299 bp, 16 predicted proteins | sample MGYA00375140_ERZ795056 | MGnify/ENA primary metagenome ERZ795056 (study PRJEB30185, sample SAMN05720227) | activated sludge metagenome | isolation source: Anaerobic digester | place: USA | collected 2015-03-09 ... | reverse complement strand
CAATGCAAGCCGTCGCAGCCAATCTCGGTGCTGCACATGCACGGCACCGCCGACCCCACCGTGCAATACGGCGGCGGCGGTTCGCTCACCGCGCCTGGCGCCGAAGCGAGCGTTGCATACTGGGCTGGCAAAAACGGTTGCGGCACGGGGCTCGCCACCGGCACCACGATGGATTTTGATAACGCCGTACCTGGCGCCGAAACCGTCACCAAACAAACTGCTGGCTGCCCTGCAACTGGCGCTGCTGATCTGTGGACCCTCAACGGATCAGCGCACATTCCAAGCGTCAACGATGCATTCTCGCCTGCCATCGAAGCATGGTTGCTGGCGCACGCGCGGCCCTAACAGCAGGCGTGCAGCACCAGCTACGTTACCGCAACCGCTTGTGCTCGGCCGATGGCAGCCATGGCCGCACGGCGTGCTTCGGCGAGCGACGTCCGGGTTTCGGACGAACGAGTGGCGAAACGGCCCGGCCGCGATTGCCAACGATCGAGCCACCACACGGTGACGAATGGCGCGACCAACGCGAGAATTGAAACACCGATCGACGCAGGCCAAGGCAATAGCAGCATGGTAGCGACCACCAGTAGCGTCGCCCACACCGGATACAGCACCAATGCTACGCCCAGTTTGAGCGTCGAAACCATGTCAGCGTCGTCGGCACGCTGCGCAACGATGCGCGGCAATGGATAGGGCAACGCATACAACAACAGGCCAACCAGTGCGAGGGGCGCCGTGGTTGCAAGCCGCAAAAGTTCGCTCAACGGCCGGCGCCGCAGCGGCGCCGCAACGTCGATGTCGCGCAGCTCGGCTTGTGCGAGGTGCCCGAAGTAGGTTTGCACCGTGGTGCGCACCTCGTCGATGCGGGCGGGCGCGAGCTGTTGCAATTGTGCACCGACGCTCGCTACCGCACGGGCTGTGGCGAGCTCATCGCCGAGCGAAGCATCGCTGGTCGCAGCCCGATCATTGCTCAGCATCTGCGCTACGCGACCAACCAGCAAACGATCCTCGCGGCTAGCGCTTTCGATCACCAAACTGCGCAAGTCGGTTTGCATCAACTCGGTAATTGCGTCGACCTGCGCTTCGAGCGCGTCATGCGAAGCAATTACATCGTCGAGCCCACGCGGTGAGCCCCACAACAATGCAGTCCGTGATCGAAATGTATCGGCGGCGTCAAACTCGAGTGCAACAGCTTGAAACGACAGCGGTGCCATAGGCTTGAGCGCATGGGCCGCCATCAGCATCCGCGCTGCGCCAGAACGCAGCGGTGCAATGGTTGGGTCTGCATGGCTTTTGCCTTCAGGGAAAATCAAAATATTGCCACCGCCCGCTAGGTGCGCCGCGATGCGATCGAACGCGGCTGCGTTGCTGTCGGCTTGTTTCTCCGGCACATCTTGTCGACGGACAATCGGCACAGCGCTCGCGATGTCGAGCAGCCAACGAAACCCTGGAATCCGCCACAGCGTCGATTTTGCAACCGGCGAGATGACACATGGCGCGTCGGTCAAAATCAACATCGGATCGACTAGTGCGTTATGGTGGTTGGCAACAAATACGCGGCCACCAACGGTTGCAGCCGGCACCTGCCCGACCCGTTGCACCGAACGGAAGTACACATGCATGATCGTTCGAAACAGGGCCACCACCGGGCGGCGCAAAGCGGAGGTAGCTGACACACCGCTAGCATGCCATGCTTTGGCTTTTCCTGACGGCGGCTACGGCGCTGTGGTCGCGACCGTGTAGATATCGCCGTTGACTTTGGTGCCGGCTCGGAAGTCCGACCAAACCGTGAGTCCGCCGTTTTTGCCAGCGCGAACGATTGGCACGACGCGTGGTGCCAAGGCTTGGCCACCACCAGTATCGGCCAACGCGTGGCTGTTGGTCCAGCTCGCGCCGTTGTCGATCGAGGTGGCCACATAGACACGACTGGCGCCTGCAGTAAGCCGGTTCTGGTACGTGACAACCATCGTGCCGTTACCGGCATGCGCGATCTGCGGCAAGCTGGTTTCGCCTGCTGCTGGGTCGCCGTTCACTGACGACACCCGCTTGGCGCCTGCGAACGTGCTGCCACCATTGCTTGATACCGATGCGTAGGCTTGCGTGCCTTCGCGCCGATCTTCCCACACCAACGCAACAACGTCGTCGGTGGCCACGGCCGTACGTGGATCTACCGCGAGGTGCGGCGAGAACGACGAGGATACCTCGCTCAATGGATCGTCGATGATGCGTTCAGCGCCGAACGTTTGGCCGGCGTCGATTGATCGCGAAAACATTACGTCCGAACCACCGTTATTGAGCGTCGACACGTCCTGCCACGTCAAGTAGACCGAGTTGGCCGCAAGCGCCATCACTGGGAAATCGCTATCACGATTGTCGGCGGTATCGTTGTCGACACGCGCATCGGCTGCCGGCGCTGCGGTGGCACTCGTTGAGTTGGCAACAAAGATATCGCGCGTTGCGCGAGCACCGCGGATCTCACGCCAGGCCCAAACGATGCGACCACTTGCCGTGACCGCCACTTGAGGGCGACCGGCAAAGCGCGCCGGGTTGGTAATGCTACCAACGTTGATCACACGCTCAGCTTGGAACGTTACACCGCCGTCGGTCGACGTCCGGCTAATGACGTCGCGGTTGAGCGTCGTAGTGTCGAGGCGCTCCCACACCAAGTTGATGGTTTGGCCATCAGCGCTAGCTGCCAACGCATGATGGAAACTATCGCCAGCGGCGTCGAGCACACCGGACACAGCGTTGAAGGTCGCGCCACCGTCGGTGGACCGAACGAACCGAATGTCACGCACACCGCCCGACACCGATTGGAACGCAATCATCACGCGGTCGGTGGTGCCAGGTGCGACGACGATGAGCGGTTTTACCGCCGTTTCGCCGACGCCAGCGGTCAGATTCACAATATTGCTCCAGGTTGCGCCACCATCGGTAGAACGGCGGAAATACACTTCGCCAACGTTGCCAACCAGCTCAGTCCACACCACGTAGAGGTTGGCGCCGAGGGTTGCGCCACCCGCAGCGATCTCAACATCAAACGAGTGCTGAGCTCCATCGGCAGTTGCCAGCGCACCACCCGTGGTGCCATCGATCCGCACATCGGCACTGCTGCTCAAGCAACCTTCGGTTGCGCCTTCCAAGCCATCACAGTCACTATCAATGCCGTCGCCACACACATCAACGGTATCGACGACTTCACCAACACAACCACCAAACGCACCAGCAGCGCACGTCTTGGTGCCTGCCATACACGTACCGACGCCCTCGGTGCCAGGCGAGCCGCTATAACATGACTCAGTCAACGGCCCGCCGAGCAAGGCTTCGTCGACGTTGTTGTCACAATCGTCGTCGCGATTGTTGCAAGACTCGGCGCCAGGCGTCACTTCGCCGATGCATAAGCCGGTAAATGCGCCAGTCATGCACGCTTCGCTGCCACCGTGACACACGCCGATTCCTTCGGTGCCAGAGGCGCCGGTGTAGCAGTTGCGCACCACGCCATCGTCGACCGAGCCATCACAATCCTGATCGACGTTGTCGCAGGTTTCCAACGAGCTTGAGGTTGCACCACTGCACACCAAGAAGCCCTGTGAACACACCGTCATGCCGTCCGCGACGCATGCACCCACCGGTGCGCCGGTCGACGCACACAGCATGTTGGTGCCAATCGCGTTGTCGTCCACCGTGCCATCGCAGTCGTTGTCAACACCGTCACACGCTTCGAGGCCAGCGTTGGTGATTGTACAAGCGTATTCACAGCCGTCGATTTGCCGGCCGTTAACGTCCACGAAGCCCAACGCACAGTCCGTTGCTGGGTTAAAGCCACAGACGCCAGCGGTGCAACGCGGCACGGTGTGCGGGAATTGGCACACATTGCCACAGCGGCCGCAGTTTGCAGCGTCGCCTTGCGTGTCAAAGCCATCGTCGACGACACCGTCACAATCGTTGTCAACCAAGTCGCAAGTTTCGACGCCACCGTTGGTGTTGCTGCATGAATACTCACAGCCGTTGGCTTGCATCCCATCGCGATCGTGAAAGCCCGGTGCGCAATCGGCGCTTGGATCAAAACCGCAAGCGCCCGCCATGCAGGTCGCCGTGGCTTGGAAGAAATCACATACTTTGCCACACTGACCACAGTTATTTTCATCGGCGGTGAGGTCGATGCCTTCGTCGACGGTGCCGTTGCAGTTATTGTCGACGCCGTCGCACGCTTCGACGCCATTGTTGGACGTAAAGCATTGATATTCGCAACCGTCGGAGTTGGCATAGCCTTGGCTGACGTCGCCGTTGGTATCGACGAAGCCCGGAAAACACGCAACGATTTCGCATGCGCCGGCTACGCACTGGGTTTGCGCACCGCTGCGATTGCACTCGACGCCACACGCGCCGCAGTTTTTCTCGTCGCTGAGCAAGTCGAAACCGTTATCAGCGGCGCCATCGCAGTCATCGTCGACGCCATTGCACTTCTCGGGCTTGATGATGCCTTGGTCGCATTCGGTGGTTGGCCCATCGGGCCGTGCATCGACCAAGCCACCATCGCCGGTGTTGCCATCTTGCGCGATTTCGCAATTTAAGCAGTAGTCGTTGCGCTTGCAGCTCGTGCTGCCAAGCCCCGCTGCAACCGCCACACTCACCGCTGCAAGCTTGCTCGCACCAGCAAGCCAATGCCTGGGCACGCGGCGCCAAACGCTGAGCAATGCAAGCGCAGCGAACACCAACAGCCCACCCGCAGCGTTGCCGTCACCCGCGCTGTTACAGCCCGAGCCGCCCGTCGTTACCACCACTTCGTTGCCGTTAAGCAGGCCGCATTGGCCTAACGAGCAGGCTTGGCCAGTTGGGCACTCGACACCCAAGCAGCGGTCCGGTTCGCATTGCCCCGACGACGGATTGCACACCCGGTTTGGCATACACGTCACGCCGTTGCATGGATTTGGCTCGCAGCGATTTTCGGTTGCATTGCAAACCAAGCCGGTCGCGCAGGTTTGATCGCACCCAGTGGCTTCGCAGGTGCCATCGCGGCACAGCTCGCCAGTGCCACAATACACATTGGCGCAGCTGCCAACGCAGGCGCCGTCGCGGCAGAACGTGCCATCGCCACAGGTTACGCCGGCGCACTTGTCAGGCGTGCACACCGAGTTGATGCACAGCTCGTTGGCCGCGCAGATGTTCAAGTAGTCGCACGTATTTGGGACGCAAGCACCGTCGGTCGCGCGGCATTCGGTGCCGGGATTGCATTGCACGCCGTTGCAGATTGGGTTGCACACGCCGGCGTTACAAACTTGGAATTCACCGTTAGGGCCAGCTGGGCAAACAATGCCAAAGCACGGATCGGTAACGCAGAAACGGTTGGCATTGCAGACCTTGCCGGTTGGGCAAGGGAACTCACCTTCGGCACAAGGCGCTGCACATTCACCGTTTTCGCACACGCCACCGCTGCACAAATCGCCTTCGTCGATCACGCCATCACAATCGTCGTCAAGACCGTTGCAGATTTCGGTGCCGCCGGTGGTGTTCCCAACGCACGTGATTGCACCATTGATACAGCGGTTGGTGCCAGCGCTGCACGCACCCATGCCGCCGCACGCCGTGCCCACGCCAGGCACGTTGTCATCAACGATGCCGTTGCAATCGTCGTCGATATTGTTGCAGGTTTCGGCGATTGGACCAATGCCGCCTTGGCACGCCAACGCGCCGTTGACGCACACGAATTGGCCAGGGTCGCAGGCGCCCACGCTGTCACCGCAAGGCTGGCCAGCATCAACGGTGCTGTTATCAACCGTGCCGTTGCAATCGTCGTCAAGGCCGTTGCAACGCTCAGGGCTTGGGCCAACTTCGCCAGCGCACACCAACGCGCCCAACACGCAGATCGTTGCACCAAATGAACATTCGCCAGCGTCGGAGTTGCCACACACTTGGCCAACGTCGGTTGGATCGTTGTCGATCACGCCGTTGCAGTCGTTATCAAGCAAGTCGCAGACTTCGGGCGACGGGCCCGTGGCACCTGCACAAACCCGCATGCCGCCTTGGCACACGAACACCCCGGGGTCGCAAGCGCCCACATCGTTGCCACACGCACCGCCCACATCGGTTGGCGTTTCATCAACGTTGCCGTCGCAGTCATCATCAAGGCCGTTGCAGAGTTCCTGATTGGCGCCGGTGTTGTCGCTGCAATTGAGTGCACCATTGACGCACACGATATTGCCTTCGGGGCACGCGTCAGCGTCGCCACCGTCGCACGCCGCGCCAGTGCCACCAGGATTGTCGTCGATCGCGTTGTTGCAGTTATTGTCGAGCCCATCACACAGTTCAGGGCTTGGATTCACCGTCGACTGACATTGAATCTCCGCGGTGCGGCAAACGGTGACACCGGTTTGACACTCGCCAGCGCGCGCGCCACCGACACACGTCATCATTTGGCCGTCACAGACGCAGGCGTTGCCAACGTCGGTCAAGTTTGGATCAGCCGCGTCGACCAAGCCGTCGCAGTCGTTATCAAGACCGTCGCAGATTTCGGCTTGCGGCGTGCACGGCGGGGTTAGCCCCGTGACGCGAATCATCATGTCTTCGAAGTCGTTGTCACCGCCGCGAAACAAGTCTTCAAAGCCAAAATAAAAACGGTTCGCGGTATTCGGCGAGGTGTACACCAAGTGATGCACGAAGTCGCCGTCGTTGTTGAGGTCGGCTTGCGTGTAGTAGATGCGGCCGAACAGCGAAAGATTGTCGGTACCCAACCCAATATCACCGCAGTTATTGCCCGACGGATTGTCTTGCGGCGTGATCAAATAGAAGCCGATGAAGCCACCTTTGTAACGACCAGCAGCGCGCTCAACCGCGAAGTCGACAGTGACCGAGCCACCGGGTTCGATCGAACACTGCATTGCACGATGCAAGTTGGCGGCGCGGCCCGCAGGCGACAGCACATCGTCGCCGACGTTGTACCAACCGAAACTGTTTTCGAAGCCTGCACCTTCGGCTACGTCGAAGAATTGCACTGGCACGGTTTCGCTTGGCCGAAACACTTCGGGCACTTTGGCAGCATCAAGCACGGCGTCGATGCCGTTCTCCGACGAGTTCAGCGCATTTTGCGCCGCACTTGTCACTGGCAGAATCGTGCCGTCAACTTGAGTTACCGTTGCAGACGCGTTTTGCGCGCAGAGCAAGCCTGCTGTCACTGCAGTGACAGCTAAGAGTTTTCGCATGTGTCCATGCTAACGAAGATCAGGATTTGGTGACAAGGATCTGACGGGTAACTAATCGATATCCGCGTCGAGCCAAGCCTGTGTGCATGTAGGCATCGTGCGTACGTTCACCACGTGCGACTAACACCAACGGTAAGCTGTGCAATCGAACCGTCGACGGGAAACGTGCCACTCGCAGCACGATGTAGGGAAACCTCGGGCGTTAATGTCCATGCTGGCGACCACTGCCAAGCCAAATTGCCGAAGCCGCCGAACCACACGCCGTGTTCGCTGCCACCATTGCGTGGCCAAAATTCATAGGCTGCGACGGCCGGGCCAACACTCCACGTTAAACACCCTGAAGTACGCTTGGTTGCAATACCAATGAGCCGTGCGTGGACTTCGGTGCCGGGTGAGATCAAGCTCCGTGCTGGCAGTTGCACACCGCCGATTGCGACGAGCGCTGCCAATGACCACGGCGTTGCACCGTTCGATTGCCAAAACCGTGTCTTGCCAAACGCCTCGACGCCAAGCGTCGAAATTGCGCCACCAACTTCCGAGTTGTGCCCGACCCCTCGGGCCGCGGCCAAGCCAACCGCACCACCAGGCACCGTTGCGCTTTGCTCGTTGTCGCGTAACGTTTGAACGGTGCTAATCACGCTGCCGCGCCACTGCCCACGCGCTAGCGGTTCGGCGGTGTGCTGTACGGTGAACGTACCGCAGCCGCTACCAACGCAGCAGCCCAGCACGACCGCGGCCTTCGGCCAACGTGCACGGCTATTCACGGTTGTCCTCGAAGAACTGCAAGATTTGTTCGCTTCCAACATCATGAGTCACCAAGCCGACGCGATCTTCATCGAGATATGGATCGCCATTGGGCCAAGTATGGCCACCGCCGTCGATGCGCAGCAGCTCGGTTGCTTTGCGGCAACCAGCCCAACGCTGCAGGATCACACTGGTGCCATCGCTGGGATCAATGTCATTCAATAGCGTATCGTTGGTCACAGCAGTGCAGCCATTGCGGCTGCGCCACCCTTCCATTGATGGTGCAACCGCGAGTTTGTCGCCGTTATTTTCTAAACAAGATTGGCTACCGCCTTCGTACGGCCAACAAGGATCGCTAGTGCCGTGCACTTGCAAGACCGCAACCGGGTCGGCACATGCGCCGCCATCACCCGCAAATTGATTGGTGCCAGCAACCGGCGCGATCGCGCGAATCATGCTTGCCCGCTCGCAAGCAATGCGGTGCGACATGGCGGCGCCATTCGAAATGCCGGTCAAGAATAGATGCTCAGTGTCCAATTGCGGCAAGCCCTGCAGCTGTTCGAGCAACGCATCGAAGTATGCGATGTCGTCAACGCCACTGCGACAGGCCGCACCCGACACACATGCCAAGGCCTCGCCACCACCAGCGTTCCATGTGCGCAGATTCCGCGCCGGCCGCGCGCCCGTACCGTCGGGAAATACCACGGCGTAGCCACGGGCGTTGGCGAGTGAAGCGAAACAAGCCGACGATGTTGTGTCGCCACGTGGGCAGGATGTGCGATTGGCGCCGACGCGACTGCCGCCGCCACCGTGGAAACTGATGATCACACCGCGTGGCCCGGCCGCCGCTTGCGCCGCGGTTGGCAGATGCAACGTATAGCCACGGTCGGTCCAACCTGGCACTGTGCATTCAGCAATTTCGCCAGGGCGTAAAGCACGTCCAGCGCATGGCGTTTCACGGTTGCACGCATTACTCGCCACCGTCGCGATGCCGACGAGCCCGAACGCTGCGAACCTTGTTAGCCGCGCTTGCATAGGTCGATTGTGAATCGGTTCCACCCGTATCGCAAGCGACCCTGCACGAACGCGCTCATGTTTGCAGCGTGGCAAAGCGTGAGCAACCCAACAATGTACGCAAACCATGCGATGCTGCCACATTGTCTCGCTGTCGTTGCTGTGGCAATGTGCAGCGCCATGCTGCGCTTGCTGCGTCGTTACCCTGCGTTTCATGCCGCCACGGCAATTGCGGCCAGCCTTGGAGCGTTCGCCGGCGCCGCGGCCGCCGACCCAACCACGAACGAACCAAACCAAGCCGCAGCGCTAACCGCTGCCGCCTTCGATAACCCCTGCATTAGCAAGTCTGGTGGCAGCTGCAACGCGCACGCACTCGACGCATTTGTTGCCAGCGCCAACGCACAGCACAACGCCAACCCGGCAGCGCCATTGCGCCTTTCGTACATTGGCGATTCGCTCACCGCCGATGATCAAATCGTCGATCGCGTGCGCACCAAACTGCAACGCGAGTTTGGCAATGGCGGTCCTGGCTTCGTCTTCGTTGTGCCACCACATCCATATTGCCAGTTGCGCTCAGCCACGCGTAGCGTTGCAGGCACCTGGACCAGCCGTGGCGTGATCGGCGCGGCCGAAGCCGACCATTTGATGGGCCTAGGTGGCAGCAGCGCGACGGGCAGCGACGGTGCGCGCTTGTTCATCAAAAGTGCCGCACCGTTTGCAACCGCCGACGTGTTTTACATGGCGCAACCTCACGGCGGCACCCTCGATCTCGTCGCTGATAAAGCGGTCGTAAAGCCGCTGTCGACCAAAGCCGAGCAAAAGGCCGCAGGTTTTGACCAAACCGCATTTGCATCGCCTATCAAACAACTCGAAGTCCGCGTCAACGGCAGCGTTCGCATGTTTGGAGTTGCGCTCGAAAACGGGCGCGGTGCGGTGGTCGATAATCTCGGCGTCGTCAACGGCACAGCTAAAACCTTGTTGCGCAATAACCAAGCGCATTGGACCGCGCAGCTGCAACACCGCGCGCCAGCGCTCACCATCATCATGCTTGGCACCAACGAAGCTGAATGGTTGCCGGCTGCGGGGGCCGCCCTCGACGAACACGAAAAACTCTACGGCAAGTTACTTGCCGCGGTGCGCGCCGCCAATCCAACCCGTTCTTGTTTGGTGATTTCACCGTTTGATCAGCTTGATTGGCGCCAACCCAACACGCCGCCGCGGGCGTCGGTGCCGGCTATGGTTGCGGTGCAGCATCGCGTTGCCACCGCGCACGGTTGTGCGTTTTGGAACACCTACGAATGGATGGGTGGCGCTGGCAGTTCACGCGGCTGGGCTAAGCGCCAACTCGTCACCAATGATTTTCAACATCCCACCACCAAAGGCGCCAACCTCATCGGCGATGCACTGGCGGCCGGCTTGTTGGCACTTACCAAACACTGACGGCGCGGGCGCTCATGCTGCTTTGAGCCACGCCACCAAGGTGTTGTTGGCACGCTTGGAAAGTTTGGCCGCCTTCCACGTTTTTAGATCAGCTGCGAATTGCGCTTTGCCAGGACTCGCAACTGCAGCGCGCAACAACGCCAAGCCAACGCCGCAATCGGTTTCGTCGGTAGGATCCAGTTGCTGCAGCAGTTTACGTGCAGCCGCAACATGTTTGGCACGGGCACTCGCCACCTGCAGCAAACCAGCGAAGGCAGCAGCACGCACTGCGATGGCTTTCGACGGAGTGGCCGCGGCGGCCAGCACCTTTGTTGCCAATGCGCCGTCGCATTTCGCCAATGCTTGCGCCAGCAATGCGCGTTCGCCACTTGCAGCATCACCAAGGCCACGCTCGAAACCGGCTTGCAACGCAGGCGCTGCCAACCGGCTCGGATTGTCGACCAAGAATGCGACGATGGCCATCAACACAACTTGATTGAGGCGTGAGTATTCCGCCGTACGCATCATCACCGTTAACAACTGTAGTGCGTTGGCGTCTTTCATGCGCAGCAACGCACCGAGGGCGAGCGCTGCTGTGTCAGTTTGTGCACTGTTGATCTGAGCCGCGTAGCGCGCTGCTTCACTGCGCAGATACAACCGAGCGCTGGCATCCTTTGCATATCTAACTTGTTGCTCGGCGACGGCGGTAATTTCCAAGCGGCGCAACCGCGACAAGGCTTGCAAGTCGCCGAACCGTGCGACCAGCGCTGCGCTGAAGTCTGCGAAGTTGCTGCGGGTTGCACCAAACAGCGCAAGCGCACCAAACGCTGCGTCGCGATGATTGTCGTCGACGGTGCCACTGCGCTCAAGCAATGCAACGCTATATGCTGCCAACGCCGCCGCCATCTTTTTGTCGTCCTTACACGCCATCATGGCGTCGACGATCAAAGCCCGCAACATGTTCTGAAACAGCGGCGCATTGCCGCGTTTGGACCGCAGCAGCATGCTGGTTCGCTCGTCGTTGACAAATTCAGCCTTGATCAACGCTTGTTCGTGCTTACTCGGACGCCCGGCACCGTGGAGCAACTCTGCCAACGTGGCCAACGCATCTACGGCATAGCCGCTTTTCTTGGCGACACTTTGCACGATTCGCTTCGCCGACTCCACAGTATTGCCGTCACGGCCGCTGCTCAGCGCCGGCTTGGCGCTAGGCGCATACGCAGCCGGCTGCAATGCCTGCACATTGGCACGAAACTCAACCAGCCGCTTCGCTGGCCACCATGCTGGCAACGACTGCTTAGCCATGGCGCGTTTCGCGACGGTTACCAGCTCTGCCGTCGGTGAATACGACAATTCCACCACAGGCACCAACTGCGCCAGCGCTTCGAAGTTTTCGAGCGCGAGATGATGCAACAACCAATAGGCTTGATGATGCGGCCATTGCTGCACCAACCCGCGTTGGCCGGCTGCGAAATCTTTTTGGTACTCAGCAAACGCTGGCAGCCCTTCGATGCCATCGCCGATGCCGTACCAGTCACCTTCGGGAAAAAACTGCGCAACAATCCAATCAGTGCGTGCCTGCAAATCAGCTGGCCCAAGCAGCTTGGGTAATTTCGTGCGCTTGGTGGTCACCTTCAGCGCAGCCAACGTTGCCGGCAATGTCACGGCGTTTGCGTCGTCGGGATCGTTGAAATACGAATCCTCGCGATACTGCCGCAACACAAAATCAGCGATCGATTCGTCGAGCAATTCGAGCTCGCGCTCATCTTGATGCGACGCCCACACTTGGCTGGTACCGGTTGGAGTCGGCGCCCAGGTCGCAAGCCACAACTCTTCAGCATCTTCAAGAATCGGGCTGGCACCCACAAACAGCGCACGAATGCGTGCAGCACGGCACCCGTCGTCGTCGATCGCGATCGCTTTCGAAAGCGGCAGCGTGGTGGCTGCAAACAGCGCATTGCGGTAGCCAGCGCGCACGGCTTGCTTGGTCAACGCAACATTCCAACGCCCCAGTTCTGGCGATGCGTGCTTGGCCAACCAAGGCAAAAACCCATTGGCAACAGCGGGCTTGCGTTTGTGTTTGATAGGCGCAAGCAGGGTTTCAAACGTAACCGACGTAGCGAGTTGCTTTGCCATGCTGCCAGCGTCGCAGATTCTAGCTTGCCCCGCATCGCGCGCGCGACAATTTGAGCGCTAGACCAACAACCACCGGCGATGTCTGGCTTGCCCAACGCAACATATCGGCCCTACCCTGGGCTTGGGATCCTACCTAACGGTGGGCTTCGACGCGGTGGTTATCGCGCTTGTGAACTTTGCCTTCATTCGGTGCTCGCCGCGAACGCCATCTTTTTTCGGCCGCACCGCTATTGCTACGCTATGATTCGGCATGACTCGCCGTACAAGTTCGTGGCCGCGGCGGGCGCTGGTCCATAGCTCGCAACGGCATCCACAAATTTTGGAGGCAATGATATGAACCGTTTCGCTTGCCTGCTTGTGGTGATTGTCCTCGGCTGTAGCAAAGGCAACCAATCGATGAGTGCAGATCCGTTAGCGACCAAGCCGAGCGCAACAGCAAGCGCCCCGAATCTGGAAGAAGCGTTGGCGGTGATGGCCAAAAGTGGCCTCAGCCTTACCCGACGCGACGAGCCGGCCCGAGCGCCGCGCTGGGTGCCGCCGAGCAATGTTGGATTCGGCGCCTTCACCGTGAAACAATTTGAAAACACCCGTGGCGGCGCAGTTGCGCAAGTGTATGTCTACGCATTTGCGGATGAAACCGGTGCCGCTGCGCAAGAAACACCGCTGCGCGCCATGTTGCTGGACGGCGAACGTAGCGCGCTGATCCGGCGCGGGCGCACGCTCTTCTGGGTCACCGCGCCCCTGAGTTTGCCTAGCGGCGTGGTCCCGCCTGGTAACATGGTGCCGTTTGATACTTTGGTGGCAACGCTGCAAGCCAAGTCTTAACGTCCGGGTTTCGGACAATAGTTATGGTTTGCAATATCCGTCGTTGCAGTTCGGTGTCGCGGCCTGCACGTGCTCGACTGGCCGCCCACAGTCATGCCGCTCGACACATTGTGGCACGCCGTGCTTGCTGGCCCACGGCCGGACACTCCCGGACATGGGTGGACGGATCCTGGACACTTCGGGACAGTGGCCATGTTCTGGGATTGCCAGCATTGAGCGGCGAGTTGCAACGCAATAGCTAGGTAATACAGCGTCTTGCGCAACAACACGGCCGTATCATGCACACCGCTGCGAGCTGAGCACGCACTGGCACAAACACTGCAATCTCCTGCTGTGTGCAAACAACCGGACGAACCTCATCGCAAACCGTTGCGCCACGCGCTGCAAACGCGTCGCCTGCTGCGGTTGGCAATGAAGAACGGCCAGCGGAACGCTTGTGGTCGCTGCAAACAACCACCGTGTCCGACGACGAACTACTTGGACTGTTGCTCGGGTCCGGCACACCTGGGCGGCCTTCGCGGCAAGTAGCGTCACAACTAATTGCCCATGTTGGCAGCTTGCACGAACTTGCGTCGGCCCTCCCACCTGAGCTCGCGGAGATTCCTGGGGTTGGCTTCATGCGAGCAGCGAGGATCACAGCAGCGTTTGAGCTAGCGCGCCGCGTTTGGTCGGGGCCACCACCACCGCGCCAAATGCAATCGGCCGACGATGTTTATGCGCTGTTGCGGCCGCGCGTAGCCAATCTTCGGCAAGAAGTGTTCATCGTTATTGCGATTGATGCACGTGGCCAATGGATCGCTGACTTTGAAGTGGCGCGCGGATCAGTGCTGAGCGTCGAAGTATTTCCACGCGAAGTTTTCCGGCCGCTGATCAGGGTCGCTGCCGCCGCTGGTGTGATCGCACACAATCATCCGTCTGGAGATCCATCACCCAGCCCGGAAGATTTGCTGCTCACTCGACGCTTGCGGGAAGTCGCAACTGTTGTCGGCATTCCGCTCGTCGATCACGTCGTCGTCGCACGCGACGGATTTGTATCCATCGCGCAAGAAATGGGGCCGGAGTTTTAACCTAGTACTCGCAGTTGCCCATGTTGCAGGTCATGCCCGACGGACACGTATTGGCAGTTGTACAGGCTACATTGCAAACCGCTTGCACGGTGTACGTAGTGTTTGGCATCAGGGCGCCCGATGGCGTGCGATTGACAAATTGGTTGCATTTAGGCACGCCGGTGACGCCACCAGTAAACAACGCCAAACACTTAGGATCATCGAGCGAAACATCCGTACCACCGGCGATCATGCTGTTGGCATCCGTCATGAACATGGCGTTCATATGGCAAATTGCGCTGCAGAAACCGGCGGCAGCACCAGGCTTGATCAAACAACCAGGCGTGCTCGCTGGGCAGTCTTGCGACGTTACGCACCGCTGGCCAAGGCCAACGAGCGGGGCCGGCGCATCAGCGACCACCGCATCGATCGGTTTAGCGTCGATTGCCGCATCGACCTTGGTATCGCTGCCGCTACCGCACGCTGCAACCAGCATAGTGAAAACTAAAGCCATTGGTTTTTTCATAGAAGATGCTTGTCGCGCAGCTGGGCACTGCAGGCCAACAACAAGCGAATGACATCGTATTACTCAGGCCAAGGGCGACGCTTTATGTATGGATTATGGTGCGCTGACGCCGTACTCACGCAAGATCTCGTCGGTGTGCTGGCCCAAGGTGGGCGGCGCACTAGTGGTTAGCGGCGCACCCAGCGGGGTTCGAACTTGCGTGATCTGGCCCACGCCAGGGCCGCCATCCATCGTGAAAAACACCTCGCGCGCTTGATGCAGAGGCAGTGCCGCAAGTTCATTGGGTTCAACCACGGGCTCGGCGCAGCAGTCATGAGCTGCAAGAATCGTTGTCCATTCGGCAAGGGTTTTCGTTGCGAACACCAGGGCGAGGTCTGCCCGCGTCGCGGCTTGTTGTTGCTGGTTGCCAGCGAGTTCCGCAACGCTCGGCGTGCGCCCAAGCGCTGTGTTAAGTGCGATCCAGAATTTGGGTTCAAGTGCACCAATGGCAAGATAACGATCGTCGCTGGTTCGATAAACGCCATACGCAGCAGCAGCACCGTTGAGCATTTCGGTTGCACGCGATGGTGTCACCCCGCAGTCGAGGTTGCCAAGCTCGGCCGAGAGCAACGTAAGTGCGCCTTCGGTCATCGAAATATCGAGCAGCGTGCCAACGCCTGTGCGTTCGCGCGCAAACAACGCGGCGAGAATACCGGTGGCGCTCCAAAGAGCACCGCCCGCAAGATCAGCGATTTGCACGCCCGGCATCATGGGTGCGCCGTTGCGTGTGCCGCCCATGGCGAGCACGCCAGCAAGCGCGATGTAATTGAGGTCGTGGCCCGCACGTTCGCGATACGGGCCGGTTTGGCCGTAACCGCTGATCGAACACATGATGATGCGTGGATTGATCGCGCGCAGCGTGTCCCAGTCGAGCCCCAACTTGGCCATCACGCCGGGGCGAAAGCTTTCAACGACAACATCGGCTTTGGCCACCATCTGCAAAAACACCGCGCGGCCAGCAGGCTCTTTTAGATCGAGCGCCATCGAGCGTTTGCCGCGGTTCACGGCAAGATAGCGCCCAGCAACGCCGCCTTTCGCTGGTGGAAACGCACGCAAATAGTCTCCGACCCGCGGATCTTCGATCTTCACAACATCCGCACCCAGGTCCGCCAGCATCATTGTCAAAAACGGCCCCGGCAGCAGTCGCGACAGATCCAGCACCCGCACACCTTGCAACGCATGACCCAGCGGCGAAACGTTCGTCATCCTTGTACTCTCGGCTCCCTGCCCGCGTTTTACAATTCCGCCTACTCGTTAACGTGTAGCGTGCTTTGCCAGCCGATCGATTGGCGCCGTGGTTCGGGTCGCACCCACCCGTCCCGTGGTTCGGGTCGCACCCACCCGTCCAAAAATCAACAATGATTTCAAATGCATAAGTTGGGATGCAACCTGGGAACGTTGCCGGTGTCTTGGAGTGATGCGCGCATTGCTTTGGGCCACGGTGGCAAGCCTGGCAAGCCTCACGGCCACTGCCTCAGGCTGTCGAACGTATGACCCGGTGGCGGAAACGCCGCATCGCACCGTGCGCAATTTGCCGGAAGCGATTCGGCTGATCTTGGCCGAGAACAGCAACACCAAAGTCTTTGCGGTTGGTGAGTATCATCCAACTAAACGCAGCGCCAACGTGCCGGCGCCAAGCACGCTGTTTCGCACCGACGTGTTGCCCGTGCTGGATCTGGTGGCTAAACATCTCGTGATCGAATCGTGGATCGACGACGGTTCATGGTCAGCGCCGGTGTCCGCGCTAGCGCGGCAAGTCACGCTGGCGATCGACCGTCCGCAAAACGCGGCGCTGATGCCAGCTCGAGCGCCAGCATTCTCGTCGATGGCGTTGCATCTGTTGCAAATGACGCCGATCGAACAAGACAGCCTGCTCGACCGCCGCGGCCGCGTCGATTTCTTCCGTTTGTTAACCACCATCACATCGAAGCTCGGCGAAACCACGCTGCGCACCGTCGAACGCTTCCCAACCGATGCCGTGGTGGTCTACGGCGGCGCCTTACACAACGATCTTTTCCCGCGCTGGCCCTTCGACATCTTCTCCTACGCGCTACCACTGCAGCAGAAACTGCACGGCAACGTGGTCGAGATCGATTTGGTCGTGCCCGAAATCGCAGCCAACAATCCCGCCACTGCCAACCAGCCCTGGCTAGCATTGCTGCCCGCGGCTGGTCCTGACCACGTCGTTGTCTACCAACCTGGTCCGCATAGCTATGTAATCATTACACAAACTACCGACCCACGAAATCCAGCAACGATTCCACTGGGCGGCCTGCGCATGCCGCTCAAGGCATTTGAGTAACCCTTCTGCGCTGCGCTACTTCGGGCCTAGCCAGCGGGGGGCCTGCCGTGGTTACTTCGCGCCATGATTTCAAGGCAACGCAACGCAAGGCCAAGCAAGGTGCCCGATCTGACCTTGCCCGATGACACCACCTTGCGCGCCTGGGCACTAGCGTATCTGCGCCACGCCCCGATGTCGCTGACGCTGCGCGAAGTGAATCGCTTGGTTGCCATCGAAGCGCTTGGCCCCGTCGAAGGCGCCACCCTCGACGTCGGCTGCGGCGACGGCTACTGGTGGACGCTGCGCGATCATGCTGGTCAGTCGATCTACGGCATCGACATCTCGGCCCGTGAAATCGCACAGGCCAAACAACGCATCAACGCCGAACTCACCGACGTTTCCGCCGAGCAACCGTTTCCAGACCAACGCTTTGCACAGATCATTGGCAATTGTTCACTCGAACATGTGCCCGATATCGACGCTGCGCTGGCCAACCTGCGTGCATCGGCCGCACCTGGCGCACGGCTCGTGATGTTTGTGCCAACGCCTCAGTGGGCCTATCAAGGCCGCATGCAATCACTGTTGCTCAAACACTTGCCACGCGTTGCAATGACCGTCGCGGGCGCCATGAACGGCTTTTTTCAGCACTGGCATTTGTACGATCAAAAAGTATGGCGCCGGTTGTTGGCGCAAAACGGCTGGAAGGTCGACTCGGTGTTGGGTCTTGGCTCGCAGCGCTCGGAATTTTTGTTCCGCATGTTTATGCCGCCGGCGTTTTTGCAATTCATCGCCAAAAAAGCCACCGGCCACTACCCAGCCAAGCTGTACAAGTACCTGCCCGACGCCGCACTCGCGCCGCTTACCAAGCTGGTGAGCTGGGCGGTGCAAGATCCGTTGGTGCCACCGGATTCGCCACACGCCTACGAGTACATGATCATTGCTAGCTGCGGTGAAGTTCAACCACTATGAGCGCCGTCGACGATAACGACTATTTCAGCAATCACGCCCGGGCGCGCCGCTTTCCTTGGTCGCTGTATCACGCGCCACTTGAACGTAACCTTGCAAAGTTTTTGCGCACCGTTGCCGACGAACATCCAACCGGCCATGTGCTCGTCGTTGGCTGCGGCTTGTTGCACGAAATCGACAACGCGCCCAAAGGCTTAACCTTTTCCGTCGCTGATATCGACCCGCGCGCCGTCGAAGCCGTGATGGCGCGCAACGATCCACGCATCGTTGCCGGCCACGTGGTGCCACCGGAAGTTCCTCTCGACGCCGGCCTTGCTGCGTCGCGTGGCGGTAGCGACCGGCGGGCTGCAAGTTCGGGCGACGGCGATCGCAAACGTACAGATCGCCGCGGCAAGTTCGCAGCAATCTACGCCAAAGAAGTTGTCGAACACGTACTGGCGTGGCCGCTGTGGCTCGTCGGGTTGCGCCGTTCGTTGCTGCCTGGTGGGCGCTTGTGGCTCAGCACGCCGAACTATGGTGAACCGTGGTTGCCCGCCGTCGAGTCCACCGCACTCGAATTGATCGCGCGCCGCGATGGCTTTTCGCGGCGCGACATTCACCCAACTCGCTTTTCCGCCGCAGCGTTGCAGCGCGGCATGATTGCTGCCGGCTTTCACGACGTGCACACCAGCATCGTGATGCCGCGCTTCGCGATCACCGGCTGGGGCACTGCGCCGCAGCAATAATGCGTTGTGCTGGAGTAACAGTAACGCTGGCGCTTGCTACGAGTTGCAAAGCGCATCAAGCGGCTTGGCCGAATGCAACGCAAGCGCGCTGCGATGCAACGGCCGAACAAGTCGCTTGTCTATATCAATCCAATACCATCGTCGCTGCTTGGTTTTCTCGTGACGTCCACTGGCAAGTGCCAGCCGGTCAGCCACCGCGCCAGGGTTGGCCCGCGGTCATCTTATTCCAAGGCTCACTCTTTTCGGCTGAGCGCGCCTGGGCCGCGCAGCGCACTGATGCATTCGGTGCCTACTATCAAACTGAAACTGTACGCACACTGCTCGAGCATGGCTTTGCGGTGCTAACGCCGGAAACCAAATTTGGTGGCCATTCGTTTTGGGATACCAACGTCTTGCCTTTCGTGTGGGCATGGCGCAGCTCACCCGATCACGCACTCATGAAGCAGCTATTTGCCGACATCGAGCGTGGTGCCTTTGGTCCGCTAAACCCTCGTGAACTATTCGCCGCCGGCATTTCAAGCGGCGGCTACATGACGAGCCGCATGGCGCAAGCCTACCCCGAAAGGTTTCGTGCGCTAGCCATCGCTTCTGCTGCATGGGCGACGTGTGCGGGGCTACTCTGTAGCGTCCCTGATCGACTGCCAACGGCGCATCCACCAACGCTGTTTTTGCACGGCGAGCAAGATCATGTTGTTCCAATTGAGACTGCACGCGCGTATGACGCCGCGCTTCGAAAGCAAGGCTTGGTCAGCATCCTGCGCGCGGACCCAGCCGCGGGCCATGGGTGGACAAGCACCGCACCGACGACGATTCTCCAGTTTTTTTCGTTCTATCGCACGGCACCTAGCTACTAACGTTGCTTGGGCCTTGGACAACGTTGGAGCGCAACACGCCTACATCAACGTCGCGCTGATCACGCGGTCGATTCGGAACTGGCGTTCGGCTTTGGTGTCAAGGTCATCGCAGTTGAGCAAAGTCTGGGTGCGTTCGCACACGATGTTGCGAATGCGTACCAGCCGGGGCGATTCGTGGCCATTGGTTTTACGATACACGATGCGCAAGGTGCGCTGCTCAAACCACGCCGTTTCGACTGCGCGCCGCACCGCCGGTGGGCAAGGCAGCGTCGGCACGCCAACAATCTGTAAATCGCGCAAGTGATCAAGTAATTCGCGTTGCGCCGACGACGACAGTGCAGCGCGCACTTTGTCGCTCGCACTTTTCAGCGTCTCGGTGAACGGGATCGTGCGCTGCACCAATGCAGCATTTGCCAACGCGACCAACACAGCAGCTTCGCGCGCTGAGAAGTTAATCGGTGGCAGTTGATAGCTTTTGTCGAGCGCATAACCGCCGCCGCGGCCACGATCGGCGCGAATCGGCACGCCGGCATCCTGCAACGCGGCCAGGTCGCGATAGATCGTGCGCAACGTAACGCCAAATTGTTCCGCCAAGGTTTCAGCGGTGACGCCCGTGCGTCGTGCCCGTAACGCTTCCGCTAATGCAAACAGCCGCGATTTTTTCCTCATCGATTAACTGACAATAACCTGACATCACGGCGTGCGCAATCGTTACGCAACGCTGCCGCGCTGCGACCACAAAAGCAACGCGTCAGCCCTTCGGCGCTAACATCGATGCCATCTGCTGATGGATCAACTGCACAGCTTTGAGCGGCCGAATCATCACTTTAAAATCGACGATGCGACCGTCGGGATTCCAGTGAATCAAGTCAACACCGTTGACGAAAATGCCCCCGAGCGTGACTTCGAATTCGAGAGCAGCATCGGCGCTGCCGACGATCTCGCGCACATAGCGAAAGGCGGGATTGTAGAACACCGCGATTGCAGCTTGCAGATACTGCAGCGTCACGGCTTTGCCAGCGAGGGGCGTGTGCATCACGGGTGAATGAAACACCACATCATCGGCCAGCAAGTTTGCCAGTCCTGCGTGATCACGGTCAGCTACAATTTGGTGCCAACGCTCGATAGGGTTGTTTTGCATGCGCTGCTACTTTAGTAACGCAATACTGAAATGGGTGAGGACATAGCTGACACATTTCAGCTGACAGGTGCGCAAACACTTACCGAGAATCGAAGCGCAGGATGTCCGGAATTCGGACGTTGAGGTACGAATCGTACGAGACGTTCTGATAGGCTTGCAACCATGAAACAAGTTGCCATGGTTGGTTTATTGATGGGCGTGATGGGCGTGGGTGCGGGATGCAAAGGTAAAGGTCAGGACAAGCCTACCGCAGCAGGAGCTGGAAGCTCGGCGACCGAGGGCTCGCCAACTGGTTCAAATGCGGGCGCAGCAGGTGGTTCGGCAGCGAAGGCTGGTAGCGCCGCGGAGCAAGGTGGCAGCGCCGCCCTCGGCGGCAGCGCGGTA
>ERZ795056.2315-NODE-2315-length-21301-cov-13.323026_pt1 | contig 21301 bp, 14 predicted proteins | sample MGYA00375140_ERZ795056 | MGnify/ENA primary metagenome ERZ795056 (study PRJEB30185, sample SAMN05720227) | activated sludge metagenome | isolation source: Anaerobic digester | place: USA | collected 2015-03-09 ... | reverse complement strand
TTATTTTGGAAAAAAGGTCCAGTATTAAGTCTGATCTATTATTATTTCTGGCAGCTTGGATTGGCTCTGCATTTTCGTTCGCTTAAAAATCAAGTGGATGTTGTTCATAATCTGAATTTCCATAACGATTGGACACCTAGTTTTCTTTGGATTTGGCGGAAACCATTTGTTTGGGGACCAGTTGGACATCATCCTCGAATTCCTAAAGGATTTATTCGCCCATTTTATTCGAACCGTAATTTAATTATGGATCGATTTCTTTGGACCTTAAAAAATATATTCTGGTATTTAGATCCATTCCTTAAAATAACGCGCAATTCGGCTGATCATATTTTCTGTATGCATCAAGAAGCTGCGAATAAATTGGGATTGAAAAATAAATACTCCATTCTACCTTCCGTAGCTTCCGAAGAGGTTGATAAACCTATTGAAACAGATGAGTTTATTGTTTTATCTGCCGGGCGATTTGTTGGATTAAAAGGTTTCGATATTACAATTGAAGCATTTCATCAATTCTATATTCAACTGAAAGATTCGGAACAACGCAAAGCCAAATTAATCTTGGTCGGAAGTGGTCCAGAAAAGCACAAACTAAAAGCATTAGCGCTTTCTTTAGGTATTTCTGCTCAACTCGAAATTATTGAGTGGATTCCTCGAGATGAATTAAAAAAGATTTATCAAACAACTTCCGTATTTCTGTTCCCATCACACGAAGGAGCTGGAATGGTAGTAGCAGAAGCACTAAGCTATGGTGTTCCTGTATTATGTTGGGATAACTGCGGCCCTGGACGTTTCATACATCCAGATTCAACTTTGAAAATAGCGTATGATCCAAATTCAGATTGGAAAAATGCATTTGCAGATCAATTACTACGATTGAAACATGATGCAACATTTTATCAGCACGAACGGAATCTTGCTCGTCAGCGATTTTTAAGCACTTTCCTTTGGGATAACCGGGCAGATGAGCTCTATTCTGTATACAAAGATGTTGCTGGAAAAACACAAGATTCATTTGCAAACTCGGAGCAAAATGACACCGTTTTTAGTTTAACTGGAAATTCTATTTCACAATGAAAAAATCAGGAAAACTATACGGAATTCATTTACTTAATGATATCAGTGGTAGCCCATTAGTTTTTTCTATGGTGTTAGCTGATTATGTAGAAGATGGATATGATGTTCACTTGTATACGTCTAATAGTAAAGGTTTCCTGTCGGATATTGAAGGGGTAAATTATCACCATCTTCCTTATTCCTGGAGTCCGAAGAAATTAATTACGTTAATTAATTTTCTTTACGTTCAGTTTTATTTATTCTGTTCTCTCTTAGTAAAACTTAAGAAAAACGATACAGTTCATGTAAATACATTACTACCATTTGGTGCATTAATAGCAGCTAAAATTCGTGGAGTTCATACTATTCAGCATATGCATGAAGTAAGTGTGAAACCGGCTTCATTATTCCGTTTCCTTTGTTTTGTTTCGGAACATTGTACACGAGAAATGATTTTTGTTTCTCATTATTTAAAAAGCTGTTTTCATTTCAAAAAACCATTACAACGTGTAGTTCATAATCGCCTTGATGCGGATTTTCTTAACGAAGTAAAAAAGCACGGAAAGGTTAATCCTACCGGACCTTTCACTGTGTTAATGCTGTGTAGTTTAAAGGAATACAAAGGTGTTTATGTATTTACACGTTTAGCTGCAGATTTTCCTTCTGTTCGCTTCCGACTCATGCTAAATGCATCAGAAGCCGATATTCAAGAATTTATTGAGAAAGAAAAACCAAGTGCTAATTGTGAAATTCTTTCACCAACTCGTAATACACATTCTGCTTATCAACAAGCCGATTTAGTGATGAATTTGAGTTTACCTGATCAATGGATTGAAACTTTTGGGATGACAATTCTAGAAGCGAAAGCATACGGAATAAAGGTTATTGCTCCGCCAGTTGGAGGTCCTGCTGAAATAGTTTCGGTACCCGAAGATGGTTGGTTAATTGATTCTCGAGATTATGAAACGCTCAGACTTAAAATGCAGGAATTAACCCAAGAATTTACTCGCATACCACAAAACATGAATACGATTTCGAATACTTCTTATACCGATTTGAACGCATGAAAACACCTGTACCTACAAACGGAAAAGAAAAACGCAAAACACGAGTTGCTGTCATAGGAACCGTAGGTTTGCCAGCTTGCTATGGTGGATTTGAAACATTGGCAGAACACTTAGCAACAAATATGTCTGAAACCTGCGATATGACAGTTTATTGCAGCGGAAAGAAATATAAAAAATCAGAAAGGTTAAAGACGTATAAAGGAGCAAAACTCGTTTATATTCCACTAGATGCGAATGGGAAATCATCCATTTTGTATGATTGCTTAAGTATTTTACATGCGGTTTTATTTTCCGATGTATTAATTGTACTTGGCGTTAGTGGTGGATTTTTATTCCCTTTTGTTAAATGGTTTACTCGTCGGAAACTCATTGTTTCTATTGATGGTATAGAATGGAAACGTGCTAAATGGGGGAAATATGCCCGTTGGTATTTATGGTTAGCGGAGTATTTAGCTGTTAAATTCAGCGATGCGGATATTGCCGATAATGAAGCAATTCAAGACTATACTGCCATTCGGTATAAAAGCTTAAGTCACATTATTGAATATGGTGCAGATCATGCTTCTTTCCAAGAACCTTTGCCTGAAGATAGAATCAATTATCCTTTCTTGAATAATCCCTATTATTTCAGTGTATGTCGCATCGAACCCGAAAATAATGTGCATATTCTTTTACAAGCATTTTCAGGTTTTCAAGACAAAACATATGTATTTGTTGGAAATTGGAACCATAGCGACTACGGAAAGGCATTACGAGAAAAATACTCAGCTTTCCCTAATTTAATTATTCTCGATCCAATTTACGATCAACGTACGCTTGATGTATTAAGAAGTACTGCCATTGCTTATGTACACGGACATTCTGCCGGTGGTACAAATCCTTCCCTGGTAGAAGCCATGTATTTAGGTTGCGCAGTAATAGCATTTGGTGTAAAATACAATGTCACTACTACACAAGGTCGAGCTGTATATTTTAAAGACGCTCGTTCATTAATAGAGATTCTAAATACAATCGACCAATCAAAACTCGACGAGAATGCTTCAATCATGAAGCAGATTGCATTAAAACGCTACACATGGGAAACAATCGCCTCGCGCTATTTGCATCTCGTAAAACGCGTATATGAAGGCCGTCCTTCTAAACGATTGGTATCTATTGCTTCTCGAGTTTTAAGGAAGGAAGAATTTGATCAATTAGGCATTCCACATTTACGTCACACGTATCACTTTTTTGAAAAACGATAATTTATGAAAAGCTTCTGGATAGAATTACTTACAGGTACAATCCTGGTTTGTGTGCAACTACCCTTGCTCATTAAACTGTTTCATAAATTGAGTTTATTGGATAAACCCGATGAACGAAAAACGCATAAAAAAGCTATTCCTGCTATTGGTGGTTTAGCTTTGGGAATTACTTGGATCGAAATGACTTTACTTTTCGGTTCGGTTCGTGGATTTTGGTTTGACCATATTGCCCTTTCTGCACCATTATTACTTCTCATGATAACAGGTGCTTGGGACGATCAACGAAATCTTTCTTCCGGTTTTCGTTTTTTAGTTCAAATTGGATGTGGTGCTTTCTTGGTTATTAATGGAATTACATTTAAAAACCTGGGTGGTTTATTTGGACTTCATGAACTGCCATTTTGGTTCGATGCTATGCTTACAATTGTAGCCGTTACAGGCGTTACAAATGCATTTAATCTAATAGATGGTATAGATGGTTTAGCTGGCGGAATGGCAATGTTGAATTTACTTGTATTTGGACTAATCGGTTACTTATCCAATGATCCAGGATTATTTATGATTTCTATGACCTGGGCAGCTATGGTTCTGGCTTTCTTGTTCTTTAATTGGTCACCTGCAAAGGTTTTTATGGGAGATGGAGGTTCACTCGTATTTGGTTTCTTCTTTATTGCCATGGGCTTATCGTTCCGCCAACAGGATATGGTACAAGAATGGCTCTCTCCAGCTTCTTCATTGGCTATTTTATCGGCTATGTTAATTGTGCCTGTAACCGATACTTTACGTGTTTTTGCATTTCGAATTTCTCAAGGTAGATCGCCTTATTCGGCCGATAGAAATCACTTACATCACTGGATTATTCGAAATCGTATTCCACATAAAATTGCAACACTTCGAATTCTAACACTTCATACCTGCATTTTACCTTGCACAATAGGTATGGTTTACAGTGGATTTTCTTTATTCTTTATTCTATTAATTCAGTTTTTAATTGTCATTGCTTACACGAAAGTCGTTCATACAATTACGAATTTCAATCGTTGGTATCGCTTTATTCGGCGATATGAAATGACAGATACTGGTGTAACAATCTGAAGGATATGAAAACTAAAGCTTTAAAAATTGTATTAAAGAAGAATGATCCTTGGATTTCAGATTCACTTCTTGAAAAATGCCAGCAGCAATCTGATGAATTACCTGAAATATCAGGTGCAACTGAATTTATTGGATTGCTTTATCGGGGATTAAGTCTCAAAGAAATAAATAGAAGAATCATTCAACAATGCTTGCAAGACAATAGCTATAATGTCTTAAAGACTGCGAGTATACTGGAGATTGGTAAAACTAAATTGTACGAATTAATCGCATCTGGAGATTTACAGATTAACCCTAAATCATAAGGAATGTCTGAATCGGAGAATGATATTAAGCAAGTGCTAATTAATGAACGGGAATCTCGCATTCGCGCGGAATCGGATTTGAAAAAAGCCGAACGTCGAATTCATGAGCTCGAAAAGAAATTTGCTACTGCTTTAAATGCATCCCGAATTCTAAAAAGCAATGTCACTTATTCTACTCCCGGAAGGAAACGTACAGAAACTAAAGGTTTTGATTTCGATGGAGATGGTATTTGGCATCTAGATGTTAAGAATAGAATCGCATCTTTTTCTCCCGGTTTTTGTCGGAAATTTGGAATCGAAAGCGAGGAATTAAATGATGTTATATCGCAATTAAGATTAATTGGTACTTCGGAAGGAAATTCGATGATTGTTGAATTAGTTAATTCAGATGATCATCTCGAGAATTCCATTCAAAATACCTGTAAATTAATGACAGTTGATGGCGATTATCGCTGGGTTCTAGAAAAAGCACAAATAATAGAACGCGATAGTCAAGGTGTACCCGTTTTAATTTTTGGTGAAACCATTGATATTACCTATCAGAAAGAAATTGAAGAGCAATTTAAAATTATTGCTCGTCGGTTTTCTGGACTTTTAGAGAATATTCAAATGGGAGTTCTGGTAGAAGATGAAAACCGAGATATTGCCTTAGTTAATCAAACGTTTTGTCAATTATTTCATATTCCAGGTTCACCTGAAAAAATAGTTGGTATGAATTGCGTAGCAACCGCAAGTGATACCGCTCAATTATTTAATGACCCCGATTTATTTATTCATCGAATTGATGAACTTTTAGAAGCTCGTGAATTGGTTGTTAATGAAGAGCTCATACTTACTGATGGTCGAGTTTTTGAACGTGATTATATTCCAATTTTTATTGATGACGAATACCGTGGAAACCTCTGGAAATACAGAGATATAACGGAAAGGAAGTCACAAGAAAATAAACTCAAAATTCGGGAAGAGAAATACCGTTCGATCATAGAAAATATGAATCTGGGTATTTTGGAAGTCGATCTGGATGAGAAAATTCAATATGCGAATCAGAGTTTTTGTCGGATGAGCGGATTTGAATTGAAAGATTTGGTTGGTCAAAATGCTTCTGATTTATTTATTAATCATTCACAAGATGAGTTAATTAGTGACAAAATTGAACTACGACAGAAAGGAATTTCTGATGCTTATGAATTACCTGTTAAAACACATAATGGGGAGGAAAAATGGTGGCTAATTTCTGGTGCGCCACGATTTAATGATGATGGTGTTCAAATAGGTTCCATCGGAATTCATCTCGATATTACTGATCAAAAGAAATTACAAACCGAATTAATTGAAGAAAAGGAACGTGCAGATCAATCTGTAGTCGCCCGAGATTCCTTTATAGCCAATATGAGTCATGAGATTCGAACTCCCATGAATGCTATTATTGGTTTAGGTTCTTTGATGGCTAAAACAACACTCAATTCAGTACAGGCAACCTATTTAAATCACATCAATAATTCTGCGAAAAATCTTCTAGTAATTTTAAATGACGTACTGGATTTTTCAAAACTAGAAGCAGGCAAATTAAGTATCGAAAAAATTAGTTTTAACTTAAAAGAAGCTATCGATAAATCGGTTAATATTTTAGGTTTTAAAGCAGAAGAAAAAGGAATTGCACTATTTAATAATTACGATTCACGCATTGCTTCTTGGTTCTTAGGAGATCCTTCCCGTTTGAATCAAATAATGATGAATTTATTAAGCAATGCGATTAAATTTACTAGCGAAGGGAGTATTTCCATTCAATGTAGCTTAATACGTTCTGAAAATAACAAACAAGTTGTTCGATTAATGGTTTCGGATACCGGAATAGGAATGGAACCCGAATTTTTGGATAAAATATTTGAGAAATTTACGCAAGAAGACCAGCGTGTTTCTAAACATTACGGTGGAACAGGCTTGGGAATGACTATTACGCGCGAATTAGTCAAGTTGATGGAGGGCAAACTCCAAATTAGCAGTCAAAAAGGTTCTGGAACAACTGTAAGCGTTGAATTTGCATTTGAACAAACATCTGAACCTGAGCAACTAAAAACGATAAATCAGGCAATCGAAATCCCTGCATTAAAAGGGAAGAAAATCTTGCTTGTAGAAGATAATCCTACTAATAGAATTGTAGCAAATTCCATGTTACAGCCATACGGTGTTGAAGTAAAAGAAGCTGAAAATGGTTATTTAGCATTAGAAATATTACGAAGCTATGTTCCCGACTTAATCCTGATGGATATTCAAATGCCCGGAATAGATGGCTTGGAAACAACTGTTCGAATTCGACAAGAGTTTGGAAATGCAATTCCTGTACTTGCTCTTACTGCCAATGTATTATTACCTATGCAGCTAAAATGCAAGGAAAGTGGAATGAATGACTTTCTTGCAAAACCATTTGAAGAAGAAGATTTAGTAGGCAAAATAGCTGGTTTGTTGAATATTCAAGCGATACCTGTTGTTTCAAAAACATCTTCTGATTTACCAGAGCAATCGAATCTCCTGTCAACCGATTTGCCTTTGTATGACTTATCCAAACTGGAAAAACTCAGTAGGGGAGATCAAGATTTTTTAAATCACATGCTTTCCATTTTCATCAAAGAAGTACCTATCACTTTAGCCAAATTGAAACAAGCTTTAGTTGAGGAGAATTTTGCAGATATGAAAGCATATGCTCATCGATTAAAGCCCTCTATCAAAGATATGGGCGTTCAAAGTTTAAAGGATATTCTACCTGAAACCGAACAAGCAGCCGAAGAGCATAATTTGGAATTACTGAAAAAGCATATTCCATTCATCGGACAAACCGTTGAGCTGGTTATTGATCAACTAAGTTCTAGATCGAACAAAAACTAATTTATAGATTACTAGTTTTTTCACGTATTTGATAGGAATTCCTATCATGACCATTACGGGAAATTAGTTCGCCCAAAAAGCCAGCTAAAAACAATTGAGTACCTATAACCATAAAGAAAAGCCCAAAATAGAAAATGGGTCTTTCGGTCATTTTGTATGCCTGTAAAGCAAACTTAGCATACGTTAAATAAGCAGCTATAATAAAGCCAATTAGAAAGCTAAGTGTGCCTAGCAAGCCAAAAAGATGCATGGGACGTTTACCAAAGCGAGAAACAAACGTAATGCTCAGCAAATCGAGGAATCCATTAATAAATCGTTCCCAGCCAAACTTAGTTGTTCCGTATTTCCGAGCTCGGTGTTGTACTACTTTTTCCCCAATCTTTTTAAAACCAGCCCATTTAGCGAGTACTGGAATATACCGGTGCATTTCACCATAAACCTCAATACTCTTGACTACTTCGCCTTTATATGCTTTCAACCCACAGTTAAAATCATGTAGGTATATTCCACTCATTCGGCGAGCGGCCCAATTGAATAACTTAGTTGGAACTGTTTTAGTAATTGGGTCGAATCGTTTTTGTTTCCAACCACTTACCAAATCAAAACCTTCCTCAGTAATCATCCGATATAGTTGAGGAATTTCATCTGGACTATCCTGTAAATCAGCATCCATGGTAATGACAACCTTTCCAGAACAGGCATCAAATCCAACGTTAAGGGCACCTGATTTACCGTAATTTCTTCTAAAGCGAATTCCTTTAATATGAGAATCTTCGGTTTGCAATTTTGATATTACTTCCCAAGAAGAATCGCTACTACCATCATCCACTAAGATAACTTCCCAGGAATAATTGTTTTCCCGCATCACTTTAGCAATCCAGGCACACAATTCAGGAAGAGATTCTTCTTCGTTATAAAGTGGTACTACAACCGAAATATCGATCATCAGAGCGTGTCGTTATCGAAAGAAGAGCTTGCATCTTCCTTTTTAAGAAATACAGAAAGTACCAAACTGAAAACAAGGCCCATGAAAGCATATCCAACTATTGACATAATAGATATGGCAAGTGGTGTAAAGAAACTACGATTCATTTCCATAGCCATTTCTAACTGATCCGGAGGAAGATTTTGTTCTTCCATTTTAGCTTCAGTCTCAATCAATAACTTGTCAATAATGGTTGGATCGATGTATTTGTAGAGGATGTATACAAATACTGAGGAAATAATTCCTGCCATAACAGCAACCAATACTCCATATCCAACCGAACGACCATAAGTTATAAATCCTTGATTCAGCTGATCTCTGTAATTGCGAATAGCCAAATACAATCCACCAATTAGAACTACATAGGTTATATATCCAAATCCAGAATCTAATTTGATATCAGCTAGATAAAAGATTGTTTGTATCACCACCAAAGCCAGACCAATAAAGAAACCATGGCGAGAAGCAGGCGGCATTAAAGGAGCATTCACAATTTGAGCCATCTTAAAGTATTTGGTGACAAATATAGTAGTTTCGAATTGTGAATGATTGTACAAGGATTCGATTCCCTACTCAAAGAGTTTATTCATTCTAATTGACTGATAGGTAGGATGTTTTAAAAAATCGTTAATGAAATGATGAAAATCCGTTCATTTTCCTAATTTTGCGCCGGGTAAGTCTTATACGACCAGCTCCTGCTGAAATCCCCCAGGACCGGAAGGTAGCAAGGGTAAGTGGTTGAGCGGTGCGATATAAGTAACTTACCCATTTTTTTGTCATGGCAAATCGCATTCTTTCAATCGTTATTCCTGCGTACAACGAAGGTGCTACTATCCATTTCATTTTGGATAAAGTACGGGCAGTTGCGCTTCCCGAAAACATGGGGAAACAAGTCATTATTGTAAATGATTGTTCCAAGGATAATACGGAAGAGGCGATTAAACGATATATGGATCAGTATCCCGAAACGGGAATTGTTTACTTGAAACACGAAGTGAATGCTGGTAAAGGCGCTGCTTTGCATACTGGTATCAAACACGCTACGGGTGATTTTGTGATCATTCAGGATGCCGATTTGGAATATGATCCTCAAGAATACAACATCTTACTAAAACCTATTTTAGATGGGTTTGCAGATGTCGTATATGGGAGCCGATTTATTGGAGGAAATCCACACCGTATCTTGTTCTTCTGGCATACCATCGGAAATAAAATGCTCACGTTTGCTTCAAATATGTTTACTAATCTGAATTTAACAGATATGGAAACGTGTTACAAGCTTTTCCGACGTGAAACGATTCAATCACTTAATCTTCGCGAAAAGCGATTTGGTTTTGAACCTGAAGTTACTGCCCGTATTTCTCGTATTCCAAATATTCGTATTTACGAAGTTGGAATTTCCTATTATGGTAGAACATACGCCGAAGGCAAGAAGATTAGCTGGAAAGATGGTTTCCGTGCGATTTGGTGTATAATGAAATACAACATCTTCATTCGTAAATGAGGTTTCGTCATCCACTTTGGATCGTCGTCCTTGCAACAGTAGTATATCTGTTAGCAATTCCGGTCGATATCATGGAAGTGGATTCGGCCCAATATGCCAACATGTCGCGTGAAATGCTTCAGAGTGGCGATTTTCTCCATGTTTTTGACCGCGGAAAGGAATATCTCGATAAACCTCCATTTATTTTTTGGATAACAGCCTGCTTTTATTGGGTTTTTGGAGTAGGAGAATTTGCTTTTAAACTACCTGCGATACTCTTTGCTTTATTAGGTATTTACTCCGTTTACCGATTTACTCGTATATGGTATCCCGAACGAACAGCTGTTCTAGCGGCGATTATTTTAGCTACTTCTCAAGGGTATTATCATTTTACGAATGATGTTCGTACCGATGTTTACCTCACCAATGCAGTAATTGCTGCAATATGGTTGTTTAGTGAACAAATCAGACAGAATCGTGGCTATTATTGGGTTGGTGCGTTCTTCTTTGTAGGCATAGGTATGTTGGCAAAAGGTCCTCTTGGATTGGTTGTTCCTGCTATGGCTATTGGAACACATTTGCTTCTAAAAGCAGAGTGGAAAATGATAGTTAAATGGCAATGGCTGGCTGGACTAATTGTGGTCGCATTAGTATTATCACCCATGTTAATTGGCTTGTATCAGCAATTTGATTTGCAGCCCGATAAAATGGTAAACGGAAGAACGGGTGTTTCAGGAATTCGCTTTTTCTTTTGGGAACAAAGTTTTGGGCGAATTACTGGCGAAAATGTTTGGAAGAACGATACAGGTCCATTTTTCTTCGTCCATAGTTTCGCATGGTCATTCCTACCCTGGACGCTTGGTTTCATTGGCGCAATGGTATTAATGATTAGGAAACTTGGCTCCGGTATTAAAACTTTATTACGAGAGCAACCTGAATGGATAACGATTGGTGGATTTTGGTTGCCTTTTATAGCTCTTTCTGCTTCTCATTATAAACTACCTCATTACATATACGTAGTTTTCCCAATGGCAGCAGTTCAAGCTGCTTCTTTCTTTGCTTCAATCGAATTGCGCGATAGCAAATTCAATATGCGTTGGATTAATATCTCTCAAACTGTAATACTAGCAGGTTGTTGGGGATTCGGCGCTTTGATATTTTTTTGGTTTTTTCCCATTACCAATCCAATTTTAATCTTGATTGGATTAAGTGGATTTTCCCTATTTATTTGGGCTCAATTTCGAGTTTTTGAGCAACGATTATCTCGATTTCTATGGATGTCACTTGCATCATCATTAGCATTTAATGTGTTGATGGCTACTTGGTTTTATCCACAAATTTTAATCTACCAATCATCTTCGGTCGTTGGTAAATGGATTCGTGAACAAGGAATGAATCAGGAGACCTTGTTTGTAACGAAGGTAAATGCGCGGTCGCTAGATGTTTATACCCATTCAACTGCATTAGAAATTTCAACTAATCAAATAGATTCTATTCTGCTCGAAAAGCCTCAATTTTTAATCTTTACGAATGAAGATGGTTTAGCTGAAATTAAGGAAGCTAAACTGAATTATAGTTTGGTTCGCCAACTAGAAGATTATCCGGTTGCTTTGCTCAGCATGAATTTTGGCAATCCCAATAAAAGAAAAGAAGTGCTGAGAAAAACGTATTTACTTCGTGTGAAAAAAACAGACTGATTATTTAGTCATGTTTACAATACACACATTATCAGTTTGATTAACTCGTCTGATGTGGTATTGAATAGTAATTAGATTTCCAGCAATTGATCCATCACCATAAACCCAAATACCAGTAGCATCGGGATCTTGTTTCTCGATGATGAAAGTTGTTCTATTAACTGTAGCTCGAACTGGATTAACGTAGTTATCAGCAAAGTTGAACAGAAGTATATCTGTCAAGTTATCATTTGCTTTTCTTACTTCACTAAAGAATGAATTAACACCCGTACCATTGCAACTTTCATCAGCATCGTAGAGACCAATGAATTTTTGACGTTGAGTTATACACGTATTATTCTCTAACTCAGCTGAAGGGTCATAATTTTCTGACAAAGGATCAGTACATCCTTCTGTTTTTTCACAACCTGAAAATGTGATTGCAGAAAAACAGACCAATGAAACAATGACTGTATTTAGTAAATTCTTAACCATGGATTATCCGACAATTACAAAGGTAAAAATTATGCTGATATACAAACAGTATATTTTACCGTAATTCTATACGAAAATAACCTTCTTAAGTTACTTAGTTTTGTTTATCGATGTTCAATCCACACGTATCTAAAGTGCCAGCATTATTCTTTATGTAATTCAATATTATTTTTCCCTGATAGTAGGAAGCTGTTCCTGAAAGAGAATAAGTTTCCAAATCGTTACTTATTTCTTGAGGTGGAATGATTAAGAGTGTTTCATTTTGACTATTAACAGTAGCTTTTACTACAGAGCCACTTTCAGGAAAATCATTCAATAGCAATTTTGTATATTCTATTCCATCACCAGTTATTTGAAGGGTCATAGAAGTATCAGCTAATACAATAGTACATAAACGTGAACCTATATAATTACCAATAAATTTATCACGTTTGAAAGTACAAGAACCATCATCTTCTGTAACAGAGGAAGAATAGTTCGTAGCATCTGGATTCATACAACCTTTAATTTTATCTTTTTTGCAGGAACTAGTAGTGAATCCTAACAAAGTTAAAGCGATGAATGAAATGGAAATCAGTTGCTTTTTCATACGAAATATCTTGTTTGACAAATATGCTGAATTAAAATCCTAAAACCAACCTCATTTATTCCCAAATTACAAGAGACTCTCGAAAACCTTTGGGACTCGGCAATACTGGGATGATCGTAGATTTAAAGGAGGTTTTAGGTAAAAATAACTGCTTATTATTCATGAATAATTTTTGTAAAGAATCAACATCTGCAGATGGAGTCGTAATACCAGCAAACCATTGATAATGTGATGTGTCTGAATTGTTTTTTTGATCTAAATATAAAAGTGGAAGTTCCTTGGATGTGATGCATAATTCTACTAAAGATTCAGGACCAACTCCATTTCCTTTCTCTAATACCAACTGCTTTATTCGTTCATTGGAATCACGTATGGTATATGAAGGTGATACAGCTACCGGAATTACTAGGAGTAAACTCATACCAATTAAGACCATCGTACTATGTTGAATATAAAGGTTTTCGCTAATTAATTTTGTCCAACTAATACTTATCAAAGTACCTAACAAGATTGTTTGTAATATCCCTATCAGCCAAATGTTCCAATTTGTTTGATGGTAGATTTCAAACGTACTAGCCTTGATAGAAATAAGTATCCAAATTATAATACTAGCTCGAAGCAATAGGATCGAAGCATTTAGCTTAGCCTGTGTCAAAATTATACTCGCAATAATTAATATACAGGTGTATGCAACAATAAAAAGCGGAACATAACTGATTAAATCACTTAAAGTTGAAGCGCTTGAAGATTTTATTATTCCTACATAAACAGAGAATAACGGCAAACCTAATATCCAAGAGCTTAGTATTCTAAACCATTTTCCTGATTCTCTTGAATGTGATTGAACCCATATAATTGGAAGTATTGCAATCAATACAATTAATCTTCTATCCGAAAAATCTGAAAGAAGTAGCCCAATCAAACTAATACCCAATAATGGAAAAACACCATTTTTTCTCGATGGCAAAGTTCCTGTTCCAAGCTTAATTAAAATACCTGAAAACAGTAAAGCCGAAAGCGGTGTAGTAACAAACGACTTTTCTGGTAACCAAGCGAGCCTGATAATCCATCCTCGCGGATCGAGTAGTTGTTCGAGTGTGTAATAGGTACTGGAGAAATAATCATAGAAAGGCAAAAATAAAGCTCGATATACCTGAAAATAAAAGAAGTAGGAACTCAATCCGCCTAGTAATATAACTCCTGTTACAAAAGCTAATTTTTTTATTTCGATGTGTCGATACAAAAACCAACAATAAAATGCGGGAATAAAATAAATGAAGGATATTTTAATGAGAACCCCTGTAACTAAAAGCAATCCAAGAAGAAACCAGTTTATGTTTTTGTTACTAAACGATAATATTACTATCCAAAGAAATACGAAGCTTAACATCGATTCAACTTGTCCAATTCTACTCATTGCCCAGCTAGCGGGAAGTACACAAAGCAGAAAAGCGGGCAAATAGGATAAGTTTGGAGCTATTTCTGGGATGTTTTTTTTCAGTAAAAGGAAAATGGTAGCTAAAGCAGGAATTAGTGCAATGAGTCGCAGCGTTTGAATACTCACACCCATTAAGGAAAACCACAACCAATGCCAGCAACCCGTTAATGGCCCAACTGCCCAAGTTCGCGCCCATACATCACCTGGCCATTTTTCTCCTTCAAACATTCTTCTAACATTTTCGGCCCACCAAGCCTCATCATGAATATCATCGGTGCTTTTCCACCAAGCAGGATCAGATTCCGGAAACAGAAATCGACTGAATGCTAGAAGCAGAATAATGACTAGAAATAAATAATGCTGTTGCTTTTTAGGCATGAGGGAAAATAAAAAAAGTCCTGATGCGAACACCAGGACTTTACAGTAAAAGTGAAAATCGAATTATTCTAAAATCAATTTAATTGTACCACGCCCTTTTTCAGTAACTACTTGTACTAAGTAAATACCTGAAGGAAGATCGTTGCGATTAATTTGATAGCTAGAAGTATGCAAACCGCTTTGAGCTAAAACTTGACGACCAGTTAGGTCAAATAGTGTGATACTGTTCAATTGTCCAGCTCCAACGATAGAACGAATGGTTACGTTTCCATTAGATGGGTTAGGGTAGGCTGAAACCAAAGCAGAAGCAGTATTCAAATCATTAATGCTTTCTACTTCAAATAAACCACATTCAGCTAAATTTAACGCACACACAATACGTGGATTGATGTATTGTTGAATGGTGTCGATGTATGTTAAGCCAGTTGAGCGACCTACTTCGTTACTAGTTGCCATTGCAGGATTACTAGCAGCTGAAGCTTGGTGAGTTGTAATTGTAACTCCTGGAGCAACTGTTACTGGATAGTTAGCTGTTGCTTGGTTAGAATTCCAGAATTGCCAAGGACTTCCATGATTTAATGTATAAGTAGTGTTTTCAGGAAGAATAAATGGAAGTAAACCTTTTCCAGTACCTACGTTGATGGTAGAACCTGCAAATGGAATGCTTTGACCATAATGAGATTCAACAGCAGCAGTTATTGGATCCGGATAAATACGAGTTGCAAAAGATGAATTGTTATTATAGGAATTAGCTTTTTCCAAATTGAAACCAGCTCCGGAAGCAAATGGAATAACTAAATCTCCTGTTGTTGGAACAATTACGTCACCAATTTGATGTGGTGCATTCGGATCACGAACAGCATGGATTCCAATCATTGGAATTTGCCCAGCATCTAACCATGAAGTATCTCCAAGAGCGCCACCCATGTTGATAACCATGTTTGCTTCAGATGAATAACTTGGGTTGTTTGCTACGTTACCAGTAATTTTAAGGAAATCTCCAGATGTAGCGAATGGAATTAAATTCACATCAATTGCATCTGTACCATCGAAATTACCAATACGCATCGTATCAATAACAGATGAATCTGGCGCTTGTGTACGAAGGAATTTGTCATCACCTAAACCAGGTAAGCGACCAATTTTCCATGGTTGATCTAAGAATGCATGTGCCATAACAACATAACCACCAGTACCTTCACCAAATAGAACTACACGAGTAGGGTCAATTTTGTATGTGTTGGTTGTAGCACGGTCGTTACGGAAGAAACGAACAGCTGCTTTAGTGTCTTGTTGACCTTTGTAAGCTGCATTTAAGATTGTCCCCGTACGAACGATTTGATCAGTTGAGAATGGATTCCATCCTAAACGATAATCAACTACTGCACAAACATATCCGCGTTTGGCAAATTGTTTTGCCATATTAACAGCCGAACTGTCTTTACGACTTCCATTTGGTGAACCGTTGATACCAGCTGGAAGAAAGTCCCCTGTTGGAGCATACACTACCAACGGGCGCTCAGCTAGATTATCATCGGCAATTGTTGGATAATAAACATCCATCATCAATGGCAAAATGCTTGGTGGAATTTGTTGAGGAGGAGTTGCAAGTGCTCCTAGAATAGTATTTTGTATAGATAGGTTTTCACCATACTGTACATCATTTTGAATCGTAATCTGTGCATCCGTAAATACCTCTGTCAGGTATCGCTGGGCGTTGGCTTGAAGGGAAATTCCTCCAAGGACAACAGCTAGTGAAAGTTTGTATAGTTTATTCATGATTGTGGGATTTTATTTTTAAAACCAGTTACAAAGTTGATGAAGATTTTTTCTTGTACAAGCCATTCCGGTAATAAGCTTCTAATTAGTTTGTAAGATCAACAAGTATAGAGAAATAGGCTAATCGACCAACCTTTGGTCCACCATATACCATCGACACTTTATTGTCTAATAAATTCGAAGCTCCGAGTTTGAAAACTGTTTTCCATTTTTCAACGGCGTAGCTAATTTGACTATCTACCATTCCATAAGATGGAATAGATCCTGTAAACTGAGGAGAGCCTTCAAAACGGAATCCTTGAACCCATTTGTAATTTGCGTTAAATGAAAAACGTTCGCCTTTAATGAAAGGTAGTTTTATTTTCCGACCACTAAATCCAATATTGTATTTGTTCATAGGAGTATTGAAGGCAGTGATGATTTCATCTGTCACATTCGGGCGATTCAAAATATTGTAGGAGTAATTCCCATTAAGTTCCAGTTTATCAAACAGGTAATAATTCATACCAAGTGAAAAACCTTGCGTATAAACCACATCATTTGTATTGGCAGCTAAACGATATGCTTGAATTTGAGGTACACTTCCTGTAAACGTTACATCTAACCCGATTTTGTATCCAATAAAATCGTGATACTCGGATAGGTAATAACTTGCATCTACAAACAAGCGTTTGAACAAGGTACTTCTATAACCAAACTCGAATGTTTTTACCCGCTCTGGTCGAATTGGATCAACATTGAAATAACGTAAATCATTAGGATTTAACGTGTTGAGGTAGTTGAAAAAAGAGGTAATTTCTATTAGCGAATCTTTACCATCAATATTTCCAAGTAATATCGCACGACCAACATTGTAATACAAATATTGATCTGCTAAAGTTGGATTACGAACGGCCGACGAATAAACTGCTCTAAACGTATGGTTATTATTGATCGTGTAAATACCCGAAAAACTCTGGGTGGAAATCCAATTGAAATTTTGGTTTTTATCGACACGAACTGTGGCATTTACACTCAAACGCTCGGCAAAGAACTTACGTTGAATACCTGTATATGCGCCAAATTCCTTATTAACAATTACTCTGCGTTTGTAGGTTGTATCGGAACCTACAATTTGATCAATTACTAAGGTATCACTGAAAATAGTTCCATCTGAATTGGGACGATACATTCGTCCGTTTGCTCCCACTACAAGTTTGGTGAATTTTCCAAATTGGAATTTGTATTCTGCGTGAACGTGATATAAAGCTGATTTATCTTTCAATAAAGAACCTTTATTAGATAATGTGCGGGATTTTACGGCTGCAAAAGCAGAATCAAAACGAGCGGTTCCTGGTGCAAAAAAGGAACTTGTAGTTGTTCCATTACCACGATCAACCTTAGCCCGAACAGAATCATGTAACGTAACTAATTTATCATAATTAGCTGCCATGACTGAATCATACGTTGTTACATTGAATGGAGATGGATATCCATCAAACCCTTTTACAATGAAACGAGGCGCATTGAAACCACCTGCTGTCCAGCTATTCTGATAATCCTGTTTCCACTGATTGTTCGACTTAGACAAATTCTGCATTTCGAAAGCCGATACAACAGCATCGTAGGAATCACCTGCGTCTTCGTTAGTTGCGTATACACGGACAAAAAACTTATCCTTCTTCGTAAATTCCAAACGTTGTTGAAAGAACAAGATGTTTTTCAAACTGAAGCGATTCTCACCTTGGTAAATGGTAGTACCTGTTCCGAAATTACTGCTGAGGATAAGTTCTACATCCGGTTTGAGACGATAATGTAAAGCTGCATTTAGCTTGATATTTCGTGTGTTGTAATCAACTAAGTCTTTTTCTTGATAACCTGTGCGATAAATGGCTCCAAGACCGGGATAAACCGACTTTAATTGAGGAGTACTGGTGTAATTATTTCGGTAACCACCTAATTCTTCATCGCCATATCGATTAACAGCATCATATCCTCCAGGATTTCCCGATTGAGTGACAGATTGTTCTGTTGCATCCATGTTATCGGCTACCCAATCGTAGGCACGCATGAACGACATATTAATTTTATAGGCAAATTTATCTTCGCCCTTTTTGTTCTGAAACTTCTCCGCATAGCGAATCGCTGTTTCAAATAAATCGCGTTCTCCAACTTTAGTTTGCACCGATAAACCCGTGTAATCGAACGGATTTTTAGTGGTCATGCTAATCACTCCATTAAAGGCATTTGGACCATAAAAAGCAGAGCTTGCACCCACGATTATATCCACTTTCTGAACATCCAATTCGGATGATCCCAAGAAATTACCTAAGGAGAAATTCAAGCCAGGAGATTGATTATCAACCCCATCAATTATCTGCAAGGAACGAACAGGTGACGTGCTATTGAAACCGCGTGTATTGATGATTTTGAACCCCAAGCTTGCAGCTGTTAAATCAACACCTTTCAATGAACCTAATCCGTCGTAAAAGTTTGCAGCAGGTGTTTCTTTAATCGCCAAAAGATCCATCGCTTCAACTGTAAGTGGAGATTCGCGTTGCTTTTCAGTTAAGCGAGAATCAACGATTTCCACTTCTTTTAATAATTCTTCATTCGGGCTTAAGGTTATTTTTAATGCCTGATCTAAATTTTTAACCTGAATCTCTTTGCTGGTAAATCCAACAAACGACACTACAAGTGTAAAAGGTGGAGTTCCCGGTTTATCAATAACGAAGTTTCCATCAATATCAGCACTAGCTCCTTTGGTTGTTCCTTTCACAACTGCTGTTGCTCCTATAAGCGTTTCACCGTTTTTGGAATTTGTAATTGTGCCTCGAAGCTGTTGTGCATCAAGAGTTCCTGTTAAAAAACAGGTTAAACTAAATGTAAGCAGAACGAATAGAACATTTCGCATAGGCTAGACGAATAAGCGATTTTAAGGAATTCCTAAAATACACCTAGCAGTTGATTTATCAAGCAATTCATTTAAAAAATCTCCACAAGTCCATCAACACTCTATTTCTCTGAAAAATGTGCTAACGTTCAATTAAAACAGTTCCCTTAAATGGAGGCAATCCTTTACCTGTTTCTAGAATGTAAAAATAAGTTCCATCGACCAAATCATCTCCTGTCCAATCATTTTTGTAGTCATCGCTACTGTATACTAGGCTGCCCCAGCGTGTGAAAATATTCAACTTACTGTTCGGGTAAAGCGAAAGGTATTTCACAACAAACAAATCATTTATGCCATCGCCATTGGGAGAAAAAACATTCGGAATGACAACGTCAATAATCACGTTGGCAATTTGGAAAACGGTATCCACACAACCTTCGGTGTTAGTAACCACCAACATGACCGAATAAGTACCTGTATCGGCATATTGATGAGCAACTGAAGTTCCATTCCCAAATTCTCCATCAGCAAAATCCCATAAATAAACCACATTGGGAGCATAAGGTGAAGCCAAAGAGGAATCAGTAAATTGCTGTTCGGTCCCAAGAAAAACCAGTGCATCGGGAGCAATGTTAAAGTTTGCAATAGGCTCACTTAAATGTACTGTTTGACTAACGGTTCGATTGCAGCCTAACAATCCTACACTTATTGACCAAGTACCAGATGGAACATTAATCGTTGAGCTTATTTCATTGGTCGACCAAACTTGAGTATCGAAAGGTCCGCCATTCAAGTTTAACGTTGTTTCTTCTCCTTCACATAAAATCGTGTCACCAGATATTACTGGGTTAGGTAAAGGATTTACGACAGCATTTGTAAAGGCTGGTGGCGAATCACATTCACCATTATTTTGAACAGCACTGTAAATACCATTTGCTTGAGCAGATGCAGGATTAATTTCCTGATTTACGCCCGATTCAGAAAACCCATTTGGACCAGTCCATTTGACAGTAAACGTTGCACCAGAAGAACTTAGTTCGAGTGATTCTCCTTCGCAAATTGGTCCATTGTTGCTAACTGTTATGGCAGGTGGAACAGTTCCAAATTTTATTTGAGCTGTATCTCGACTTATACAACCACCCAACGACATCACTGTAACGTGGTATGAGCCTTCTGCATTGACAAACAAAGTAGAATCGGTACTTCCGTCGAGCCATTCATAGCTGATATAGCCACTATGTGCATTTAAATAAGTGGTTGAACCTCCACAAACGATTATAGTATCCTCTCCTAAATCAACTTGTTCTAAATCTTTAACCACATTTACGGTATCGCTAGAAATACAACCATTTTTCGATGTAGTTACATAATAAACACCTTCATCAAAAACAGTAATAAACTGAGTGGTATCGCCAGTGCTCCATAAATAACTGTCTTTGTTTACTCCAGCATCTAAATCAAGTGTATCACCAAAACAAACGATGCGATTTCCTCCTAAATTGGTGCTACTGAAGTCGGAGAAATACCCGTATCGGCAACCTGTCGAAGCTCCACCATTAATCATCCCCATGTGAAAAAGTTCGGCAGTTGAAGACGTATTGACAAGTACACTAGTTTCCCCATCGGGCACTTCGCTAGTCGTAAAACTAATTTGAGCAGCCATCCAATTTCCAGAAGTTCCTGGGACAACAGTAAATGCCGAAGCTGGCACAAGTGTACTACTCGAATTCAACAGGAAATTACCTTCCGAACCTGCACGAACCATGATATTTAACCCAAATAAATCGGGTGAAGAACGAGTAAAATAAACCGAAGATGATCCTGTACATTGAATTGGCGGTAAAACGGCACCCCCAACTTCACAACCAAAACCCGAAACGTGAAGCACATAAGCAGGTTTACTGGTTTCAATATAGGTTGTTGCTTGTCCGGGTGGAATCGAATACATGTATTGTT
>ERZ795056.2313-NODE-2313-length-21313-cov-22.159234_pt1 | contig 21313 bp, 19 predicted proteins | sample MGYA00375140_ERZ795056 | MGnify/ENA primary metagenome ERZ795056 (study PRJEB30185, sample SAMN05720227) | activated sludge metagenome | isolation source: Anaerobic digester | place: USA | collected 2015-03-09 ... | reverse complement strand
CAAACCAAACAGCAACTGGAAATATCATTGACTACGGCTACCAAACAGTCATTTGATAAAGCGATGGAAAGTATTGGCGGCGATAAATTGAGCATCACTACTAAAGAAGCAAAGAATGCTGCGATGATAAAAGAAGCCGATAAAAGAATCAAAGAACTGGAAGGCGCTTTGAAAAATGCTGAAAAATTGAAGCCTACCAGGTGCGATTGTGATTGCGGTGAGCCAATGCCCAGGCCGGAAACTGCTGAAGCGAAAAGCTCCAGGAAATAGACATACCTTATTTTAAATAAAATTTATCTCCTACCTTCAACAGCATAAAACTGCTGTATGAAAAAACTGTATTACCTCATAATATTCAGCCTTATCACAATTGCCGGGTATTGCCAGCAAACGAATCTTTCTATTATTCCGGAGCCTGTTGAGCTGATAAAAAAAGACAGCTTTTTTTTATTACCCCGGACAATTACAATCAGTACCGATGCTGTTGATAAAGCTGCAGTAGAATTTTCAGCCAGCTATTTAAAAAACAGGTTGAAGTCCAGTTCTGATTATGATGTGAATATCAGTAGCGAGTCAGATAATGCAAGCATTCAATTGTTGATCAACAAGAACCCGGAAAACCAATTGGGGAATGAAGGATATTCGCTTTCGGTAACAACCAGTAGTATTGTCATAAAAGCCAATCAACCCGCCGGATTATTTTATGGCGTTCAAACACTATTGCAATTATTACCCAAAGAAATTGAAAGCAACAGTACAATAAAAAATACCAACTGGACTGTACCCTGTGTGGAGATCACCGACTATCCCCGTTTTGGCTGGCGGGGTTTGATGCTGGATGTAAGCCGCCATTTTTTTACCAAGGAAGAAGTAAAACGTTTTATTGATGATATGGCCCGCTATAAATTCAATTTGTTTCACTGGCACTTAACAGATGATGAAGGCTGGAGGATCGAAATAAAGTCATTGCCCAAACTGACGGAGATCGGTGCCTGGAATGTGAAAAGGGTAGGGCACTTTGGAGAGTTCTCTGAAATAAAAGACAATGAGCCGAGAACTAACGGCGGCTTTTATACGCAGGAAGATATTAAAGAAGTGGTGCAATATGCAAAAGAACGTTTTGTGGAAGTGTTGCCGGAAATAGAAATGCCCGGACATAGTATGGCAGCCATTGCATCGTATCCCGAACTCTCCTGTACGCCGGGAGCAGATAAATACCGGGTGATCTCTGGCGAAAAATTTATTGAGTGGCCTGCAACAGGGCATTTTTATGGATTAAAAGACAATACGCTTTGTCCTGCTAACGAAAAAGTGTACCCCTTTGCAGAGAAAGTGATCTCGGAAGTGGCAGCGCTTTTCCCTTTTCCTTACATACATGTTGGGGGCGATGAATGCATCCAGAATTTTTGGGAAAAAAGCCCTGCTGTAAAAGCACTGATGAAGAAAGAGAATTTAAAAACGATGCTGGATGTGCAGGGATACTTCGAAAAGCGGCTGGAAAAGATCGTAGCCAGCAAAGGCAAAAAAATGATCGGCTGGGATGAAATACTGGAAGCAGGTGTTTCACCCACTGCAGCTATTATGAGCTGGCGTGGTACCAAGGGTGGAATAGAAGCTTCTAAAAAAGGGCATGAAGTGGTGATGAGTCCAACTACCTATGTGTATCTTGATTATATGCAGAGCGATGAGATCATGGAACCGAGGATATATGCTTCTCTCCGCCTGAACAAAACCTATTCTTATGAACCGGTTTCTGAAGGGATCAATGAGAAATTGGTGAAAGGTATACAGGGAAATATATGGACAGAACAAATTTACAATTTCAGGCAGGTGCAGTATATGGCCTGGCCAAGGGCATTTGCCATCAGTGAAATTGCCTGGTCGCCATCGGCCAAGAAAAACTGGAGTGGCTTTGTTGGAAAAGTGGAAGACCATTTTGAAAGATTTAATGCAGCAGAAAAAAAGTATGCTCCCAGTATGTATGACCCTGCATTCAACGTGACTCAAAATGCTAAAGGGGAACTAACGGTTAGCCTTAGCACAGAAATAGAAGGGCTGGATATTTACTATAGCTTTGACAATTCCTACCCCGATCATTTTTACCCAAAATATACAAGTGCTGTAACGGTACCCATGGATGCCACATTGATGAGAGTGATTACCTACCGGGACAAACAACCTGTTGGCAGGATGAATAATATGCCGGTTGCTGAACTGAAAAAAAGAGTGGCTAAGAAAAAATAGCTAACAGTTACTTGCTTAAAAAATCAATGATCAAAGGAAATTCCTTCTCCGGTTCTTCTACCTGTGGGTTATGCCCGCTTTTTTCAAACATTACAAACTGCGCCTGCGGGCAGTATTTTTTATACTGTACCTGCATCCAGGGAACTGCCACCCGGTCGTAGCGGCCGGCAACTATCAACACAGGCATTTTAAGCGTTTTTAGTTTTTGCCGTACATCGTATTTGGCCATATCGCTGGTAACAATAAAATCTCCATCAGGACCCACTATCTGGTAATATAATTTTGTATTAAAAGGATTGGGATACGGTTTTCTTTTGCCCCGGCTTACAAACTTATCAGGATTATAGGCATATAGAAAGCCATACGGTACCTGTCCATAAATTTCCTGGTGGTTGTTACTGCTGCTGATAGAACCTTTCTTTCTTGCAGCCATCAACTCTTTCCATACTTCAGGATAATTTGTTTTTATTTCATGGTTGCTGTTGTCACAGTTCTCCTGCCACATGGCACCACTGTGAAAACCATTGGCAATGATCAAATGAGCAACGTTTTTGCCGTACTTCAATGCATAACTTTGTGCCACCAGGCTGCCATAGGAATGTCCTAGTAAGTTGACTTTATCCAGGTTGAGCGCTTTTCTCAGTCCCTCAATATCTTCCACATCCCGGCTGATAGTATATTGTTTTGGATTTTTAGCAGTATCGGATTTTCCTCTGCCAAAACCATCAAAATAGATTAATTGAATATTGCCTTTTCTTGATAAGGAGTCAAAGCCGCGATAGGCTAAATGGTTTCCTCCCGGTCCGCCGGGGATGATAATTAGCGGCTCACCGGTACCGACAGTAACAACCCAAAGTTTTGATCCGTTAATAGTGTAGTACTGCCCGTCCGTCCAGCTATCGGGAAAAGCAGTTGTATCAGTGCTCTGTGAAAAAGCCCTGGAAGAAATTAATAGTACCAGCAAAAAAAATATCTTTTTCATACGCATCCAGCATTAGACTGGAAATGTACGAAAGAGATAATAAATGCAAACAACGTTTATATGCTGCCGGCAACATATAAGGAAATAAGCTTAGCCTGCCTTATATGACTCTATGTCAACCCAGATTTTTTCCCTGCTCTCTTGCGTGTAAACTTTTAACCAGTTTCTGAATCTTTCAGAAAAGCCTGCAGTATTCTTCTCCGCAATGAGCGACTTCATTTTATCGCAGTTGAAGATCTCGTTGAAGGTGTTGTTGTTTTGGTTGGTATTGCTCTTAGATTCCATAAAACAGTTTTTTAATATTATCAATTACTATTCCTTGATATTTGTTTTTTCTCATCGAGATATACACTGATCACAGTGCCTATAAAAGCGGCTATCAGAAAAATATGTACGGCCGGGCTTGCTTCAATCAACATATAACACAATGCCCATATAACTGCGGCCACAACAGAAGAAATAAATATAACATTACTCATATCAGACATTTTTTACTGTGGGAATTAAAAAAATGTGCCATCATTGTAAAGAGATATTATTTTTCTGTCAAACCCTTTGCAGTAAAGGATTTTGTTACACAACACAGGTTTGTAAAGACGGGATATATTAAAGAACTGCCGAGAATTTTTTTCCCCTCAAAGTAGAAAAAAAGCCATCCTGTTGCCAGCTAAAAGCTGCGGTGCTGCACGTGTTTTATTTCAATTGGTTGAGCAGGTAGAGGTAGGGTTTATGCAGATGGTGTGCAAACGCGTTTTCCTTACTGTCTGGAAATAGCTGGTAATATGCCTCATCGGCAAGCAAAGTGATATAATTGCCTGTTCTTACATAGTTCATATTCTCTGCATATGGAGGAGGTTCAAATCCGGGGAGGTTTTTGGTGAGCATTTTCCCAATACGGGTGCCCAGGTTTTTACAGTAGTACTTCATCGCTTTCCTGGTTTTTCTGTCCATTTTATTATACACTATTTTCATCACAACATTTTTTGGGAACCCCATCTTCTTAATTACTGATTTTGCGTTAACAAACGGATTGGTCGTATTAAAGTCGCTTAGCGTTTGAATGGAGAAAGGTGTTTCAGGCACCCAGTCGGCACTGTTCACCACATTATAGGCCCAGCCATTTTGAGTCAGCGCTTCATAGTCGTATGCAAAATATAAGTTACCGGGTTTGGGTGCTGCACTGCAATAGGTTTTCCATTTTACATCCTGCGGCAACAGGTTTTGTTTTTGCAGGTGGTATAAATGAGCAGTAAGCAGGTAAGCTAACGCACCTCCCTGGCTATGGCCAATTACATAAAAATCTTTTACACCAGTTTTATAGAGCGAATCTATTTTTGGCAGCATATCCCGGCTTAAAAAGGCCAATCCAAGCAGCCAGCCAACATGCACTGTTGCCCTTGGATTGGTTGCCAATTGGTATTTGAATGTATAATCATCAGCCACTTTCAATTCTCCGTTTGCCGGCACCATGGCCGAATAAAAATTTTCCAGCCAGCTCAATCCATTTTGCGTGGTGCCACGGATGCTGATGACAGCATGGTTGTTTTCATCTTTCCAAAGATCCCATAAATTATCCAGTCCCATTGGATTGCTCTGGTATATCATTTTAAAATGAGCGGGCGCTGGTAGTTGCTTATAGTAATTTTCATTTACCGTTGTTCGGGCCGATACGTACATCAGTTCCTTGTATTCTTCCTTGTTGAATCCGGGTTGTAATTGCTGTGAGGTGGCAGTTACTGCAAAAAAATGCAGTAAAACAAAAATGCGTTTTGACATAAGTGTTAGTTTAATCGGCTGTTTTATTTTTTTGTAAACCTCATGACTGCGATATCACCCATGATCAACGTGAGCGTATTTTCATCCACGCTGTAAGAGGTCACCGTTTTTAAAGTTTTGAAATAAACCGGTTCTCCATTTCCTTCGCAGGCCATCATCGTGCTGAGTGGATCGCCAAATTGTATCTTGTTTCCATCCACCTTCACTTGCACACTGTAGCCATTACAACTGCCGTTGCCGCTGGCTGCTTTGTTTGGCAAAGCCAAAAGGAGCGTCGGTTTTTTATGGGGGAACAAACCTTCAAAAGCAATTTTTGGCCCGGAAATGTAATTCAGCTCCCATTCACCATTCAATTTTAACTGTTCGGTCGTTACCGGCATTTGTGTTGTTAATTTGGCAACAACTGCGTCACCATTTTTTAAAATAAGCTGGTCATTTGTAATATCCCAGTTATCTGTTTTTGTGAGTGCTTCTGTAAATAGGATTTGCAGTTTGTTGGCATTGTCATCAAGGCAGGCCATTCTTGTCAGGGCCAGGGGAGAAAATGCAATGCTGTTTGTTCCGCTCAGTTCAAAAGTTCCAGTCATCCTGTTACAACCCGTGCTGCCGCTAACTTTATTTATTTTACCTGGTGTGAATGCAAGCATGGCTTTAGATATTGCAGGCACAAATTGGCCCTGTACTTCCGTTAACTTCCATTCGTTTTTATAAAGTGCTTGGCTGCCGCTGTTGTTTTCTATTGAATTAATGGCAGAAGCATTTTTTGATTCGCTGCAACTGCTCATCAAAATGGATATCAAAAGCGCTGCTGTGATATTTTTTGTCATTTCCTGTTTTTAGCTTTACAGATGATGTCTTTTTTCAATTTGCATACCGGGCATCTGTTTAAATTGTTAATGATGGCGGTAACAGTTGGTGCAGGAGTAAGCAGCTTGTAATTATATTAACTAAAATAAACAAACAACGGCATAATCGGTTCAGCAGGTTCCACTTTATTTTACAGATATTTGTCCGAAATATTTTTATTGGCATTACCAGCATCTTTTATTGAATCCATACAAAACGTCCAGGGCTTTTCTAAGGAAGCGTTTGAAGAAGTGCATGCGGGCGGGTCAACGATCACTTCCGTGAGAATAAATCCTGCTAAAATATTCAACCTTGCCTCCCGGCAGGCAGGTACACAATATTCAATATTCAATTTTCAATCGGGAAAAGTCCCCTGGAGTTCGAACGGTTTTTATTTGAGCGAAAGACCGTCTTTTACCGCTGATCCGCTTTTTCATGCGGGTGCATATTATGTGCAGGAAGCCAGCAGTATGTTTTTGGAAGAAGCATTGAAGCAAACTGTTGATTTGTGTCAACCCATGAAAGTACTCGACCTCTGTGCAGCACCTGGTGGTAAATCAACATTGATACAGTCTCTGATAACGGAAGATAGTTTACTGGTTAGTAATGAAGTGATAAAAACCAGGGTGAGCATTTTATCGGAAAACATTACCAAGTGGGGCGCTGCCAATGTGATCGTAACAAACAATGATGCAAAAGATTTTCAACGGCTCCCCGGATATTTTGATGTGATAGTGGTGGATGCTCCCTGCAGCGGCAGCGGGTTGTTTCGCAAAGACAGGGATGCCATCAATGAATGGAGCGAACAAAATGTGCAGCTCTGCAGCCAGCGCCAGCAAAGGATCCTGGCAGATGTGTTGCCTGCATTGAAACAGGACGGTGTTTTAATTTATTCCACCTGTTCATATAGTGAAGAAGAAGATGAACAGATTGCTGATTGGCTTTTAGAAGGGTTTGAGGTTGAAAGTTTAAAGTTTAGAGTGGAGGCAGCGTCTGGTATAGTAGAAACCCTGTCATCAAAGCACCAGGCCTTTGGTTATCGTTTTTACCCGGATAAAGTAAAAGGCGAAGGCTTTTTTATTGCGGCTTTTAAAAAAAGCGATGATCAGCCACGGGATACAAATCCTGGAAAGCAAAAATTAAAAGCAGAAAAACTGTCTTCAAAAGAAGCAGCGGTAATAAAGCCCTTTTTAAAATATGCTGATGATTATTTTTTCATCAAACAAAAAGAGGAAGTGATTGCTATGCCCAGTGCATTGGAGCCGGACCTTGCTGTCATTCAAAATTCAATGTACATAAAAAAGGCAGGTGTAAAAATGGGTGCTGTTATCCGGAATGAATTGATACCGGATCATGAACTGGCAGTAAGCAATATCATTAATGAGCAGGTGTGTTCAATAAACGCAGATGAACCGGCCGCCTTGCAATATTTGCGCAAACAGGAGTTCAGCATTGATACGTCACAAAAGGGCTGGGCATTAATAAAATTTAAACAGCTTCCGCTGGGCTGGGTAAAAATTTTACCCAACCGCATCAATAATTACTATCCTAAAGAATGGCGGATATTGAATAAATAAAATCTAATCCATCGTTAAAAAATTACCTGTTCCGGTATAATAGTTGCCGTTAAGCAACTTATTTCCCATCTTTGCCACCGGTAAAAAATGAAAAACATGAAGCGCATTTGTATCATATTGTTTTTAGCGCCGCTGTTTGCGGCGGCACAAAATAAACCTTTGATAATAGAAGGCACTGCTCCAAACTTATACCTTACGCATACGGTTGCCCCAAAAGAAAATTTCTACAGCGTTGGCCGTTTATACAATATCAGCCCGAAGGAAATTGCACCCTTTAATAAACTGGAAATTGAAAAGGGTTTGAACCTGGGCCAGGTGATAAAAATACCCGTTGCTAGTAATTTTTCGCAGGATGGTGTGGCTGCTCCCGATGAAGCGCTGGTTCCATTGTACCATGTGGTTAAAGAAAAAGAAGGTCTGTACAGAATTGGTGCTACTTATAACAAACTGCCGGTGGAGACTTTAAAGAAATGGAATAATATTGCTGGCGATGCTGTGAATAATGGTACCAAACTGGTGGTTGGATATTTAAAAGTAAAAAAAGATCTCTCTGCATTGTCGTCAATGGCAAAGCCGCCGGTAATTGCTGCAGCTACCACCCCTGCAAAAGAAACAGCTAAACCGGAACTGGCAAAAAAAGAGCCTGAAAAAAAGCCTGAAGTAAAAACTGTAAAAGAAGAACCTGTTACAGCTGTTAAAAAAGAAGAAAAGCCGGTGGCGGTTGAACCTCTTCCTGTAAAAACAGCACCTGTGGTAGTGAAGGTGAATGAAAAGCCTGAAGTAGAAAGCCGTAAAGCCAAAAACTTTAATGGTGGCTTTTTTAGAAATATTTTTACCGAGCAGTCCAGAAGCGCAGACATCGACAATGAAACTGGCACAGCTGCAGTTTTTAAAAGTACCAGTGGCTGGGAAGATGGAAAATACTATTGCCTCCACAACGGGGCTTTGCCTGGTACAATAGTAAAGATCACCAGTCCTGCTACTGGCAAATCGGTATATGCAAAAGTGCTGGATGTGATGCCAGCTATAAAGCAAAATGATGGTGTGCTCATTCGTTTGAGTAATGCTGCAGCGGCAGAACTAGGCCAGGATGCAGGCAAGTTTGACTGTTCCCTCAGTTTTACAAAATAATTCCTTTTCTTTGCGGCCGCTTTAATCAAATTAATTCACCCGTAAAATAATACTGATGCGGTTCCTGGTTTTACCTATCCTGCTGTTTGTTGCATTCAGCAGTTCAGCTCAATCTGATCTTCCTACTTTCATTCCAGCCGATGGTCTTGTGGGCTGGTGGCCTTTTAATGGCAATGCCAACGATAAAAGTGGTTTCAATAACAATGGTGTTGCCAGCAATACATCCTTAACCACCGACAGGTTTGGCAATATCAACGCTGCTTATTCATTTAATGGCTTCAACAGTATGATTGAGGTGGCGGATGCCGCCAGTTTGCGGTGCAGAAGGTTAACCATAAGTGCATGGGTGCAATGCACAAACACTTTTGTCGGCAATCAAATCCTGTACAAGGGTTCAAGAACAACGGCAAATGCAGAAGGCTATGCGCTTACCCTTGATAACACAGGTTCTCCATTTTCTGCTGCCAAACTCGGCAGCAATTGCGTTCGGGGAGTGGGTTGGCTTGGCCCTGGCAATGGCGCATCCATTGATACAGCTGCGTGGGTACATTTCGTAGTAACTTATGATGGCGATTCTTCAAGATTGTATAAAAATGGCATCCTGGAAACTTCGGGGGCATTTCCCGGCCTTATTGATAGTTGTGCCGGTGGGGGCTTGAGATTTGGTTATGACCACAATAGCTTCTCTTCTTCTACGGGCAATCCGTTCAATGGCAGGATAGATGATATTGGGATATGGAACAGGGCCCTCTCTGTTGAAGAAATTACACAATTAAATACAGCCACTGCTTCTGACTGCGGATACGGTAAATTGGGAGTAAACATTTGCAATCCGCAAAGGAACCTGCATGTGAAAGACGTGATGAGGCTTGAGCCTAGAACCACAGCACCGGGCAACGCTGCGGAAGGAGACCTTTATTATGATGCCACCTTACATAAATTAAGGGTGTATGATGGCACAACCTGGCAGAATTGCTGGTAATACAATAAAAGAATTTGACAATATAAAAGCCCCCGGTATTGAATCGGGGGCTTTGTTTATAAATAAGATTTAAAAAAAGTTATGGGAAAATACCCAGTTCTGCATAGCTGGTGGCCACTTTATTGATGGCACTAACGTAAGCCGCTGTACGCATATCGGGTATGGCAGGATTGCTTTTCCAGATATCCATGATTTCCCTAGTAGCGCTGATCATGGTTTCTTCCAAACCGCTGTGTACCAGGTCCTGTTCATCTGCACCATGTACAATAGCCGCTTTTTCCTTTTCGCCCATCTGTTTGCCGGTTAATCCCTGTATCTGGTCAATGATCTTCATATTCATGTTTTCATTGAAGCGCTTTTCCATGCGGCCATAACGTACGTGGCTAAGGTTTTTCAGCCATTCAAAATAACTAACGGTAACACCGCCGGCATTGAGGTACATATCCGGTACACATAGTATGCCTTTTTGTACAAATATTTCATCTGCTTCCGGTGTGCAGGGCCCATTGGCCGCCTCACCAATGATCTTTGCTTTTATCCTGGAAGCGTTTTCACCATTGATCACATTTTCCAAAGCAGCAGGTATCAAAATATCACAATCCAGTTCCAGCGCATCGGTTGTTTTTTCCAGGTTAATAGCACCGGGGAAATTAGTAACGTTACCTGTTTTCTGTTTGTGTTGAAATACTTCGTCTTCATTTAATCCATCTGCACAGTAAATAGCACCGTTGTGTTCAGCAATGGCGACCACTTTAGCACCGCCTTCCCGGAAGAATTTAGCTGAATGGTAGCCCACATTACCCAGGCCCTGTACAATGACTGTTTTTCCCTCAATACCTGTTGGCATACCCAATTTTGCCATTACATCCGGCATGCTGCATACTTCACGGATACCATAAAATACGCCTAAGCCGGTGGCTTCTTTTCGGCCACGTACACCACCTTGTGTGATAGGCTTACCTGTTACACAACCTGCTGCATCAATTTCACCTGGTTTTAAGGAAGCATACGTATCAACGATCCAGGCCATTTCTTTTTCACCTGTTCCATAATCAGGAGCAGGTACGTCAATGCCGGGGCCGATAAAATTTTTCTTAACCAGTTCTGAGGTATACCGGCGTGTGATCTTTTCCAGTTCGTACACACTGTATTTATGCGGATTGATCTTGATACCACCTTTACCACCACCAAAAGGAACATTTACAATGGCACATTTATAGGTCATCAATGAAGCAAGCGCCATCACTTCATCCTGGTTTACTTCATCACTAAAGCGGATACCTCCTTTGCACGGTGTTTTGTGCTGGCTGTGTTGCACCCGGTAGGCTTCAATCACCTCGATAGTGCCATTATCCCGCTTTACCGGGAACCGCATCTGGTACACACTGTTACAGGCTTTAATTTGTTCAAGAATACCCAGGTCCCATTTGGTAAATTTTGCGGCTTTGTCAAAGCTCATTTCCACGGAGTGAAAAAAGCTGTACTCTTTGTTTGCTGACATAACTTTTTCTTTTAATTAAGCAATCGTTGTTTTTAGAATAGCTGCTGGCAAGAAGCTATGTTATTTATGAAGAACTATTAAGAATATTTAAATGATGATTTTGCAGGATCGGTACGATTGTTATGATTTGCCGGTTGCTCAGTGAATCTTTGCCTCTTTGCTCCTGGCCTTCCTGAATTGGCCTTGAAGTTTTCCGGAATCACCTGCACCAAAAGTCCTGGGTGCTTTCCACTCTTTTTCCTCCTTTCCACTTTTAACCGCTTAGCTCTCCTTCTCCACCTTACTCAACTTCCTGTCCACACTCCACACATACAGGAATAAGCCGATCAAAATGGTAAGACAAACTGCCACCACAATGTAAATTTTCCCATTGCTCCGCAATACATCGGCCATTTCTACTTTATCATCCTGTGCAAATAAAACCGATGCGTTGCATACCATCACCAAAAACAAAAATATTTTTATAACAATTTTCATTTTCTTTATTTTTTTGCTTTTACCGGTTGGGTTAGTAATGACCTGTCATTTATTAATTGTATCCTTATATTGAGTGTTGCGATCCACACACCCAGCAAGGTCCACCCAATGACCGCAGGATAAAATACCAGTCGTAAGCGGCTGTCAATATCTTTAAAATTTAAGGCAGGATTACCGCCATCGCCGCCCTTGCCACCCGGGTGAAGACTTCCTTCCACTATCCTTGGGATAATAAACATGGTGACAAAGAGCATTACATAGGCAAAGATGCTGTACACAGCGCTTATCCTTGCCCGTTTGTCAATATCAGTAAAGGAGCTTCTTAAAACAAAATACGCCCCGTATATTAATAATCCAATAGCTGCAAATATCAGTTTGGGCTCCCGCAGCACGCTGCTGAAACTTTGCCCCTGGTCGCTGACCCAGGTAACTGACACCCAGATGAAACCAGTGATATAGCCCAATATGCCGAGGTAAGTGCCCATGGAAGCAAAGTGCCGGGCATAGATATCATCCTTAAAATTAAAACCCCGGAGATACCGTATGCTATAGTAAAAACTGATGCTGAAAAGGATGGTCATAGAAAACCACATGGCCACATGAAAGTACAGGTTGCGGATGGTTTCATTAAGGATATGCTTATGCGGTACATCCATTAAAAAACCGCCCACAACGGTATATACCAGCAAGACAAAAGATGCTATTTTCCACCAGCTTTTATGCACGAAAACGGAATTTTTTAAAGAGTGGCGCAAAGGTAGGGTAAAGGGGAAAATGGAAGAGGAATATTTTGGATGAAAGGAAAGCTGGCAGAAACATTAGTCCTTCCACAAATAAGGAAACAGCACCACCGCCATCGCAACAACCAGTGCATCCAGCCCAATAATCAATGCTGCTAAATGTAATACAGCACCTTCCTTAAAAATTTCATTAAAGGCCGTTCTGCTAAGTTGCATCAGAAGTAATAACAAAGGCAGTATCACAGGGAAGCCCAGTATCGCCATCAGTGCTGCATTGTGACTGGCTTTGGCAGCAATGGCGCTCATTAGAGTAAATACCAAACTAATGCTGGCGCCGCCCAATATTACAATACAGATAAATTTTCCAGCATCCATTAATGGGGAGTCAACAAACACTGCGTACAACAACAGGCTTATCAAACTCATGAAAAGCATGAGGATCAGATTATACATCAGTTTGGCCAATATAAAAGCGCCTGGTGATACTATACTGTAATAATACAGCATCCTGCCCCTGCTTTCCTGCAAAAAACTTTTGGCCACGGCATTTACGCAGATAAACAACTGTATCACCCAAAACAATCCATTCCATACAGCCGCATCGAGTTCCTTTACTGATAAAGACAAAACAAAAATGGTAGAAGCGATATAGAGCAATATGCCATACAAGGTGTGCTGTTGCCTTAATTCAAGCAACAGGTCTTTTTTAAGTAAATGAAAAACTGCTTTTGTCATTGCGCTGCAAGATAGATAATACAGGCCTTAGTAATCCCTTTCGCTGCTACCGGCTTCGTACATTTACGAATTTAGCTATGGAAAGCCCTTGATTAAAGTGACATATGCCACAATCTCTGCACAAATACTGAAAAATGTGCAGTATAGGACTATCCGGGTAAAAAAATGTGTATATATTCAGTGCTCATTTAATAAAAACTAAAACTCAACGCTTATGAAAAAACTGGTAATGGCCATCGTGTCATTTTCATTTTTACAGGCAGTATCAGCACAAGATGGCTGGAGCCGCAGATCAACTTCTGTTGGCATTACTCCTGACAAAGCCGCATCAAGGCTAAGTTTTCCAAAGCAATTTCAATTGTTCAATTTAAACAGCGAAACGCTGCGGCTAAAACTATTTGGTGTAGTTGACAACGCAGTATCACATTCCGCTATTGTTTCTTTGCCCAATGCGGAAGGTGTGATGGAGCAGTTTGAAATATTTGAAGCCTCCAATTTTGAACCTGCATTACAGGCACGTTTTCCTCAAATACGGGCATTTTCTGGAAGAGGGATTTCTGATCCATCGGCCATGTTAAAACTCAGTTACTCTCCGCAGGGTATACAAACGATGGTGATCAGGTCAAATGACAAGGCTGCCGAATTTATGGAGCCCTATTCATCCGATCATACCGTTTATGCTGTATATACGTCACAGAGAAGTCCTGGGAAAATTCCCTGGACCTGTTCTACTGTTGATGAGAGAATGGCAGTTGGTTTGGATAACCAGGTAAACAATACCGGCATTACTGCAAGAAGCGGTGCCGATCTCAAAACAATGCGTTTAGCCCAGTCCGTTACTGCTGAATATTCCAATTACTTTGGTGCTACCAGCGCTGCACAGGTGGGTTTGGTTTTAGCGGCAGTTAATGCAACGATGACACGTTGTAACGGGGTGTATGAAAAGGACCTGGCATTGCATTTAAACCTTGTTGCTAATACTACCAGCGTTTTCTATTACACTGCATCCAGCGATCCTTATTCTGCCGCAAGCACAGGCGCAGGTGGCGCCTGGAATGGTGAATTGCAGAGCACACTTACTTCTGTAATTGGCGAAGCGAACTACGATGTTGGTCACCTCTTTGGTGCCAGCGGCGGTGGTGGCAACGCAGGTTGTATTGGTTGTGTATGTACCAATAACCAAAAAGGAAGCGGCTACACGTCACCAGCTGATGGAATTCCACAGGGCGATAATTTTGACATTGATTATGTGGTACATGAAATAGGCCACCAGTTGGGTGCCAATCACACTTTTTCAATGAGCAATGAAGGAACTGGCGTGAATAAAGAACCTGGTTCTGGTATCACCATCATGGGCTATGCCGGTATCACTTCTTATGATGCCGCTGCACACTCCATTCCTTATTACCACCAGGCTTCTATTGCACAGATACAGGCTAACCTGGCTACTAAAACATGCCCGGTAACAGTAACAATCGCCAATGCAACTCCGGTAGTTGGCACTCTAACAAATTATACCATTCCAAGAAGCACGCCTTTTGCATTAACCGGTTCCGCAACCGATGCCAATGCAGGCGATGTATTAACCTATAGCTGGGAGCAAAATGACAATGCATCCTCCTCGCAAACAAATGCAAGCAGCAGGGCAAGTGCTACAAAAGCTTCTGGTCCTAACTGGATCTCTTATGCGCCCACTACTTCACCTGTAAAATATTTCCCAAGGCTGGCAACTATTCTTGCTGGCGGAACAACTACAGGTCCAATGACCGGTGGTGATGCCACGATGGTGACGGAAGCATTGAGTTCTGTAGCAAGAACACTGAACTTCAGGTTAACAGTAAGAGATAATGCTCCTTATATTTCTACTGCTCCTTACAGTGTAGGACAAACGCAATTCAGGGATATGGTTGTTACAGTAAGCAGCGCCTCAGGCCCTTTTGCTGTAAGTGTGCCGAATACAGCAGTGTCCTATGCAGGTAATTCAACGCAAACTGTTACATGGGCTGTTGCCAGCACTACGGCTTCCCCCGTAAGTTGTGCCAATGTAAAAATATCATTGAGTACAGATGGCGGACAAACATTCCCAACAGTCTTGGCTGCCAGTACTCCAAACGATGGAACAGAAGCATTGGTAATTCCTAATACACCTACAACAACAGCGAGGATAAAAGTGGAAGCAGTTGGTAATATCTTCTTTGATATTTCCAATGCCAACTTCACCATCACTGCAGGATCGTCCTGTGGTACCGCAACAGGCCTGGCTTCTTCTGCTATTACTACAACAAGCGCCACCGTTAGCTGGGCTGCTGTAAGTGGTGCAACCAGCTATGCGGTTGATTATAAATTAAATTCATCTGCTACCTGGACAAGTTTTGCAACAGCGCAAACAGGTACTTCTGCAAACTTTAGCGGTTTAGCTTCAGGAAGTTTATACGACTGGAGGGTGACTGCTACTTGTGCATCAGGTACGGGTGCAGCAGCAACAGCACAGTTTAGTACACAGGTAGTATGCGTTGCTCCTTCAGGATTATCCTCAACACCTGCGGCAACAACTGCCACCGTTAGCTGGACGGCAGTTAGCGGTGCTTCAGGTTATGCAGTAGATTATAAATTGAATTCTTCTGCTACCTGGACAAGCTTCTCCACTGCACAAACAGGAAACTCCGCAAATCTTACAGGTTTAACAGCTTCTTCGTTGTACGACTGGAGAGTGAGTGCCACCTGTCCTTCTGGAACCACATCGGCTACGGCGGCACAGTTTACAACTACTGCAGTTCCGGTATGTGCAGCACCGGCTGGTTTGTCATCCACACCAGCAGCTACCACTGCCACCGTGAGCTGGACAGCAGTAAGCGGCGCCGTTAGTTATGCAGTACAATACAAATTGAATACATCTGCTACCTGGACCAATTTCTCAACAGCTCAAACAGGAACGTCTGCAAACCTTACAGGTTTAACTGCCGCTTCTTTATACGACTGGAGAGTGACTACTAACTGTGCATCTGGATCAAGCACAGCAACAGCAGCCCAGTTCACTACATTGACTGCACCAACCTGCCCCGGTGTGTATGATGTAAGCACAAATGGTACTGCTGCCGGTGCGGCTACTATTCCTTTCAATACAGATGTTAAAGGAACGATCAGTGCAAACGGTGATAATGATTACTACAAATTTGTGATCACAACCGGCGGTACCGCCACGCTAACGCTTTCCACTTTACCTGCTGATTATGATCTGCGTTTGTATAGAAGTAATGGAACTTCTCAGCTGGCTATTTCTCAAAACGGAGGAACCAGCAACGAAACCATTACCCGTACGTACACTGCAGGTACTTATTTTGCAAGGGTATACGGTTACAATGGCGCCAATAACGCTACTACCTGTTATACACTAAGAGTAGCGCTGGGTACCGCATCAAGGGAAGAAGAAACACCAGCAACAATCAGCAGTAAAAAACTGTTGACAGTGTTTCCAAACCCAGTGCAGAATAAACTGAACATTAACCTCACCGGTTATGAAGGTGTTTCTTCCATTATCCTTATGGATGTAAACGGAAGACAGGTTGCATCACAGCGTACAGCGCAGGTTAATTCTACAATGGATATTTCAAAATTGGCAAAAGGGGTTTACCTGGTAAAAGTAATTACCGCCGGTGGCGAAGTTGTAAATGCAAAAGTTGTAAAACAATAATCGCATTGTAAATAATGAAATGAAAACGGGTGGCTAAAAACCACCCGTTTTTTATTTTACTCTTGTTCGTTTTATCTCAACAGCTTTGTAAAAGCGCAACTTTTTTGAGCGGAAGGAGAAGTTGCAATGATGATTTTATAAAAGCAGCCGCTTGCCTGGAAAATTTATTGAATTGACAAACAGAGGGAATTTATAAATATCCGGCCATCTCCGTTTGATACTGCTGTGCAATAACCCTTGCTTCTTCGGCGAAGTTTTCACCGCTGCCTGCATAAATGATGGCACGGCTGGCATTTACCAGCAAGCCGCAATGGTGGTTTTTGCCATATTTGGTCACTTCATCCAGGCTGCCACCCTGGAAACCCACGCCAGGCACTAATAAAAAATGATTGGGAATTATGCCACGTACATTTTCTAATTCATGCGCCTGGGTAGCACCGGTAACAAACATCAGGTTTTCTTCTGTTCCCCATTCGCTCACTGTTTGCAATACCCTTTCATACAAATGTTCACCACTATTTAATGGCTGCATTTCAAAGTCAGCCGCCCCTTTATTACTTGTCAACCCTAAAACAATAGCCCACTTACCTTCATATTCTAAAAAAGGCCTTATACTATCTTCACCCATGTACGGCGCCACGGTGATAGCATCAAATTGCATCGTTTCAAAAAACGCTTTGGCATATTGTGAAGAAGTGTTGCCAATATCACCGCGTTTGGCATCAGCAATGGTAAAATGCTCAGACGGAATGTAATTAACGGTTCGTTCCATTATTTCCCATCCTTTCCAGCCCAATGCTTCATAAAAAGCAGTGTTTATTTTATATCCAACGCACAAGTCTGTAGTTGCGTCGATGATGGCTTTATTGAATTCAAAGATGGCATCCGGATGGGATTGCAAATGCTTTGGGATCTTTGTGATGTCAGTATCAAGACCGACAAGCAGGTAAGATTTTTTCTGTTGTATTTGTTCAGTGAGTTGTTTTCTTGTCATGAGCACAAAGTTATGAAGTTTGAATACTGATTGCTATCATTGGACTTATTGGCTCAATACCGCATCCAAATTATACTGATTACTTTAATCTGCGATTCATTTCGTCCGCAATCATTACCGAATTATCATCACCTCTTTTCCTCAATTGCTCAATAATATTTTTTTGAGAAGCTTCATCCCGGTTCTGGCTTAGTTTAAAAACATTATCAATACTTTCCACTTCAATGGTAAAACCCACGATGGCTTTCATCATGTGATCTATATAATCCTGAGGCAGTTTGTCAAATGCGCCTGCTGATACCGTTCCTTCAAATTTATCAGACACCGTTTTTACCGCGTCACGGGTTTCCATCTCAGTCATAAAGCGTATTGTTCCTTTGGCATGAACGGTCATATAATTCCAGGTGGAACCAACACTGGGGTTAGTGTACCAGCTGGCACTTACAAAACAATGTGGCCCGGTAAACAGCACCAGTACATTGTTATTTTTTTCAAATGCCAGGTGATGATCAGTTTTCCGCATGATGTGACCTTGCAGAAAAATTTTATCCTGGTCAATTTTTATTTCTAAAGGTATTTGAGTGGCGACTGGATATTTTTCTCCGGCACCGGTAACGATGGCAAAGGAATTGGCTTGCATAAAAGCAATTACTTTTTCCATGTCTTGTTCAGTGTAGTAGGGGAATTTATACATGGCTATTATTTTGACCTGTCCCGATTTTTCGGGAAAAAGACGAAAGTTCTTTGATCAGCTGTATGGGCAGCGTTTACATTGAAAAATAATGTCCGTTCTTGTTCGGCCAAATTCTATTCTTCAACCCAGCAATTGCAACATCTTTTCTTCCACCGACACATCATCCCATTTGTTTTCAATATCCTTTATTGACATTACCTGTTGCATGATCGCTTCCTGCCTGATACTGTTCTTTAATGCTTCACTATATCTTATATGCGGACTAAAAGTTACCTGTGAATAAGCAGGCGTCCACTTACCGGGATGTTTTTTACTAAAAGCCGCTTCAATTTTTTTCTGCAATAAAAACCTGGGATCGCCCACTTTATCCCTCATCTCCACAAAATTATTTAAGGCCAATTCGGCAATGGCATCTGCATCCGGTTTTCTCAATGTTTGGTATTCTTCTAAGATGAGGTTCCAGTCTTCACTGTGTTTATCGATTAATTCATTCAGCACGCGGCAATCTTCAAAACCACAGTTCATGCCCTGCCCAAAGAACGGAACGATGGCATGGGCCGCATCACCAATCAATGCAAATTTATCTTCCCTCACCCAGGGAAAACACTTGACCGTAACAAGCGATGAAGTTGGATTATGAAAGAAATCTTCGGATAAGGTGGGCATTAAAGGGTATGCATCGGCAAATGTTTCTTTGAAAAAGGTAGCTACCTTTTCTTTTGTATCTAAAGTTTCAAAAGAGATTTCACCTTCAAAAGGGAAAAACAAAGTGCAGGTAAAACTGCCATCCATATTGGGCAAGGCGATCAGCATATAATTTCCCCTGGGCCATATATGCAGCGCATTTTTCTCCAGCAGAAATTCGCCGTTTTTGCCTGCTGGAATAGTTAGTTCCTTATAACCAAAGTCGATATAGTATTGCTGGTATTGAAAGCGGTCATGCTGTAATTGATAATTCAATCTGGCTTTTGAAAATGCTCCATCTGCGCCAAAAGTGATATCGGTTTCGTAAGGGATCTTTCTAGTGTTGTTTTTGTTTGAAAACACTGCGTATTCCATTCTCCTGTTATCCAGCATAAGAGTTGATTCTGTAGCCAAAAAGCTATGTTCGAAAAAAATCTCAACACCATTTTGTTCTGCCAGATCCATCAGTTTTTTGTTCAGCTCCCCTCTCGAAACAGAATTGATATACTGTCCTTCCTGGCCATAGGGCTGATAGGCGGTAGATCCATCTGCATTGTGCAAAAAACGGCCATGCATTGGAATGGAAATTTTTTTAATGTCATCCATGATGCCCACTTCTTCCAGTGCTTTGATGCCCCGGTCGCTTAATGCCAAATTGATAGAGCGACCGGCATTCATTTGCTCTTTCCGCATGTCGGGTCTGCGTTCAAATATTTTTACATTGTATCCACGTTTTGATAAATAGATGGAAAGCAATGAACCAACTAAACCTGCGCCGACTACAATCGTATTTTTTTTCATGTCGTTTTAAAACTGTTTCTCGTTTCTTGTTTCTCGTTGATTTGTTTCTCGTTTGAATAGTTCAAAAGTTTACAAGGCCTGCAATTTATTTAACTGCCTGAATTAAAAAAACAAGAAACGATATTATACTGACAGCATTTTAGAAATTATCTGACCAAATAAAAACACATCCGTAAATGTATTATACAACGGAACAGGTGCTACCCTGATCACATTCGGTTCCCTCCAGTCTGCCAATACACCATTTTGTTTTAACGCTTCAAAAATTTCTTTTCCTTTTTTCAGCATCAGCATACTTACCTGGCAACCTTTTGCATTGGCGGGTGTGATCACTTCTATTAATTTTTCTGTTGAGCCTGCATTGATATCGTTTAAAATAAACAATAAGTAGTCACTCAGTAACTGTCCTTTTGCAAACAAATTACTCAAGCCAGCTTCTTCAAAAATATCCAGTGATGCTTTATGTGCAGCCATTGATAATACCGGTGCATTGCTCACCTGCCATCCTTCAGCAGTGGGAATTGGTTCAAATCCCTTTTCCATCTTGAATCTTGTTTCTTTTGTATGTCCCCACCAGCCTGCAAAACGTGGAATATCTTTATTGTCAATATGCCTTTTGTTGATGAATACACCCGATACACCCCCCGGCCCACTGTTTAAATATTTGTAACTGCACCAGCAGGCAAAGTCCACATCCCAATCATGCATTTTTAGTTCAACATTGCCAACAGCATGTGCAAGATCAAATCCGCAGGTAATACCGGCGGCATGTGCTGCTTTGGTAATAGACTCCATATCCAATACCTGTCCACTGTAATAATTCACGCCACCAAATAGAATAAGTGCTGTTTCACTACTGTGTTGTTGAATAGTGGAAATAATATCTTCCGTGCGGAGGCTGTATTCTCCTGCTCTCGGGGCAACTTCAATAATCGCATCGGCGGGAGTGAAGCCATGAAATTTAATCTGTGATTCGATGGCATACTGGTCAGATGGGAAGGCTTTTGCTTCGCAGATGATCTTATAACGCTGTTTGCTTGGCCGGTAAAAACTCACCATCAAAAAATGGAGATTTACCGTCAATTGGTTCATCGCCACCACTTCTTCCGGTAGTGCTCCAACAACCTTTGCCAATTGCTCAGCAAAAATTTCATGATAACTCAACCAGGGTTTTCTTGCATGAAAATGTCCTTCCACACCAAAGTTGGCCCAGTCTTCCAGTTCATTCACCACATAGTCCTGCGTGGTTTTTGGCTGCAGGCCAAGAGAGTTACCGGTAAAGTAAATAGAATCTTTACCATTGATGAATGGAATATAGAATTTTTCCCGAAAGGATTTTAATGTATCCTGTTCATCAAGTTGCTTCGCAAATTCAATTGTATTCTCAAAAATCATTTTAAAAGCAATTTTTATTTATTAAACTCATTATTTCGCCAATCATATCAATCATACCTATCC
>ERZ795056.2308-NODE-2308-length-21329-cov-26.139090_pt1 | contig 21329 bp, 8 predicted proteins | sample MGYA00375140_ERZ795056 | MGnify/ENA primary metagenome ERZ795056 (study PRJEB30185, sample SAMN05720227) | activated sludge metagenome | isolation source: Anaerobic digester | place: USA | collected 2015-03-09 ... | reverse complement strand
CAGAGCCGTCGCGCTCGTCGCGGCCCAGCACTTCTTCGTAGGCATCGATGGCGCGAGACAGGTCGCTGAGCTCGCCTTCGTACAGAGCACCCAGGCGCAGCTTCAGCTCGATCCACTTGGCCTGCGCGGCGGCGTTCTCGGTGCGGCCCGCGCGCTCGATGCGGCGGATGAGCAGCTCGGCCAGGTCCTGCCAGCGCGCAAGCTCGGTGTACAGGCGGTCCAGCGCCAGCGTGGCTTGCTCGTCGTCGCTGTCAAAGTCCAAGATCTCGCGATAGGTGCTGATCGCGGCGGTCTTGTCGTCCAGCTGCGCTTCCTGCAGAGCGCTGATCTTAAACAGCAGGGTCTTTTTGCGATCCTGGTCCAGCGTCAGGTCGGTGGCTTCGCGGTAGACGCTGTACAGATCATTCCAGCGCGCGGCCCGCTGCAGCATGGCTTCTTGGCGGTCAAACGCCGCCATGTCTTCGTGGTTTTGGACTAGCAGGCGTCGGTAGCAGTCTTTGGCCTGCTCTACTTCGTTCAGCTTGTCGTCGTAGATCTCGGCGGCCGTGCGCAGGACATCCAGCGTGGCGGCGCCTTCGTCGGTGGACTGCTCGTCCAGGTAGCGCTGATAGATCGCGGCCAGGTCGCGCCAGTTCGACAGTGACGTCGACAGGCGGGCCAGCTGGTCGCGGGTCTGGACCTCGCCGGGCTGCTCGCGGAACACCTTGCCGTACCACAGGAACGCGGCGGCCAGGTCGGCCAGCTTCTCCTCGTACAGGGCGGCAATGGTGCGGCTTAGCTCGATGCGGCGCGCGCTGTCACCCTCGGCGGCCAGGTGAATCTCGTGCGTGCGAATCAGGCTCTGCCAGTTGCCGCGGGTCTGATAGACCGGGCCCAGCACCGTCGCGGCGGCGACTTGCTCATCGGGGCTGCTCAGGAAGCGCTCCAGAGCCGCGATCGAGGGATCGTGCTCGGGGTCGACGCTGATCGCCAGGCGATAGCTCTCGACGGCGCGCTCGGGGCTGCTTAGCTCCTCTTCAAACAGCACACCCAGGCGGTAGCGCAGGTCCACCGTCTCAGAGTTGCTGCTGGCGTACTTCAGGCGACGTTCCAGCAGGTCGGCCAGATCGGCCCAGCGACGGCCATTTTTGTACAGCCGCTCCAGACCCAGCGCCGCTTCGTTGTCGGCGGGGAACAGCTGCAGCACTTGCTCCAGGGCCGAGATCGCCTCGTCGGCACGCTGTAGCTCACGCTCGCACAGGTCCGCCGCCAGCAGCAGGTACTGCCGTCGCAGCGAGTCGTCCTTGCGGTCTTCCTTGGCGGCCAGCTCGGCGCGGCGGGCGTAGATCTCCAGCAGCGCTTCCAGCTCTTTGCCCTCGGCGTAGATCTTCTCTAGGGCTTCCAGGGCCACCAGATGATCCGAAGCACCGTCGAGCACGCGGCGGTAGTAGTCGCGCGCCGTGTCGCGATCGCCCAGGCCGTACGCCTCTTTGGCAATCGTCAGCAGCACCCGCTCTTGCACCGTCGTATCCAGGATCTGGTCCGCCAGCTCGCGATACAGGTCCACCAGCTCTTTGTGCGCCTTGGTCTTGGCGACGTGAGCCTCGATCAAATCCAGCAGCTCGGGCAGCTCGCCTTCGCCCACCGCCAGTCGAGCCGCGCGCGCCAGAGCATCCAGCGCTGCCTTCATCTCGCCCAGCTGCGTCTTGAGCTCTGCCACCTTCTTCAGACGGCTGATGCGCTCACGCAGGTCGCTTAGGTACTGCGCGAACAGCTCGCACATCCGCACTTGCGCCGGGACGTCGGCCAGCATCTGGTAGATCGGCTCTAGCACTTCTGCCGAGCGCAGGCGCAGGCTGTCGTCGCTAAGCAGGCCTTCCAGACCCTGACGGGCGACCTCATTGCGGGGCTGCTCGACGAGGATCTCGCGGTACTCATCCAGCGCCGCATCGGGGCGACGCAGCGTGCCTTCCAGCAGCGCGGCCATGCGCACCCGCAGGCCCACACGCTCGGACACCTCAGAGGTCAGCGGCAGTCGACGCTGCAGCATCTCCAGCAGGTTTGAGTGCTGCTCAGCCGCTTCATACAGCCGAGCCAGCGCATCCAGCGTCGGCAGATCGTCTGCGCGCTCATCCAGGATGACCTGGTAAGCGGTGATGGCTTCGGCCTGGTCTTCCAGGCGGCCTTCGATGACCTCGGCAATGCGCCACAAAAGGTCGCGACGGGCGGCGCTGCTCTGCGCCAGATCGACGCGGCGACGCAGGATTTCGATCAGCTCGTGCCACTGGCCTTGCTCGACGTGCAGCGCTTCCAGGGCATCCAGGGCGCGGACCTCTTGCGCGTCGCTGTCCAGGATCTCGCGGTAGGTCGACACCGCCGCTTGTGGGTCCAAAAGCAGCGTCTTTTGAATGTCACCGATGCGGAACAGCAGCTCTTTGCGGTCGCTGCCCTGGGCCCACTCGGCTTGACGACGCAGGACTTCGATGAGCTCACTGTGCTGCGCCGACTGCTCATACAGACGAGCCAGGGCAACAGCCGCGGGCTTGGCGGTATCCAGCGACGTCGGATCTAGATCGAGCAGTCGCTTCCAGGCATCCCGGGCGCGGCTGGCGTCTTGCAGTCGGTGATCGTATAGCTCAGCAGCGCGGCGCAGCAGCTCGCCACGTAGCGCCAGGTTGTCTTCATCGGTGGCGCGGAACGCGTCTTCCCAGGCGGCGGCCAGGTCTTCAAAGCGGCCCGATTGGGTCGCCAGGCGCTCGACATTGAGCTTGTTCGCCGCATCCGCCGGGTCGAGCCGCAGCGCTTCCCGGTAGGCATCCAGCGCTTCGGAGGGCTTCTTTAGGTTCTCTTCGGTGATGCGCGCAATGCGGCTTAGCAGCGCCGCAGCCTCGGGGCTTCGCTCGCTGGGCAGGGCTTCACGCTGGACGCGCAGCACCTGCGACAGGCGGGTAAAGTCGCCGTCGGCCTCAAACAGCGGCTCCAAGGTGCGGGCGATGCGCTGACGCAGGCCCTCGTTGGTCATCAACGCTTCTAGCGCGCGACGGGCGCCCTTGTGCTTGGGCTGCTCGGACAGCGTCTCTTCCAGCAGCTCGCAGGCACCATCGGGGTCCGACAGGCGCAGCGCGTGGAGCTCGCCACGACGGAAGCGCAGCTGCGCGCGATCCACCACCGAGTCGACGTGGGGCACAGCGCGCGCCAACAAATCGTCCAGGTCGCGCCAGCGCTCGGCTCCGGTGTGCAGGCGCTCCAGGGCTTTGAAGGCCCGTGGGTTAGACGGATCCAGCTCCAAGATCTCGGAGTAGTCGCGCGCGGCGGCCTCCTCGTCCTCGAGCACGCCTTCGTCCAGGTCGCAGATCTGGAACAGCAGGTCTTTGCGCTCCGACGGCTCCACCGCGAGGTCTTTGCGGCGCTCTAGCAGCGTACGCAGCTCGCGGAAGCGCTCCTCGGCGCGGTAAATCTCTTCCAGGGCGCGGGCGGCGCCTTCGTGGTTCTCGTCGCGCTCCAGCACGCGCACGTAGGCTTTTTCGGCCTGCTCGCGATCGTGTAGCTGCTCGCCGTAAAGCTGGCCCAGGTCCCAGGCCAGGTCGCGCGCCAGCTGGTGATCGCCCGCGCGCCGGGCGGCCTGCTCGGCTTCGTCCAGCAGCGACGCCACATGCTCTTGCTTGTCCAGCGCCTCGCCGATCTCTAGCAGCTCGCGGCGGTTGTCCTGGTCAAACGGAATGCGCGCAAACAGCCGCGCCGAGAACTTAAACGCCTGCTCAATGTCGCCCAGCTCGCGCACCAGGCTGCACAGCCGCCGCAGCAGCTCTAGCTCCTCGTTGGCGTCGACGGTGGCGCCGAGCACGATCTCCAGCGCGCCGGTCAGCTTGCGGGTGTCGTCGGACTTCTCGTAAGCGGGCACCAAGATGCGCGCCACTTCGACGCGGACCGGGTTGCCCGGAGCCAGGAAGCGCTCCAGCGCGACCAGCGTCGGGCGATGACCTGCCGTCAGCTGCAGCACCTGGCGGTAGCGCTCCAGGGCTTTTTCGGGACGCTCTAGGTGCAGCTCGTACAGCTCGCCCAGCTGGAAGCTGATCATGATCTGGGTCTCGATGTCGCGCTCGCTGCGCTCCGTCAGACCCGCCTGGTTCGACTCAATCTGCGAGAGCTGACGCTCCAGCACCTCAGCCAGCGACTCAGAGTCGCCCGACTGCGTATAGATCTTCTCCAAAGCTCGCAGCGCGCGCATCGTCGTGGGCATCGACGACACCGTCTCCGGCTCGGCCAGGATGCGGCGATACGTGGCGGCGGCAGCTCCGCGCTCACCCAGCTTGTTCTCTTCCACCGAGGCGGTCTTAAACAGCACCTCGATGCGCTTGTGACCATCGCTGGCCAGCTCGGTGCGGCGGCGATAGATGCCTAGCAGCTCGGGGAAGCGCTCCTGCGCCGAGAAGATCTGCTCCAGCGAGCTCATGGCTTCTTCGTCGCTGGGCAGCCGCTGCAGCACTTGCTCCCAGTAGCCGCGCGCGTCGTCGAGTCGCTGCAGCTTCAGCTGTGACCACTGTGCCAGCAGCCGCAGTCGTGCCGTCTTGTTGTCACCGTCGGGCAGAGTCGCCACTTGGCGGGCGTAGATGGCAACCAGGTCGCTCCAGGTGTCGGCTTCCCCGGCCAGGCGCAAAAGCTCTGCTTCCAGCTTCAGGCGCGGCTTAGAGTCCAGCGCCTCCGCCTCGCGAATGGCATAGGCCTTGGCCAGCCACGCAAACGCCAGCGGCTTGGCGCCCAGCTTTTGCTCGGCCAGCTCGGCCAGGCTGTGCTGCAGCTGCAGCCGCGCGGCATCGTCGCTGGCATGACCCAGCTGGATCTCGTACATCGCCAGCAGGCGCGGCCACTTCTCGGTCTGCTTATAAATTGGCACCAGCGCCGTCGCTGTCGCCAGGTTCTTGTCGTCGACCAGCAGGATGCGCTCGTAGGCTTTTTGCGCGCGCTCTTGGCTGTGCAGATCGGTCTTGGCGACCTTGGCGGCCCGCAGGTACAGGTCGATCTTGGTCGCCGAGCTCTCGACGCGCTCGGCCAGGGTCAGCAGCACCTCGCACAGCTCGTCCCACTGCGCTTGCTGGCCGTACAGCGTCTCCAGCTCGTCGTACTGACCGGCCTGGCCGTACAGCTCGCGCAGGGTGCGCATCGCCTTTTGGTGCGACGGCTGCAGCCGGATGATCTCGCGATAGACCTCGACGGCCTGCGCGGGGGCAAACAGCTTCTCGGCCAGCAGCGTGCCGATGCGCTCCAGGTGCGCGACCTGGTTCTTGACGTCTTTGGTGCGCGTCCGCTGCCGAGAGATGATCTCGATCAGCGCCGGCCACCGCTTCTCACGATCGTATAGGGCCGAAAGCGCCGTCAGCGCCGCCTCGTCGCCCTCGTCGTGCTCTAGCAGGCGATTCCAGATCGCGATGGCTTCGGCGTTGTCGCCCAGACGGTCCTGCGCCAGCTTGGCCAGCTCGACCAGGCGGTTGCGCAGCTCTTTTTTGCGCGCGGCTTCGTCGGGGATGCGCTCGGGATGCGCTTCCATCACGTCGATCTGTCGACGCTCAAGGTCTAGCAGTGGGCGCCAGCTGCGGCGCTTGTTGTAGATGTCGCGCAGCCTGACCACCGTCTCGGCATCGTCCGGATCGATGGCGTACAGCTCTTCCAGCGGCTTGACCGCCTGGTTGTGGTTTGAAAACTTCTCAATCCACAGCTGGGCGACGCGCTTTAGCAGCCGTGCCTGCTCGGTGCGGGCGCTGGGCAGCGTCGACAGCTCGGGCGCGCTGTTTTTGACCCACTCGCCGATTAGATCCGCCTTGCGCTGCAGTACGCCGATGAGGTCGTTCCACCGACTCATCGCCTCGTACTTTTGCGCCAGCGCGTCGAGCGCCACTAGGTTGCTCGGCGACAGCTGCAAGATGGTGTTAAAGGTCGTAATCACCATCGCGTCGAGCTTGAGGCGATCGCGATAGATGGCGACCACTTCTAGCAGTCGCTCAATGCGCTGCTGCAGCTGCGCGGGGTCGTCTTTGGACAGCGCCTCGGCCTGCTCCTTGAGCATCTCGAGCAGCGCGTTCCACTTCTCGGTCTTGGTGTACAGGCGCTTGAGCGCCGCGCTCGCCTCAGGATGTCCGGGCTGCTGCTTGAGCACCGACTTCCAGATGTCGATCGCCTTATCGAGCCCGCCCGCCGACGCCTCGGACACCAGCGCCATCTCGACGCCGAGCGCCAAGCGACGCGGGCCGTCGTGCTCAACCTTCTGCGCCTGGGTCAGGATCTGCAGCAGCTTAGAGCTATCGTCCGCGCTCGGCTTGCCGCCGCCACGACCGCCGTGGAAGGCGCGGTAAAAGTCCAGCATCTCTGGCTGCGCAGCGTCGACCTTGCGGACGCGCTTGTAGTACTCGTCGGCTTGCTCAAAGTTGGCCAGCTTGTGCCAGTACAGCCGACCGATCTCTAGGATCGTCTGCGTCTCACTCTCGGTTCGCTGGCGGGCTTTTAGAGCCTGCTCATACAGCTTGATCAGCGCCGGGTAGTCTTTCTTCTCGGTGTACAGCGCCACCAGCGCCGCCAGAGCGCGCCCGTTAGCCGGGTCGATGCTCAGCGCTTTTTTGTGCGCTTCGACGGCAGACTCGCTGTTTTTCAGCTCTTTGATGTACAGGTCGGCCAGGCTCAACAGCGCCGCGACACGCTCTTCCTTGGTCGCGGCACTGTCGGAGCGCTGCTCGTAGACCTTGATCAGCTCGGGCAGGCGGCGCGCGCTGCGGAACAGGCGCTCCAGGTGCTGCGAGGCGCGACGGTTACGCGGCTCAACGGCCAGCGCCTTGTTCCAGGATGCTTCCGCATCGCCGGTGGTGGGGCTGTGCTTGGCGTAGATCTCGCCGATGTTGGTCAAAAGGCCCGTCGTCAGCTGACGATCGGTGGACACCTTGGCCTCGTCGGCGAACTTCTTGACGATCTTTTGCCAGTTGCCCGCGACCATCTCTAGCTGCGACAGCGCGTCCTGCGCCGCTTCGTGATCGTCGACCAGCGCCAGCGCTGTATTAAGCGCCGTCGTCGCATCGGCATCGCGCAGCAAGTCGTCACTGAAGACCTTGGCCTTCTCGGTCAAAAGATCAGCGCGCTCGCTGGCTGCCGTGACTAGGCCGCTGTCGAGCGTCGCGTCGCAGAGCGCAATCCACAGCTCGGCATCACCGCGCTCGCGACATCGCTTCAGCGCCTCTAGCAGCGCTGTCTTGGCACTGGCCTGCGCTTCTGTGCTGCCTTGCGCGGCCTGCTTGGCCTGCGCTGCCACTTTACCCAGTGCGTCCGCTTGAGCGGGGTCTGTCTCAAGTGTCGCTAGAGCCTGCACGATTTCGTTCATAGTGTATGCGCCTCACGTCGGGGTCACAGAAAAGCCCGGCCTGATAATACCCTCTGAAAGAGGTCCAGTTCAAGCCGGTTTCTGCGGCCTAGCGGGCTTTGGGGCGCCGCCGATTTTTTGGGCGCACCCAGCGCTAACCCCTAGGCAGGCCCTACGAATTTTTGGACCGACCTTCCGCGAGTAGCGCCAGCGGTCGCTGGCATAGACGGGGCAGACCCGGAGCAGCCAGAAGCCCCAGACTGAGCCCAGCGCTTTGGCTAGCTGGCCTGTGGGTTTTATGGTTGGGCCTAGCTAGGGCCTGACTGAAAGCTCAAAAACTGTATGCAAGATTTCCTATTTTTAGTCGCACTCATAGCCAGCGCTGGCCGACGGAGAGCGACCCAAGCAGGAATGGCCACACTGCCTAAAAAATAGGCGGTTACAGCAAAGTCCACAGCGGGCGCGGCTCTAGGACATCTGCCCACATAGTTATTCACAGGTTATCCAGTGCGACATGGGGAGCCAGCAGCCCTAGCTGTGGGTAGCTTGGACCCAAGACACCGACGTAAGACCTAGGAATACCCGTTCAGGTGGGAGATGTATGGGAAGCGCTGCGAAGCTAGGTGGATGTCTACATTGCTAGGACTAGCTGCGCTTGTGTCTGGCAGTGTCTGGGGACTGTAGGTGGATGGGGGCGGGGGGCCGCGCGGGCAGAGCCGCGGGTCCTGTGCTAGGTCGAAAGCGGCTAGGCGGTGTAGCGGATGGGCTGGCCCATGGCGAACCAGGGCCGGTGTGGCGGCGCAGCTTGCGGCGTTGCTTGGGCGTGCTGGGCGCGGGCGGCGGGGTCTTGGTTAAAGAACGCGCACAGCAGGGCGTACAGGTCTGGGTGGTGCTCGCGCAGGTGGCTTGCGTCTTCAAAGAAGCTCTCGACGGCGACCGCGAACAGCTCGGCTTCGTTTTTCAGGCCGTAGGGCGACAGCACCGACTGACCGACTTGCAGGCGCTGGCGCTCGTGCTCTAGCTGCTGCTGCCAGCGGCGGGCTTCGCCTGAGGACAACAGGCCCGGGACGCCGTGCGCCCGACCCTCGGCACCGATGAAGTCTAGGACGTGGGCAAACTCGTGGATGCCGACGTGGTGCGCGGGGCTGCGCGGCTGGGCGTGGTTACTCCAGAAGGCTGGGAAGGCGGCGGCGAGGACGCCATGCTGCGTCGGGAAGCTGCTTTCGAGCGCGTCCAGGGCAAACAGGATGGGTCCCTGCGCGTGGACCATGCCGATGGTGTGGCCGTGGCCGTCCATCGAGTACGTCTCTTCGGCAAAGGCGGTGGGATAGACCACGATGTCGCGGACCGTGGGCAGTCGCCACTCGGGTCGGCCCAGCAGCAAGGTGGCGGCGCTGGCGGCGATGAGCACGCGGTGCTCGTCGGTGATTGCGAAGTTACTGCCGGCGTGGTGACCGCTTTGTCCGGGCAGACCTTGCAGCGCGTAGATGCGGTGCTCACCCAGGAAAATCTGGATCTCGGTCTCGAAGCGGTGGCGCTCATCCCCTGCTAGCTGCGAGTACAGCTGCACCCGGCGCTGCAGGATCTCACGCCACGCATCGGGGAACGGAGCGGCCATCAGCTGACGACGGCGACGCTCGCGGCGACTGGCAATCGCGTAGTAAACAAGGCCAGCCAAGATGCCCAGCGGACCGAGCAGCCGAGGAATGGCGGGCACAGACAGCAGCGCTACCACCGCCGCCGCGCCGACGAGGACCGCCAGGATGCGATAGTCGCGCAGCGCATCGGGCAGCCCAGCTTTATCGGTGGGTGGTGTGGGCTTGCTGTGCAGAGCGCGCGCGAGGCGCTGCCACAGACTGGCTCGGGTGACCAAAAGCGGTGGGGTCGTGGGCTGCGCGACCGGGGAGGCAAGGCTCTGCAGGGGATGGCTCTCAGAGTCGCCCTGGTCGGGATGGTCCGTGCTGCTTGCTCGCTTCGACATACACGCCAAGATAAGACTACCTCGACGGTGCGCAATGGCTGCGGCCAAACTTCTTCAGCTTGCGCCAAGTTTCGCGAAGTTAGGCCTGACAGAAAAATCGTGGACTGAAAAAAGGACTGCGGGGCGGGCGCGCGGCGCGACCCAGGTCTACGGCTGTGGCGCTGGAGTCCCTGTGGGTGTGCGTCGTAGCTGGTACTTGTTTACCGCCGCTTGGTGCTCTTCCATCGTCACCGAGAACTGATGCGTGCCGTCGTTGCGCGACACGAAGTACAGGTACGGCGTGGCATCCGGCTGCAGCACGGCGGCCAGCGCGGCCCGTCCAGGATTGCTGATGGGTCCCGGCGGCAGCCCCTCGTGAGTATAGGTGCTGTAGGGGTTGTCGACGTCGGTGAGGTGGATGCGGCGGATGCGGCCTTGGAACTCTTGGCAGGCGGCGCTCTTGGTCAGCGGCACGGTGCAGCCGTAGATGATCGTCGGGTCGGTCTCTAAGCGGTGAGGCTTAAAGGTCGGCAGGCGCAGGCGGTTTAGAAACACGCCAGCAATGCGAGGCCGCTCCTCGGGGCGCGCGGTCTCTTTTTCGACCAGGCTGGCCATGATGATGATCTCGCGGTCGCCGAACTGATACTGGCGATTGAGGATGCGCATGCCCTCAAAGTACTGCGCCTTCAGCTCGCCCAGGACGCGCTGGGTGCGCTTGACCAGAGGCGGCAGCACCCGCGTACACGGCACGCCGGGCGGGAAGCGATAGGTGTCCGGGTACAGGTAGCCTTCCAGCGAGCCGCCCGTGACGCCCAGCGACAGTGCATAAGCGGGGTCGCGCATCAGGCGCTCGGCTTCGCTGGCTTTGCAGATGCCGGCATCTTCCAGCAGCCGCGCCACCTCGAGCATGTTCTTGCCCTCGGGAATGGTGACGGGGACTTCCGGCTCACGCGCGCCCGACAGCAGCACTTCCAGGATCTGCTTGGGCGTCATCTTGGCCGACAGCGAGTAAGCCCCGGCGCGAATCTTGGAGGCGACGCCGCGCTCGTTGGCGTAGAAGCGGAACCACTCGGGGTGGACGATGAGCTTCTTGTCGCCGAGCATACGGGCGATCTCGGCCAGGCTCATGCCTTTGACGATGACCACTTTTTGTTCGGGCGGACCGTCGTGCGGGCCGGGGCGGTCGGGATAGCGCATGGCGCCAAAGACGACAAAGCCAGCGACAGCGACGAAGCCACCGATGGTAAGGAGCACCAGCAGTGCCGCCAGTCGGCGCCGCCAGGGAGAGCTGCTGCGGCTCACGATGGGTCCTTATAGGCGGCGTCGATGCTCTTATCAAAGAGCACCGGCGGCGGCTGCCGATCGAGCCACGCCTCGAGGATGACCGCTGCCGCCAGCTTGTCGATCACCTTCTTGCGCTTGGACCGCGACACATCGGCCTCTAGCAGCACTTCTTCGGCGGCTACGGTTGAGAAGCTCTCGTCTTGGTAGTGAATGGTCAGGCCCGCCGCGACCAGCGCATCGCCCAGCACCCGCACGCGAGAGGCGCGGTGCCCCTCATTGCCTTCGCAGTCGTAGGGCATACCGACTACGACTTCTTGGGTCTCGTACGACTTACAAAGCTCCAGCACGGTCTGTACATCCGCTTTGGTGCCTTGCCGCTGCAGCGTCTTGACGGAGTGGGCGCACAGCCCTAGCTCGTCGCTGACAGCCACGCCAATGGTCTTTGACCCCACGTCCAATCCAAGTACACGCACGAGCGGACGATGACACGCATTTTTGAAGTGGGTCAAGTTTCGCACCCGGCCAGGATCGACCCTACGCCGCGACTGAGCCCCGAGCTTTTTGTCGCGAGATTTTTGTATGTGCCGCGCTTTTCCGCTTGGGCCTGACCGCGCGCGCCGCTAAGTCTTGGTCCCATGAAGAAGCGAGCGCCCTCTGATGTAGCGCAAAAAAAAGACGCGGCTGCGGCACCGATACCCAGTCATGCACCGCCGGTCGAGCACAGCTGGAGAGCTGGCGCGCTGCGTGCCGCCACAGCTGAACACTATGAAGATGCCGAGCTTTACGATCATGAGTATCGACGGCGGCGCGAGGATCTTCGCTACTACCGAGCGCTGGCGCTGCAGGTGGCGCATGAGCAGCCACCGGGCTCGCGCCGGGGACGACCGCTGCGGATCTTAGAGCTGGGCTGTGGCACGGGGCGGCTGCTGCTGCCGCTGGTCAAAGATGGCCATGAAGTAGTCGGAGTGGACCTGTCGGGGTCAATGCTGCAGCGCTGTCAGCAGCGCCTCGAGCGCCTAAAACCGGCGCAACAACAAAGAGCCCAGCTGCTGCAAGGCGACTTTCGGGAGCTGCCGCTGCCGGGTGCGCCGCCTGCCAATTCCTCGACGGAAGACCCGCGCTTTCACCTGATCCTGTGTCCCTTTAACGGGTTTATGCATCTTTACACCCGACAAGATGTCGAGCGCTGCCTGGCCGAGGTGCGTCGTCTGCTGCTGCCGGGCGGGCTGTTTGCTTTAGATGTGCTCAATCCCGATCCGGTGTGGCTGGCGCGGGACTCAGAGCGGCGTTGGTCGCGCACGCGCTTTCGTCATCCTCAGACGGGGGAGCGGCTGGTTTACAGCACCAATCACCTGTACGACAGCGAGTCGCAGATTGCCTGGATTCGCATCTATTACGAGCGCGATCTGAAGGCGACGGCGGTGGTTGAGATCGAAAAAAATCCAAGTATACCATCGGTGAACCAGGCAACAAACCTGCCGACTTCGGCCAAATCGAAGGCGACCCAAGGGCCTGTGCAGAGCATTGAAGATGCCTGCGTTCACACCGTTCAGCTGGCTCATCGGCAGTTTTACCCCGCCGAATTGGAGGCACTACTGCACTACAACGGCTTTGAGATGACGCAGCGGCTGGGCGGCTTCGATGGCCAAGTGCTGTCTCCCGTCAGTACGGAACAAGTGATCTGCGCGCGCGTAAACACGCGTCCTCACGTGAGTACTTGAGAAAAAGCCCTCACAATGGCCGAAAATCGCCGAATTTGGCGGTATCGACGGTAAAACGGCGGACTCCGACGGTAAAACGGTGATTATCGAGGGTGGCTTGGCCGGGCTCGGCCAAGGGCTCGACGCAGAAGTCTGCGAAAAAAGTGAACTTTTTCGCTCAAAACGATTGACAGCCTCGTCGGGGCCGAAATAGTGTCAAGAAAAACCCAACCCCTTCAGAGTTGGAGGAGAAGTATGGCCGAGAAAGTTGCGAAAATTGGTGTGAAGCGTGAGTCCGGTTACCTGTACTTCCTACGTGGATCGGATGTCTATAAGACGCCGATGAAGCGTGCGGGTGCTCCATCTGCTGCTGGCAAGGCTGAAAAAGTCCAAGCCGGCAACTTCGCACGTGAGGAAGGGTACCTGTACTTCCTCGATGCGAACGGCGACATCTCCCGCGCCAAGCGTGCGGTGGGTGGCCAGAAGCGGAAGAAGCCAAAGACCGAGAAGAAGACCGCAGCGAAGAAGCCCGCTGCAAAGAAGGCAGCTCCTGCTGCTGCGGCCAAAAAGCCTGCAGCGAAGGCAGCTCCTGCAAAGAAGGCAGCAGCGCCTGCAAAGAAGGCAGCCCCGGCCAAAAAGCCAGCGGCTCCTGCTAAGAAGGCTCCTGCTAAGAAGAAGTAACTCGACGTAACGCGGATCTCGCTTCGGCGGGATCGGAAGAAGGCTGGTCACTTTTGGTGACCGGCCTTTTTTGTTTTTTTGGCGGGCTTATTTGCCGTCGCTAAGCCTGCTGCAGCCAGAGCCAGCGGGGAGGCCAGCTCTGGGACTGCGGGGCCGGTCAGGCTAGATGCAGACGTGGTTGGTGGTGTCGCAGGTCTTGCCGTTGTCGGTGCAGAACTTGTCGTCGCCGGTGCTGCACTCGACGCAGGTGTTGTTGGTGGTGTTGCAAGCTGGCGTTGTTGCGGGGCAGAACGCCTTGTTGGCAGCGGTGCACTCGACGCACAGATGCGTAGTGGTGTTGCACGCCTTGTTCATGTCCGAGCAGTACATCTCGTCGCCAGCGCTGCACTGGACGCAGGTGCTGTTGGCGGTGTTGCAGGCAGGAGTCGTCGCTGGGCAGCCTGCTTTGTCCGCCGCCGTACACTCGACGCATAGGTTGCTGGTCGTGTTGCAGGCCTTGGTCGTGCCCACGCAAGCATTCTTGTCGCCAGCCGTACACTGCACGCACTTGAGGGTCGTGGTGTTGCAAGCTGGCGTCGCCATCGGGCAGCCCGCCGCGTCGGCAGCAGTACACTCGACGCAGACACCGGGTACAAGGTCACAAGCCTGCTTGGTGCCGATGCAGTTGGTCTTGTCCGCAGCGGTGCATTGCACGCACTTGTCACGGGTCAGGTCGCACACGTCGGTGGTGCCGATGCAGTTGGTCTTGTCGTCGGCGTAGCACTGCGCGCAGCGGCCAATGTTCAAGTCGCACTTGTTGGTCATGCCCACGCAAGCGGTCTTGTCGTCCGTTGAGCACTGCACGCAGATGTCCTTTGCCGCATCGCACACCGACGTCATACCCACGCAAGCGGCTTTCTGCAGCGGCGTACACTGCACGCACTTCTTGAGCGCGTTGTCGCAGACCCCGGTAGCTCCGCTGCAGGCGGCGGTGTCCAGCGTCGTACACTGCACGCACTTGTCAGTCATGGTGTCGCAAGCCGGAGTGGCCCCGACGCAGGCCCCTTTGTCCAGGCCCGTACACTCCACGCACTTCAGGAGTGCGCCATCGCAAGCTGGAGTGGCTCCCATGCAGTAGCCCTTGTCGGCGGTCGTACACTCGACGCAGGTCTTGGAGGCGTCGTCACAAGCCGGGGTCGCGCCGGTGCAGGCCGTCTTGTCGGCGGTCGTACACTCGACGCACTTGTTGCTGCCAGGGTCGCAGACGGGCGCGGCGGGGTTTTTACAGTCGGCGTTGGCTACGCACTCGACGCACTTGTTGCCGCCCAGGCACAGCGGCGTAGCGCCCGAGCACGCGGGATTGTTACCGCACTGGCACTGCCCACCCTTGCACTGGCTGGCCGTCGTCAGGTCGCAAGCCAGCGAGCAGCTGCCGCAGTAGTCGAAGTTGCTGTCGGTATCCAGGCACATCGGCACGTTCTTGCAGCAGCGCGGCGTGACGATGCCCGGTCCCGAGCAGTCGTCGACCGTATTGTTGCAGTCGTTGTCCTTCATGTCGCAGACGTCGGTGCTTGGGTAAACGGCGGCGGCGTCGCAGGTCAGGAAGCGGCGCTCCTCGTTAAACGCCGGCGAGACCATGTGGCCCTTGGTGATCGAGAAGTTATTGACCTGGCTGCGGTTACAGCCCGCCACGGTGCCCGCGACACACTCGCCGGTCTCGACGCCGCAGACCTCGCCGTACTCTTTGAGGTTCATGCCGTCGGGAGCATCGGTGCGGCCATCGCAGTCTTCGTCCGTGACCTGGCTGGCCACGCAGGTCTGCAGGCCTGGCTGCTGCGCGCCGAAGCACTTGGGTGCCGTCACGCTGTCATCGCGCGTGCCCGGACAGGCATTGCGCAGGTTGTTCGCTGCATGCGGACCCGGCTTGACGCCGCTACACACGCAGTGACCTGTAAAGCCGCCCGTAGCCGCATCAATGCGTCCGCACAAGCCCTGCTTGTTGTCGGTACAGGACAGGACGCTCTGCACGGTCTTGGTTGCGACCACATGCGTCTCGATCATCGGCGCGCCCTTGTCGTCGGGGTTCTGCTCGTCGATAAGGCCGTCGCAGTCGTTGTCTTCGCCGTCGCAGACTTCAGTGGCAAACGGGCGCTTGGCCGGATCCGCGTCGTTACAGTCCACATCCGAGTTATAGCCGTCGCCGTCGCCGTCCATGGTGCAAGGCCGGTCGGTGACGCAGTTTTGCGCTTTGGCATCGCCGCACTTGTCGGGCGCACCAGGGAAGGTCTGCGGGTCGGCATCGTTGCAGTCCAGCGGCACGCTGTACGGGTTACAGCCCGCATTGGCGTTGGGGAAGCCGTCGCCGTCCACGTCGCAGGTCTTGCCGCCAGCCGTGACCGGAGGACAGCCGTTTTTCGCCATGCCGTTACAGTCCGCGTCTTGATCCGCACCGCTGCCGCTCTTGTTGGCGCACAGCCGTCGCATGGCTGCCGCGACCGAGCCGCCACCCTCTTGGCCCTTCAGGTCGCGCACCGTCAGCGTCGCACCTTCATAAGCCGTCGAGCCCGGAAACACGCCGCGATCAAAGTCGTCGCAGTCAAGCGGCTGTCCCGCTGGCTTGTTCTTGTCCGGGCAGTTGCTGGCCGGGTCCAGGCGCTGATAGCCGTCGCCGTCTAGGTCACAAGCCACGCACCCACCCGCCGGGTTGCCGTCGCAGGCCCAGTCCTTGGTGATGTCGTCGCAGCGCTTCTTGGCACCGGGATGAATGTCGGGGTTGGTGTCGTCGCAGTCGCGCTGGCTGACGACCGGGTCCATCGGCGAGTAGCCGTCGCAGTCCTCATCGACAAAGCACGACACCACCTGGCCCATGCAGTCATAGTCGGTGGTGCTGTTGCAGCGCGGCGGCATGCAGGCGCCCTGGTCGGCGAGCTTTTTGTGGTTGGTGGCGCAGCTGGCGCGGTCCTTACACTCACAGCAGTTGCGCGGGCGAGCGTTGCCATGGAAGCGCTGCGCATCATTGTCGTCGCAGTCGGTGCTCTCGTCCTCGCCGTCTTTGTCTTTGTCTTGGCAGGCCGGGGCCATATCGCCACAGGCCGTGTCGATGGGCAGACCGCAGCGCTGCTTGGCCAGCGGGTTAAAGTCGACCGCGTACAGCCGCGCCGGCAGCGCTGGCTCGCCCGCCTTGGGGTCCGCATCCACGCAGTCCAGCACCAACAGCTGGCTCTGGTAGCGCACGCGCGCCATCAGGTTGGCCTGCGTCCACGCCGCCGCGCTGGGGAAGTGGTCAAAGTCCTGGTCCATCTCCGGCGAGACTTCCAGCAGCGAGGCATCGATCTCCGTCGTTCCGGCGGACTTAATCAGCGTCGCAAAGAAAAACTCCGGCGTGCGCGGCTTGGGCGTCGTGCCCTCGGGGGCCAGCTTGGTCGTCGAGGCGCGGACGTGAATCAGAAACGTCCCCGCCTTGGACAGCTTGAGCCCAATCTTGAGCGGGTTAGTCGCCAGGTCGCGATCCTGCGCCACCGCTGCCACCGGCTGAATGCCTGACTGATAGATGAGCTGCCGCGGCTCTTGGGTGCGGTCCTGGATCTTGACCTCGTACTCGGCCAGCGTCACGCCTGCGGGCGGGCGAATCATCAGCAGGATGGCTTCCTGATCCGCGCACGAGGTGGCAAAGGCCGTGCCCAGCACCGCCAGCAGCAGCCGCAGCGCATGTCCGGCCAGCCAGCGTCGTGGCGAAGGCGGCTTCTGCGGCGGTCGCAGGCTAGTTGTGGACGGTTTAGCAGCGGACAGCCAAGCGAGTGGTTGCAGCACTAGATGTTTCCTAGCGAGGCAATAAGTGAACATAGGGGCCCCCAAGGTACTTACTACCGATGTTAACCCGTGGCGGGCCTGGCCGAGTAGCGACGAGATAAGTGCCGTAGCTGTGGGCACATTTGGCCCACGGTTAGGCGGGGGCGGGCGCTGTAAGCCGCTACTGTGCGAGCTTGCGGGCGCGCAGGACGTGGACGGCGTAGCTCTGGGCGCTGCGGGCGTCGCGGCGAAGGTGCCAGGACACTTCGGTGTCGGCCTCTAGCGCGTAGCGGGCTTCCAGGCCGGTGCCTTGGGTAAGCAGCTGGCGCAGGTAGTGCTCTGGCGTCGCGCCGCCCAGGCGGGCTTCTTCATCCACGATGCCGCTCTGCCAAGCGTACGGCGAGCCGAGGATTAGCTCGCCGCCCGGACTGCACAGCCCATCCATCACCGACAAAAGCCCCAGCGGCACCCGCACCGAGTCGAGGAGGTTTACCGCCAGCACGCGCTCAAACTCGTGGGGCACTAGCGGCGGGTCCAGGGCATCGCCACACAAAAGCGCAACCTCAGAGCGCGCGGGGACGCTGGCTAGCTGCACCGGCTGATAGTGACGACCGATGCCGCGGCGCAGATAGGTGACCGACTGACCGCGCAGCACGCGCCGGGCCTTGAGCAGCGCCGCCAGGTTCAGGTCCACGCCCACCGTCAGCTGCGCGCCCACTGCCAGCTCACCGACCAGGCGTCCGACCGAGCAGCCCAGCTCAATCGCGCGTGCCACCGGCTCTTTGCTGCGCTGCGCGACCAGCTGCGTCAGAGCCGCCAGACCAAAGCCTGCACCCGGTCCATCGGCAGGCGGCGTGGCGCGGTCGCCGTAGTGCGCATCCAGATAGATCGACAAGTGCTGCAGCTGCTGACCCAGCGGCGAGTCATCGGGGCCAGGCTCGCCAAGCAACATCAGCAGCTGTGGCGACAGCTCGGACAAGAGCGCCGCCGCTTGGTTTTGCACCACGGTCGCCGCTTGCGGCACCACCACCGGGATGCCACCGACGATGGGATAGCGCTGACCGCAGGCCGGGTTGTCGCACTGCAGGATGCCTTCCTCGACTTCCGGATGTTCGGTGGCGGCGTGGCCGCTGGACGGATCAAGCGGCGGCGACTCGCGACTGATTAGCTGCAGCGACAGTGTGTACAGCTCGCGCCCGTGCTCGGTCACGCGACGACACACCGGACAGATCAGGGGCAAGAGCGACGGAAAGTCAGCGCGCACAGCCTACCGTAACACAAGCCGCCGCGCGCTAGGCCCCGGCTGTTTACCAGGCGTTGACCGCATCCCTGGCGGCAGGTGAAACTTGCCACAATGAGCTACCGCCAGCCGTCCACCCAGCTACCGCAGTCCGTCGTCAGTTCATCAGGACTTACTATCCAGCCGCAGCCCGTCCGCTTGGGGCGGCGGTTCACCTTGGCTTGGCAGGCGCTGGGCGCGGCCTCGCTGGCGCTGCTGGTCGCGGGCGCAAGTGGCTGCAAGAGCGGCCCCGAGCTAGCGCCCTCCGGCTCTACCATCGGCACCGGGGTCGGCATCGCGCGCCTGCAGCGAGAGAGCTTTGCCGTGCGGCCCCTGGCCAAGACGCGCTGGTCGTCGCTGCTGCTAGACGCCGGGGCGCTGCTGCCACCGATCCCGCCGCGTCGGCTGTTAAAAGACCCCGGCACCGGCCGATACTTTGCAGAGGCCGAGCTGCGGTCCCTCTCGCCCGCGCAGCGCAGCACCTACCAGCTGGATGTCGTCAGCGAGGAGGACTACTACTTCGGCCCGTCCGGCTCGCCGCTGTTTTATGTGCGGCTGCTGGATCTGGTGGGCGAAAACGTGCGCGGGGACCTGGTCGGGCGTCGCCTGCTGGAGTGGAACTACGAGAGCGTAGCGGCGCTGCGGCTGCTGGCGGCGCAAGGCGCGCAGGTGGTCGGGGTCAGCACCTCGCCCCGGCTGCGCGCGCTGTACAGCCAGCCCGGGGACCAAGGCGACATCCCGATGTTTGGCCGCGACCAGGCCGGGCACCTGATGCTGCTTTCTGGCCAGTTTCCGGTCGATGCGGCCACGCGCGGGCAAGTCGGCCAAGGCTATGACGTGATCCTGGCGCGCAACCTGCTAAAGCGCGGCTACGTTCACCCGGTCGAGACCTCTGCCGCCGCTGCCGCCACCAAGGTCGAGCTGGGGATGGCCGACGAGGCCTTCTTGCAGCAGCTGCTGGCGATGCTAAAGCCCCAGGGTCGCGTGCTGCTGTACAACATCTGTCCGCCCGCTGCCCCGCCGCCCGCGCCGTACAGTCCCGACAGTGACTGCCGCAACCCGTTTACGCAGGCGCAGTGGCAGGCCGCCGGCTTTCGCGTCCGCGACTATGACCGCAATGACTCCGCCGCGCTGCGCGAGCTGGCCCATGCCCTGGGCTGGGACCAAGGCCAGCAAGCCGTCGCCATCGACAACCTAATCGGAACCTATACGTTGGTAGAGCGCCTGTAACCCATCGGCGCTGAGAGCTACTGCAGGAAGGTCGGTGGTGTTCTAGTTACAAGCGCCGCTCTGCCCAGGCGTTCTCACGTACGAAATGGGCAGAGCGGACTGTGAAGCGGTCCTGAGCCGTGCGTGGCTCTCAGGACCGCGCTGTGCGTAGCGGTTGGCTTCGGCCTACGGCTTTTTGCCGTCCAAGATCAGCTGGCGCATGGTGCCCACGATCTCCGCCTCGCCGCGTGGCCCCACCGAGTTCGTCTCTTCATAGTGATCGCCAGGCGCCCCGTCAAAATAGGGCTTTCTCTCGTCCAGCAGCCAGGTGTAGCGCGGCACGATGTAGCCCAAAAAGTCGAACGTCAGGCCGAAGGTCATGCGGTGCGCGCGGTCGCCTTCCATCAGGTCGACCAGGTACGGGCCTTTGGGCGCCATCGCCAAGTTCGGCGCGTTGGGCCGCATGTAGTCGACTAGATCGTAGGTGCCTTTGTGCTCGCCGCCGTAGCCGCCCAGAAACAGCTCGGGCGTCAGCTCGCCGGGGTTGGTGATGATCGAGGCGGGCCCCAGGTTCAAGTAGGCGACCTTGGTGATGGCCGACGGCACGTTCTCATCCGACAGCGGGCGGCCCTCGTCGTAGCAGCAGAACGAGCGCCGGAAGATGCGCAGCTTGGCCGCGTACTGGTACTTCAGGTTCTCGATGTGGACCTTGAAGCTGGTGGTGCGAAAGTTTAGCCGCGCGTCTTTGCCCGCGACGGTCTTGGCCTTCGGATCGGCCATCGCCGACAGCGCAAACTTGGCCACCGAGCGCCCCAGCACCTCAGACTTTTGCGGGCCGTCTTTTGGATACTTCACGCCCTTTTCATCGACGGGGACCGCGTGCCCCGGACCGAGCAGGCCACCCAGCGCGCCGGTGACGTAGACCACCGTGCCGGCGCCTTTGCTCTCTAGCTCGGTGCGCAGGTGGTGCACAAAGTCTGACGACACCAGGTGGTTGTCGCTGCCCAGCGCCTCGGGGTGGTTGGCCCAGTTCACCAGCGTCGCAATCGGCTGCGGCGGCGTGGCCGAGACATCGACAAACTGCAGCGTGTGCAGCGTGTTGTCGATGACCACCGGATCGCGGGTGTCGTTGACATACGGCAGCATGTCGTGGTTCGGCCCGTCCTCGACCAGCACCGAGCTGGCCGTCATCCGCGCCGGACGCACGCCCTGGACCGCCTCAGTAATGGCGTCGGCAATCGCCCGGCGATAGCTGCGCTGGTATTCCTCGTTGACGCCGTAGGTCAGAAAGTCGCGGCCCCAGCCGCCGGTGGTGTCTGCCGTCTCGTGGTTGTGGGTGGCGTGCAGCATCAGCAGATCGACGCCCAGCCGCTTGTCGAGCAGCTTCTCGACTTCGGGCGTCTCGTCCCAGAACAGGCCCACCGAGTCCACCGCCACCAGCACCACCGTGGTCTGGTTCTGGCGAATGGCAATCGCGCGCGCCCACACCGGGTCCAGCACGCCATACGCCTGCCGCCCGCCCGAGAACCCCGCCAGCCAGTATTCGTCAAACTTGCCGTTCTTGTTGACGTCGGTGTAGGGCTCGCCCTCGTCGTAGACGCTGTTTTTGTTGGTGTCGGTAAAGGGCTCGATCTGCGGCGTGATGTCGCGCTTGGCGACGCCGACGTACAGCACATTGTCGCCGCTGTCGGCGCAGTCGGGGCCGCCGGGGCAGCGCTGCTCGACGACCAGCGGGATCTCATCGGGGCCTAGCGGCGTCGCCAGGTCGGGCGCGCCCAGGTCCGGCTCGGGCATATCCGCCGGGGTAGAGCAGCCCCACAGCGGCAGGGTCAGCGCCAGCAGCGGCGCCAAAAACAAGCGAAAGGAACAGGACAGACGACGCGGCATGGCTAGCACCTACAAAGTTGTGGACCGGCGCAGCATTGCCAAGCGCCAAAGCCAGGTCAACAGCTTGCTGCCCGGTCGTCGCTTTCGCGCTCGCCCGGCGGCGTAGGGGGCTTTGCGGCGGCGCTCTCAGACCGGTGTGCTTGACTAGCGTTCTGCCCGCCGGGTTTAATTTGAGGCCAAATTAGAAAGGCAAATTACATGAATGGAATTCCGCCTATCTACCGCAGGGAAGCGCCGCTTTTG
>ERZ795056.2306-NODE-2306-length-21339-cov-5.906831_pt1 | contig 21339 bp, 17 predicted proteins | sample MGYA00375140_ERZ795056 | MGnify/ENA primary metagenome ERZ795056 (study PRJEB30185, sample SAMN05720227) | activated sludge metagenome | isolation source: Anaerobic digester | place: USA | collected 2015-03-09 ... | reverse complement strand
AACCGGTTTTAAGGTCTAAAGCATGCGTAAATCGACTTCGTAAATCTACGTATACTTTAATGACAACAAAAAATGCTGCATCGTGAAATGCAGCATGGTAAAGGGTTTTAATAAAAACTATTCTTTGCAGAGCCTATTTCGACAGGCTTTGAATAATGTCATATTTCGTAACGATATGATATGAACCGCTTTCGTCTTTGCTCAACACCGCTCCATTTTCCTTGTTGATAAAGCTGCTTAAACGCTCAACCGGCGTATCAAAAGCTACTTCCGGGTAGGCTTTTTCCATTACCGAAGCAACTGTTTGCGTTTTTACATCGCTGTTGTTAAGGATCTTATCAAATAACCCACTCTCAGAAATAGCACCTTTATTTACATCGCCACTGAATACCGGAATATTTTCAATGTCATACTTTTTCATGATTTCAATGGCTTCCAATACGGTTTGCTCTGGCTTGATGCTTACCAAACGCTGGCTGCCACGGCCATTGATCAGATCCTTGAAGGTCTTAACTTCAAGGAATCCTCTTTCAAGCATCCATTCATCATTGTATACTTTACCAACATAACGGCTTCCATGGTCATGAAAAATACAAACCACTACATCGTCCTTGGTCAATTGATCTTTTAAATTATAAACACCCTGCAAACAGCTTCCTGCACTGTATCCGCAGAACATACCTTCTTCTTTGGCAATGCGCCTGGCCATCACGGCGCCATCCTTATCGGTCACCTTGGTGAAGGCATCGATCACAGACATATCATAGTTCTGTGGCACAAAATCTTCCCCAAAACCTTCACTGATGTATGGATATACTTCTTTTTGATCTAACTCTCCTGTTTCAAAATACTTCTTCAACAAAGAACCATAACTGTCAATGGCCCATATTTTTATATTCGGATTCTTTTCTTTTAAATACTTACCGGTTCCTACAATGGTGCCGCCTGTTCCCGTGGCTACTACCAGGTGTGTTACTTTTCCTTCGGTTTGTTCCCAGATCTCCGGGCCAGTCTGCTCATAATGCGCCTGCCGGTTGGCCAGGTTATCATATTGGTTCACATACCATGAATTGGGCACTTCCGTGGCCAGTCTCTTTGATACACTGTAATAGGAGCGGGGATCTTCGGGTTCTACGTTTGTTGGACAAACAATTACTTCTGCCCCAACTGCTTTTAATATATCGGCTTTTTCCTTCGATTGCTTATCGGTAGTGGTGAAAATGCATTTATATCCTTTCACACAGGCTGCCAAAGCAAGGCCCATGCCGGTATTTCCGCTGGTTCCTTCGATAATGGTACCGCCTGGTTTGATCTTGCCTTCTTTTTCAGCTACTTCCAGCATTTTCAGGGCCATCCTGTCTTTAATGGAATTGCCCGGGTTGAAATATTCCACCTTGGCCAAAACGGTGCAGGGAAGATCCCTGGTGATTTTGTTGAGTTTGATCAAAGGGGTATTCCCTATGGTTTCTAAGATGCTGTTGAGCCACATATCGTTAATAGTTTTGCGGCAAAGGTAATAATTTGAATGAGAAGAAGAAGGTTGACATGGAAGGCCTTCAAACTTTTAAATAATTCGATTATATTCGATTTGCTGCTTGCTATAACAATCGTATCATTTATTGATAAATCAAAACCATTGTTATATGTCAAAAAGGTTCGCCATCCTGTTATTGCTGGTGATTCTTTCACTCCTTTTCCCAAATCTTCCTTCTGCCGGTAAAAAATATCCATTTGATGCGGCCGATACCGCCTGGATGCTTACCGCAACCGCTCTTGTGTTGATCATGACGCCCGGGCTGGCATTTTTCTATGGTGGCATAGTGAACATGAAAAATGTGCTTAGTACATCAATGGTTTGATCTATGGTGAAACCGGTTTATTTACCGCTCATATCATCGGGCTGTTAGGGGTGTCGGTTTTTGTTTTTGAAGGAACTTTTATTTTGCTATAGGTTACCGACATGATAGCACCGCTGCGTGTTTCTGAAAAAGCCGAGTGGATCGGGCTCGACCTCAGCCAACACAACGAAAAGCTATAAGCATTTATTTAAGTGGTAAAGTTTTTATGCCGAAATGATGTACTTTTCTTGCCGAAGATGTTGCTAAATCTCAGCTTCCTTTCATCATGGTTAAAAAAATGGTTTCCTATATACTCCTGCTTCATTTAACCGGTTATGCATTCCCTGCCCATTGCCAGCAGGTAAGCCTCAACGATATTGCCCGTCACTATGTAAAGCTCGGTCTTGCCATTGGAGCGTATGATACAGATTTTGTAGATGCATATTATGGCCCCGATTCGTTGAGGCCCGCAAAAGAGGCTAAGAGTATTTTCCCGAAAGATGACTTCCTGCGCCAGGCAAAGTCGTTGCAGAATGACCTGTCAATCTATCTGTATAAACCTGGAGACGTTGGTCAACGAGCCCGTTGGTTGAACCAGCAGCTTACGGCCTATCAAAGACGAATACGCATTTTTGCCGGTGAATTCAGCAGCTTTGATACAGAATCAAAGGAATTGTTTGGTGTAGCTGCGCCTGAATATCCCGAGTCTTATTTTAAGAAACTGGTATCCGACCTCGATAAATTGCTGCCTGGAAATGGCGATATTCCCTCCCGGTTTCAGTCCCTCGCCAGTAGATTCGTTATCCCGGTTGCAAAACTCGATACCGTTTTTAAGACCGCCATAGCTGAATCACGGAAACGCACAAACGCTCATTATGTATTGCCCGGTCAGGAGCATTTTACCCTTGAATTTGTAAAGAACAAATCATGGTCGGGTTACAACTGGTACCAGGGTAATTACAATAGCCTGATCCAGATCAATACCGACATTCAGATCTTCATCGAACGGGCCATTGATGTTGCTTCGCATGAAAGTTACCCGGGTCACCACGTATACAATATGCTGCTGGAGAAAAATCTTTACCGCGATAAGGACCAGGTGGAAATATCTTTCTATCCGTTATTCAGCCCGCAATCACTTATAGCGGAAGGAAGCGCCAACTATGGCATCGACGTGGTGTTTCCTGGCAAGGATAAAGTAGACTTCGCCAAAAAAGTTCTATTGCCGTTGGCTGGATTAGATACCACGGGCATTGAACTCTATTTCCAGGTACTGGCTTTAAAAGGCAGACTCAATTTTGTACGCAATGAAGTGGGCAGGGGACTGCTCAACAAAACCATGGATGAAAAAGAAGCCCTTCAATGGCTGATGAATTATGGATTGAACAATGAAGAAACTGCGAATAAGTCGATCGGCTTTATCCGGAAATACCGGAGCTATGTGATCAACTATAATTACGGATTGGAACTTGTTAAAAACTACATTGAAGGCAAAGGTGGCCTTGTTACGTTGCCGGCTAAACGATGGGAGCTTTTCGGTAAATTACTGAGTGAACAGGTTTGTACTTCCGATCTTTTTTTGAATAAATAGATCAGTTTGCTTTTATCTTAATTCAATTTTACTGATATTCATGGTTTCAATGACCAAAACTACCCTATGTCTTCACTGGAGCCGGTAAAAAATCAGGAACGGGAAATTTTTATGGATGTGCTCCGTGGATTCTGTATCCTGGGTATTTTTATTGCAAACCTCAATGCCTTTACCTGGTACGATTTTGTTGATCCACATACAAAAGGTAAGTTTCTTATTCCTGGCTGGGATGAAAAAATGCAGTTCCTGCATCACATTTTAATTGAAGGTAAATTCTATTCCATCTTTAGTTTTCTTTTTGGTTGGGGAATTGCCCTGCAGCTCAAGCGGGCCAAGTCTAAAAAGATGCGGAGTTCTCCTTTGATCAGGAGACGGTTAACGATCATGCTCTTCCTCGGTGCTTTTCATTTATTGATCTGGCCGGGAGACATTATTTTCTTTTATGCACTGATGGGATTTGTTCTGCTGTTCTTCAGGAAGTTTTCCAATAAGGCACTGTTGGTAACCGGGATACTTTTCCTCTTATCTCCAATTGTACTGTATGCTTTAAAGATGTTGTTCCCGGTATTAAATTATCCTTCTTCATTTATGTATAAAATTGGTGCCAACCTTGATGAAAAATTGATAGGGGTTACCAGCGATGAAACATTTAAAACATATATCCGTACTGCAAACTGGTGGGAAATATTAAAAGGGGATCTCTCAGGGTTCTTCTTCCGTTATGGAGACCTGCTTTTTCAAAGTCGAATATTCAAGGTGCTTGGTATGATGCTCATTGGCTTCGTGGTAGGCCGCAGCCAGTTCTACAAAAAAATTGCAGACAATAGAAGCGTATTCTATTATATTATTTTCTTTGGCCTTTTTGTGGGCATCCCAGCCAATTATGTGCTGGCAACTTATATGGATAACCATGATACCTCTTATGCTCATTTCCAGATAGATGGTTTATCCAGGACGATCGCTTATGCCATTGGCGTAGCTCCCTTGGCTGCTACGTATATTGCTTTATTCATGTTGGCCTATGAGAATCGTAAAAACAGGAGGTACCTGGAGTTCCTGGCACCGGTTGGTAAAATGGCATTCACCAATTATGTATTGCAAACTTTGATAGGGAATTTTGTTTTCCTCAACGCAGGACTTGGTTTTATGGAAAAAGTAGGTCCGGTATATTATACCCTCTTCGCTATTATTGTATTTATATTCCAGGTCATTTTCAGTTCGGTTTGGTTAAAGAATTTTAATTATGGACCACTTGAATGGATCTGGCGCAGCGCCACTTATGGTCAATTTCAAAAGTTCAGGAAATAGTCTGATGCGTTCAAGTAACTGAGTGTCAGTATTTTTGAGCCTCAGAAGAGGTTTTGTAGCCATTATACTACAAAATATTAATCTCATAGACTACGTAGGAAAAAATAATAGAGTGTGATCTTTGTGTCGACTTAATATCCACTGTAACAAACCGACTCCAATTTCTTAAAAAACTGTTCTCCTTGCTTTTAGCAAAATAATTTATAAAAGACCTCTTTATGAGGTTTTTTATTTTTTAAGCACTTCCAGTGCCTTTTTAATGGTTTCATCTTCCGAATTATACACTTCAAAATAACCTTCATTACGCCATAGCTGGCGGGCAACAGAGGCTTTCAAAGCTTTAACCAGGTAGTTTCGGTCAGAATCATTGATATTAAAGAGGCTGATAGAATCCTTCAGGCTCAATTGTGTAAATATTTGCCAGTTTTCAGGGCTCATGTTAAATCGCCTTGAAAAATCAAGGGCATTTTTATAGTCATCTTTAACCTTGCGGTTTGATAAGTAATACTTATACCCAAAATCATTGATGATGCCTTTGGAATATGCTTTTAAGGTGATGGGACCCATGCGTGCAGTATCTGCAGCTATAAAGTAATCGGGACTGATGCCGCCGCCGCCATATACTTTTTTGCCAGCTTGTGTACGATAGGCCTTGCTGGTATCTGGTTTTATAGAGTCGGCACTTACCAGTTCTCCATCCTGGAATCGTTTTGTAATCTCATCATAATAAGCTTTTCCCCCATTGGCATACGAACGTTGAATGCTGCGGCCCGAAGGTGTAAAATACCTCGAAATCGTTAGTCGAACAGCACTATTGTCACTTAGGTCGAATTGCTCCTGGACAAGCCCCTTACCAAAAGTTCTGCGGCCAATGATCGCAGCACGATCCCAATCCTGCAAAGCACCGATAAGCACTTCACTGGCACTAGCCGAACCTTCATCAGCCAGTACCACCAGCGCACCTTTTTCAAACTGGCCTTCACGCCTGCAGCGATATTCTTTTTTAGCAGCATGTAGGCCTTCGGTATAGGTAATGAGTTTGTCTCCTTCCAAAAATTCATCAGCAATTTCCACCGCTTCATCCAACACACCACCTCCATTTCCCCTAAGGTCAAGTATCAATTTCTGTAGCCCGGCTTTTTTGAGCTTTTCCAGGCTTAACATGAACTCACGGTATGTTTGGGTTGAAAATTTATTCAGCCTGATATACCCGCACGCACTATCGATCATATAGGCTGCATCTACACTCGAAACCGGGATGATATCTCTTTTGACCGCCAGGTCAATCACTTTACCATCTCTCAATAAACGAATATTAACGGTTGAGCCGCGATCGCCCCGTAATATTTTCCGGATAGAATCGGCAACCAATTTATTACCAGCAATTGAACGGCCATTGGCCACAATGAATTTATCACCTGTAATAATGCCCGATTTATCGCCGGGTCCGCCAGGCATAACATTCAGCACATGCAGGGTATCATCCAAAATACTAAACTCGATGCCGATGCCAAAAAAGCTTCCCTGGATATCTTCATTTACATCCTGGAGATCTTTCGCAGGAATAAAAATTGAATGTGGATCCAGTTTCGATAACATGGCCTGTATCGCAGTATCGGCAAGGCTGTTGATATTCACCTTGTCTACATATTTATTTTCAATGAGGTCCATGATCTCCTGTATCGGCCTGCGTTTTTCCAGCGAAAAAAATGACCGCCCAGGTAATCCATCCCTCATTTTATACCCGATAAAAATACCGGCGATCATACAAATACTCAATAAAAGGGGTAACCAGATATTTAATTTTTTACGCTCCATGTGTCTTTATTATTTCACTGGTTCTTTGGTTTTTTACAGGAACCGGATTGCGAAGTTAATTTTTTGTTTTTAGCTTTTAATTTTTGGTTCAATTTCATGTGAATGTTTTACCTTGATGCGATATTAAAAAAGTATAGCAATGGCGGTTAAATTAATAGCAGACAGTGGTTCTACCAAAACAGAATGGTGCCTGCTTGATGGAAAGAAAAAACTGATGATCAGCACACAGGGTATCAGCCCGTATTTCTTAAATACAGAACAGATCAGTGCAATCCTGCAAAAGGAATTATTACCTAAGCTGAAGAAGAAACTACCCGATGAAATATTCTTTTATGGTACCGGATGCAGCAACCCCGATAATGTAAAGATGGTGAAGCAGGCAGTGAAACTGGTATTTCCCAATACGCCTGTACAGGTTGATCACGACCTGATGGGAGCTGCAAAGGCGTTGTGCGGACATGAAAAAGGAGTGGCCTGTATCCTCGGAACCGGATCCAATTCCTGCTTTTACAATGGAAAAAAGATCGTAAAGAACAGCCCGGGCCTGGGTTATGTACTGGGCGATGAAGGCAGCGGAACCTACCTGGGTAAAAAAGTGATCCAATATTATCTCTACAACACTTTTGATCCCGACCTGATGGATCGTTTCAATGCAAAATTCAACACCAATACACTCGAGATCCTGGATGCTGTATATAAAAAGCCGTTGCCAAACCGTTACCTGGCGGGCTTTGCGTCGTTCCTTGCCGAAAATCGAGGGCATTTCATGATCGAAAACATTATAGAAGACGGATTCAATGACTTTTTCTTCAATCATGTTTATAAATACAGGGAAAGCTGGACGATGCCCATTCACTTTGTTGGTAGTGTGGCCTATGGTTTCAGGGATGTGTTGCAGGATATGTGTACATCTTATGAATTGCAGCTTGGCAAAGTGCTTAAAAGTCCGCTCGAAGGCCTGATCAGGTTTCACCAGTAATCACATGAAATTTTATGGGTTTTGAAAAATTAACGGAAGCCGATTCATTGTATCGTCATATCGAATCTATGACGACGATGGAAGTGCTTCAGCATATCAATACCGAAGATCAGAAAGTGGCCCTGGCCATTTCCCGTTCCCTGGATGCAGTGGCATGCCTGATTGATGCCATTGCTGATAAAATGTTGGTAGGTGGACGATTATTTTACATCGGTGCCGGCACCAGTGGCCGGTTGGGTATACTGGATGCAAGTGAATGTACGCCCACCTTTGGCGTACCACCAGGCCTGGTGATCGGCATCATTGCCGGGGGCGAGCAGGCGGTACGCAATGCAGTTGAATTTGCTGAAGATAATATGGAACAAGGCTGGGCCGATCTTCAGGATCATGAAGTGAGTGAAAAGGATTTTGTTTTGGGTTTATCTGCCAGTGGAGCAACACCATTTGTAATGCATGCCTTAGAAAAATGCAGGGAACATCATATCGCTTCAGGCAGTATCTGTTGCAACCCTGGATCGCCAATAAGCGCCCTCGCTGATTACGCGGTTGAAGTGCCATTGGGCCCCGAATTCATCAGTGGGAGTACCCGCATGAAGGCCGGCACAGCACAAAAAATGCTGCTGAATATGATTTCCACAGCGGTGATGATACAACTCGGCAGGGTAGAAGACAATAAAATGGTGCACATGCAGCTCAGCAACGAAAAACTCATCGACCGGGGCGTTAAAATGGTCATGAAAAAACTTGGATTAACCGATTATGACGCCGCCCGGGAACTATTGCTGAAACACGGATCGGTTAAAAAAGCAACTTTCCACAACCGTACATAAAAAAATCTTGGAAGCATGATTGGATTGTAGTAAATTAGTCTTTCATTGTATAGCCTAAAAAAATATAATTAACCAAATACCCTCTCACTTATGAACAACAAAATTTTACTTACAACAGCGTTGATCGCTGCGTCAATGGTAACTGTAGCCCAAAACAGAACTGCAGTTGACAAAAACAATGTAGCCTATGCCATTACCGGCGACGGCAGCAATGATTTTATCTGGATGAACATCCGCCAGGTAGATCTTGGTACAGGGCAGGTGACCCAAACCATTTTTGAACGCAGCAAAACTAATTTCCAGTTAACAGATGTGCAATCAAAGAGGTCTGTTAATCAAACGGCCATTACAAATGGCAATGTGTTTGCATCACCTGATTATCCAACCGGAACGTTGGTGGCTGCAGCCGCCTACGACAGGAACAGCAACAAGTTATTTTTCACGCCAATGCGTAGGGGCGAACTTCGTTGGTTGGATCTGAATGTGAAAAACGAAACACCACAGTTTTTTACCATGCAATCAGACCTGATGAAAGTAGGCAATCCTGCTGATGAATCAAATCACATCACCCGTATGGTGATCGGTGCCGATGGCAATGGTTATGCATTGAGCAATGATGCTAATCGTTTCCTGAAATTCACGACAGGTAAAAAACCAGTGATCACTGAATTGGGAAATATCGTAGATGCCGATTCAAAATCTGGTACTTCAATTCATAATAAATGTAGCAGCTGGGGCGGTGATATGATTGCCGATGCTTTCGGTAAATTATATGTGATCTCTGCAAACCACAATGTATTTATGATCGACATCAATACACGCATCGCTACTTTCAAAGGAACCATCACCGGCTTACCTGCAGGTTATACAACCAACGCAGCTGCTGTTGATGCTAACGGCGATATCGTTGTGAGCAGCGCCAATAAATTTGATGGTTATTTCAAATTGAAATTATCTGACCTGGCCGCTTCAAGGATCGAAGGTTCAGATGTTAAATACAATGCTTCAGATTTTGCAAATGGTAATCTCCTGTTGCAGAAAGAAGCCGATGCAGCCAATAAATTCTCTATGGTGAATTCTAAACTGCCAGTGTTAGACGTGGTGAAAGGTGATGCGAAAGTATTCCCTAATCCTGTTACCAACGGTTCTTTCAATGTATTGTTTGATGAAAAGAAAGAAGGTCGTTATACCATCGTGGTATCTGATTTGGCTGGTCGCATCCTGCAGACCAAAGTGGTTAGCATCGTAAAAGGCATGCAAACCGAAAGAATCAACCTGAACGCCAATGCGGCCAAAGGTGTTTACATGGTTAAAGTACTTGATGAAAATAAACAAGCGTTCATCAACGAAAAGATCATTGTTCAATAAAATGTAATTTTGGGTTAATAAGTCAGGAGGCTGCCTAACAGGTAGCCTCTTTTTTTATTTGGTATTTTCTTTTTAAGCCTTCTAAAAAAAATATAATATTTCAAACATGTTGTAATAAACATAAATTAAGATTCATACTTTCTCTTTTTAATTATTTTATCCCAATTTTGCAACTGTACCATTTTTATTTGCATGCAGGACATAGAACCTTTTTATAACTGGCGTCATATTTATACAGCAGAAGACGATAAGCTGTCGCCTTTCTATGGCCGTACCTACAGCGAATTTGAATATTCACAAACCCTGTACAATTATTTCGTGCATCCGCAATGGGATGAATTCGGTTCACGTACGATGTATATGAAACTCCTGTTCATCGATTATGAACAGCATTATGCGATCATTGAACTATTGGGAGAATGGAACGATGCCATTGAAAATGATATCATGACACTCCGCCGCGAGATCACCGATCATCTCTTCGCCCGCGGTATTTACAAGTATATTTTCATTGCCGAGAACGTATTGAATTTCCATAGCAGCGACGATTGTTATTATGAAGAGTGGAGGGAACAACTGGAAGATGACCATGGTTGGGTTGTGATAATTGACATGCCCGAACAAAGTAAGTATGATTTTAAAAAAGCCAGGCTCACCAATTATATTGAACTGATGGAACTGCCCCAATGGCGAACGCTGAAGCCCGATATCATATTCCAATTGATAGATAATGCCATGTTGAAACGACTGGGGGAATAACGTCGTTTAATGATATCTGTCAGTATGCAATAAAAAGTTTCAATAAAATCTTATTTTGGCGTATCCTGCCTTATTTTTGCATAACCATTTATTTCTCAACTATCGCTTTATGACCTGGAAACATTTTTTTACTTCCTCTATCGGTAAAAAATTCACAATGGCCTTTACCGGGCTTTTTCTGATAACTTTTTTAATTGTACATGCAGGGATCAATTCCTGCATTTTTCTTAATGACAATGGGCAAACCTTCAATGAAGTGGCTCATTTTATGAGTCATAACTGGATCGTTCGATTCCTGGAACTTGGGCTTTTTGCAGGGCTGATCCTGCACATTATCCAGGGCCTGATGCTGTGGAAACAGAATAAGGATGCCCGACCGGTAGGGTACTATCAGAATAAACCAGAAAAGAACAGCACCTGGTACAGCCGCTCGATGGGTATCCTGGGCACTTTGCTATTACTCTTTTTGGTTATGCACCTTGCGCAATTTTATGTGGGCACCAAAGTAGCTTTATACAGTGGCGATGCACCCCATAACCTCTACGAAGAAATGCAGGAAGTTTTTAGCGAATGGTGGATAGTTGCACTTTATATGGCTGGTGTGATCGCATTGTTCTGGCACCTGTTTCATGGTTTTCAAAGTGCCTTCCAGACATTTGGCATTAACCACAAACGTTATACACCCATCATAAAAACCCTGGGCAGCGCCTATTCAGTGATCATCACATTATTATTTGCTTTGATGCCGCTGGCCATGTATTTTAAATGGCTTAATTGATTGCTGCTGTAAACAATTGGATTCATTCAAACGTTTTTAAAATAAAATACCCATATGGCTTTAGATGCAAAGATCCCACACGGCGAAATGAAAGAAAAGTGGAGCGACTATAAAGGGCATGTAAAACTGGTAAACCCCGCCAATAAACGTAAGCTTGAAGTGATTGTAGTAGGAACCGGTCTCGCCGGAGCTTCCGCTGCAGCTGCACTGGGTGAAATGGGGTATAAAGTAAAAGCCTTTTGCTTCCAGGATAGTCCGAGGAGAGCACATAGCATTGCTGCACAGGGAGGCATTAATGCTGCCAAAAATTACCAGAACGATGGCGATTCAGTTTTTCGCCTGTTTTATGATACCGTTAAAGGCGGAGATTATCGTGCCCGTGAAGGTAATGTACATCGCCTGGCCGAGGTTAGTGCAGCCATCATTGATCAATGCGTGGCACAGGGTGTTCCTTTTGCAAGGGAATATGGTGGTTTATTAAGTAACCGTTCTTTTGGTGGAACCCAGGTACAACGTACATTCTATGCTGCAGGCCAAACAGGCCAGCAATTACTCCTAGGTGCGTATAGTGCATTGGAAAGACAAGTAGCACTTGGCAACGTGACCATGTATTCCCGTCACGAAATGCTCGACGTAGTAACAATTGAAGGCAAGGCCAGGGGCATCATTGCCCGCGACCTGGTAAGCGGCGAACTGGAACGTCATTTCGGTCACGCGGTACTGTTATGCACCGGCGGTTACGGAAACGTATTTTATTTAAGTACCAATGCCATGGGCAGCAATGTTACTGCCGCTTGGAAAGCACATAAGAAAGGAGCCTTCTTCGGCAATCCTTGTTTTACACAGATTCACCCAACCTGTATCCCCGTAAGCGGCGATCACCAGAGCAAACTAACGTTGATGAGTGAGAGCTTACGCAACGATGGAAGAATATGGGTGCCAAAGAAAAAAGGCGATAATCGCAAAGCGAGTGAAATACCTGAAGATGAAAGGGACTATTACCTCGAAAGAAGATACCCGGCATTTGGTAACCTGGTTCCCCGTGACGTAGCTTCCCGTGCTGCAAAGGAAAGATGTGATGAAGGTTACGGTGTAGGCACCACGAAGATGGCCGTTTACCTGGATTTTAAAGATGCCATCATGCGTTACGGAAAAATTGAAGCAGGTAAAACAGGCAATGAAGTAACCGATGAAAAATCGATCTGGGCACTAGGCAAGCAGGTTGTAGAAGAAAAATATGGCAACCTGTTTGAAATGTATGAGAAGATCACCGGCGAAAATCCATATGAATTGCCGATGCGCATATATCCAGCCGTGCATTATACCATGGGCGGACTTTGGGTTGATTACGAACTGCAGACTACTGTACCTGGTTTGTATGCATTGGGTGAAGCCAACTTCAGTGACCATGGTGCCAACAGGCTGGGTGCTTCAGCGCTCATGCAGGGTTTGGCAGATGGATATTTTGTAATACCATATACACTCGGCAATTACCTGGCCGATGATATCCGTACGGCAAACATTCCAACTTCACACCTGGCTTTTGAAGAAACTGAGAAAGCTGTGTATGAAAGGATGACCCGTTTGATGAACATCAAAGGAAAGCAAACGGTTGAAAGTTTTCATAAAAGGTTGGGAAAGATCATGTGGGACAAATGCGGAATGGCCCGTAATGCAGAAGGATTGAAAAAGGCTATTGAAGAAATCAGGCAATTGAAAACTGAATTCTGGAATGATGTAAAAATTCCGGGTGATATTAAAGAGTTCAATCCGGAACTTGACAAAGCCGGAAGGGTAGCCGATTTCATTGAACTTGGCGAACTCATGTGCATCGATGCATTGAACAGGAATGAAAGTTGCGGCGGCCACTTCAGGGAAGAAAGCCAGACCGAAGACGGGGAAGCCAAACGTGATGATGAAAATTTCTGCTACGTGTCTGCCTGGGAATTAAAGAATGAAGGGAACTGGGAGTTGCACAAAGAAAATCTCGAATTTGAGATCGTGAAACCAACCCAAAGAAGTTATAAATAAAATTAACCATGTTGCTGCTTTGCGGCAGTACACACATCAATAAATTGAAAAATCGGTTATATGGAACATTATCACATGAACTTAACGCTGAAAGTCTGGCGCCAGAAGAACAGCAAGGATAAAGGACATTTTGATACTTATAAGGTGAAGGACATTTCTTCGGAAATGAGTTTTTTGGAAATGTTTGATGTGCTCAATGAACAATTGATCACCGAAGGAAAAGAACCCATCGCATTTGATCACGATTGCCGTGAAGGAATTTGTGGTATGTGCAGCATGTACATCAATGGACAGGCCCATGGCCCATGGCAGCAGAACACCACCTGCCAGTTACACATGAGGGCTTTTAAAGACGGCGATACCATTGTGGTAGAACCATGGCGCAGCAAGGCTTTCCCGGTGTTGAAGGACCTGGTGGTGGATCGTACAGCGTTTGACAGGATCATACAGGCTGGTGGATACATCAGTGTGAATACGGGTAATGCTGTTGATGCGAATGCTATACCGATCGATAAAAAAGATGCAGATGATGCGTTTATGGCAGCAGCCTGTATTGGTTGTGGTGCTTGTGTGGCCACTTGTAAAAATGGAAGCGCCATGTTGTTTGTAGGCGCCAAAGTTTCTCAATTAGCATTGTTGCCGCAAGGTGGCCCTGAAAGAGAATCACGGGCATTGAACATGGTTGCCCAGATGGATAAAGAAGGATTTGGAAACTGTACCAATACCTATGCTTGTGAAGCGGAATGCCCGAAAGGAATTTCTGTATCCAACATCGCCCGCCTCAACAGTGAATATTTAAAGGCAGGATTGGGAACTGAAGATTAATCTTACATACCAACATATTTCATGAATACCTTCCCACTGGAGAAGGTATTTTTTATTGCAGCATAACCATTGTCTGGAGGGTCTTGCATAATAAATCCTATTTTTAATAAAAATTTTTCAAAACCACTTTTGACGTATAAACGGATATACCTTTTCGCCATAGTCATCATGCTGATGCAGGCTTTGCAGGCTCAGAAAAATCCGGCTTCTTTGTCAAATCTGCGCAGGAAATTAATTGCAACTAATGCTACGCTGCTTCGGATTGATACGGCCAGTATTGCTCCCAATACGCTAACTATTCTGAATGTGCCTCCATCAGATTATGTGGTGGATGAAGTGAATGCCACGATCCGCTGGATCCGCAAGCCGGCTGCAGACAGTGTAATGATCATGTACCGGGTGTTTCCGATTAAATTAAATGCAGTTAAACAGCGATATAATTACGACAGCATCCGAAGTAATTTCCTCGCAGAAAAACCACTGAAGATCAGGGCGAGCGGCTTGCAACAGAATCCATTGATCGACTTCGGCGGGCTTCAATCGGAAGGTAGTTTTGGACGGGCCATCTCTTTCGGCAACAGCCAGGATGCCATTGTGAACTCAAGCATGAACCTGCAGTTAAATGGTTTCATCGGCGACAGCCTCGAACTCACTGCTGCCATAACCGACAACAATGTACCCATACAACCCGATGGCAATACACAGGACCTGCGGGATTTCGATCGCATTTTCCTGCAGGTGAAAAAGCGAAACTGGCAACTCAGTTTTGGTGACATCGACCTTCGACAAAGTAAAAATTACTTCCTCAATTTTTATAAACGTTTACAGGGAGCCGCTTTCAGTACCGATAATCGCATCAGCAAAAATATCAGCAATTCCCTGCTGGTGAGTGGTGCCATTGCTAAAGGTAAATTCACCCGTAACATCATCACACCACTCGAAGGCAACCAGGGCCCTTATCGCCTTAAAGGTGCCAATAATGAATTGTATTTTGTGATACTGGCAGGAACAGAAAGGGTTTTTATTGATGGCGAACTGCTGCAAAGGGGAGAAGACCAGGATTACGTGGTGAACTACAATACAGCTGAACTAACGTTTACACCTAATCGCCTGATCACGAAGGACAGGCGTATACAGGTAGAATTTGAATATGCCGATCGTAATTTCCTGAACTCACAGTTATATGTAAGTGATGAAATAACGTTGAATAAAAGATTATCGGTGAACCTGGCGGCCTATTCCAATTCAGATGCCAAAAATTCTTCTATCGACCAAACCCTGGATGTTTCACAAAAACAATTCCTGGCAGGCGTGGGCGACAGCATCGGCAATGCATACCTTTCAAATGCTGTAAGGGATACCTTTTCGCTTGGTAAGATCCTTTATAAAAAGATCGATACCCTGTACAATGGAGTTATTCACGATTCCATTTATGTGCAATCTTCCAACACGGCCGACATATTGTATAATCTGTCTTTCACTTACCTGGGACCAGGGAAAGGCAATTACAGCCAGGTACTCAATGCTACCAATGGCAAACTGTTTCAATGGATACAACCCGGACCATCGAATGAGAAAAGAGGGGAGTGGGAGCCGGTTACGCTTTTTGTAACTCCAAAGAAACTACAGGTTTTTTCCGCAGGGATAGATTATTTATTATCACCCAATACGAAATTGCAGACTGAAGTAGCACTAAGCAATTACGACCTAAACCTTTTTTCAACAAAAGATAAAGGGAACGACAAGGGATTCGCTGGTAAATTCAGCATTGTAAACAGCGGCAGATCCGTGTCATTGTTTTCTAAAAAATGGAACCTGCAATCTGCTGCAGGATACGAATTTGTACAAAAGCGTTTTAAACCACTTGAAAGATTGCGGAATGTAGAATTCTTACGCGACTGGAGTCTTCCCTATGAATCTGAAGCAGCTGATGAACGCATTGCCACTGCTTCTGTAAAGATCACCGACAGCAGCAACAACGGTCTTAAATACGAGGTCACCAACTATAACCGCAGTGATGATTACAACGGGTTCCGTCATATCGTTGACCAGTACTCGAAGATCAGGGATTGGCAGCTATCAACAAAAGTCAGCCTGGTAACATTTAGCAACCCACAACAAAAGGGAAATTTTTTCAGGCCTGGTATCGATATCAAAAAAGAACTGAAACAGCTCTGGCTCATGCAGCTTGGTATCAAATACACCGGCGAACACAATAAGCTATTGAGTAAGATTGCAGATTCGCTTACAGCAGCCAGTTTCGGATTTAATATTTATGAAGTATACCTTAAATCGAACGAAGCTAAACTTAACAAATGGGGCGTGTCTTTTTTCAGGAGAAACGATTTGTTGCCTTTTGGCAAATCATTGCAGGAAGCAGATCATAGTAATAATTATAATTTCTTTACTGAATTGCTGAAGAATGAAAAGCACCAGGTGAAATTCAATATTACTTATCGCAAATTGCATATCGCAAACAGTTTGCTCAGCAAGCAAAAGGAAGATGAAAGCCTCCTGGGCCGCACAGAATATGCCATCCGGGAATGGAATGGATTGGTGACCGGTAGCTTCCTGTATGAACTGGGTTCGGGGCAGGAACAGAAAAGAGAATACGCCTATGTGCCTGTGGCCATCGGGCAGGGCGAGTATACCTGGATCGACTATAACGGAAACGGCATTGAAGAACTGAACGAATTTGAAGTGGCCGTGTTCCAGGATCAGAAAAAATACATTCGCGTTTACACACCGGGTAATCAATATGTGAAAGCAAATTACCTGCAGTTCAATTACAGCATTGATCTTAATCCTTCTGCTGTGATCAAAAATCCAGCAGCCCGGGGCATAAAAAAATTCCTGATGAAAACCAATACATCCTCAGCGCTGCAGATCAGTAAAAAGAATATTGCAGATGGTAAATTCTTATTCAATCCTTTCAGCCAGGCCCTGGTGGATACAAGCCTGGTAAACCTGAATTCATTTTTCTCCAATACATTGTATTATAACAGAACAAGCACCAAATGGGGTTTTGAAGCCACCCACAGCAAATCTTCCGGGAAATCACTCCTGGCCTATGGTTTCGAAAGCCGCAACCTGCGTAGTTTCACCAGCAGGCTCCGTGTAAACCTCACCAGGAACTTTGTGTCGAATTTTATTTACAGGGATGTGCGAAATAGTCTTGCCAGCACGGGCGTTAAATTCGACAACCGCAATTACCTCGTTAAACAACAGTCATACGAACCAAATCTTACCTACATCTACCGGTCAACGTTACGTGCCAGCCTGGGCTATACGTTTACGGATAAACGAAATACTATAGACTCCCTGGAGAAGTCGGCTAACCATGCACTTTCAGCGGAAGTGAAGTATAATATCCTATCCAACAGCAGCATCAATGCAAAATTTACTTTTAACCAGATCAGTTTCAAAGCCTATCCCGGTGCAGCCAACAGTACAGTCGGTTTCATTTTACTGGATGGATTATTGCCAGGTAAAAATTATTTATGGAATGTAGATTTTACCAAACGAATTGCCGGGAACATTGAAATCAACCTGCAGTATGAAGGGCGTAAGCCAGGAACAGCCACTACCGTTCACGTGGGCAGGGCTTCGGTTCGAGCCATTTTTTAAAATAAAAAAACGGCAGACCTGCTGCCGTAAATCATTTGTAACTTGAAGTATGTTTTAACCGAACAACCCGCCTTTTTTCAAAGGCCTGTAAGCTTCACCCACTTTAAATCCATTGTTATATACTTCTATCTTATAATCGCCTGTGGAAAAATTGGCATTCTGTTTCCAGTCGAAACTAATGGTCTGGCGTTTATTCTGAATATAATTGATCTCCAGTTTCTGGGTAAATATTTTCTGTTCTCCTTCCCGTGTATTGAACGTACCTGAACCCAATTCCTGTACTGAGAAAGGTTTTCCATCAGGGCCGGTGATCACTACATATAATTCTTTGGTGCCCGATTGGGTGATCATATTTTCATCCAGGTCGAATGAGATCCTTAATTTATCTACTCTTTTAGCTGTACTGGTGACCTTTTCTTTGCCATTGCTTTTTTCATTCACTCCAATGATGTTGAAATTGGAAGCATGCAGGGTAGAGCCGATGTCGATCAGGTTTTCCTTATCTTTTATTACTACCAGGGAAGAATCAAAATCCTTCTGCACCTTGTCACGTTGCTGGGTAACCACTGTTTTTTCCTGTGCCAATTGTATTTTTTGTCCCTGGAGAATCTCGATCTGTGTTTTATAACCTTCTATATCTCCATTAAGCGAAGCTATAAGTCCTCTTGCTTCTTTTAATTCTGCTGCAGTTGCGTTGGATTTAGATAACAATGCCTGGATGCGTTGTTTCTTTTCACCGATCTCGCGGTCTTTGGCAGATATCGCACTGTCTTTTTTTGAATTGGATGTTTTCAACATATCGTATCGCATGGTAGCATCTTCCAGGTCTTTCTGCAATTCATCACGTTGACTGGTGGTGGAGGCGATAACCGTTTCCTTTTGCTGGATGGTTTCCTTGGTATTATTTTTGTCCCAGATGATATATCCCCAGGTACCCAGGAGGGCCACCACAAGGGCCCCGGTTAAAATACCCCGGACATTGCTGCGCTGGCTTGATTCAGCCGCAATTGCTTCTTTGGGTGCTTCAAATTCGGGAAAGTTTTCAAAAGCCATATGTAAAGGTTTTTCAATGATAAAGTTAAAATACAAATTTGACTACTCATAGAGAAGTTACCGTATTTTACCCTCAACAGTCATATTTATAGCTGTTATTCCTAATGTTTTCCAAAACTATGCCAGTTTTTTATAATAGGAAGCCATCTTGTGCACAATCATGTGAAATTATTTTAGATTGCAGCCAAATAGATTGCTAATCAATGAGCGCCGAAAAAATACTCAGTTCCTGGAAGAAAAAAGACTTTAAGCCGGTTTATTGGCTCGAGGGAGAGGAGGAATATTACATAGACATGCTCATGAATTATGCAGAACACCAGATACTCCCCGAATCCGAAGCTTCATTTAATCTAACTGTTTTTTATGGAAGAGATGCCGATTGGGCCGCTGTTATAAATGCCTGTAAGCGTTACCCGATGTTTGCCGAAAGGCAGGTGGTTTTGCTGAAAGAAGCCCAGCACATGAAGGACATTGACAAGCTGGAATCTTATGTAGAATCTCCACTGTCTTCCACCGTTTTTATCGTGGGCTATAAAGCCAAATCGCTCGACAAAAGAACCCGTTTATACAAGCTTATAACGAAATCAGCCGAGCTGTTCAATTCTGCCAAGATAAAAGATGAAAAAGTGCACGAATGGATCGCAGAAATGGTGAAGTCGAAGGGATATACCATATTGCCAAAAGCGATTAGCCTGCTGGAAGAGCATATTGGAAATGATCTAAGCCGCATCGCCAACGAAGTAGATAAATTATCGGTCAACCTGCGGGATAAAAAGAATATTGATGAAGATGACATCGAAAAATTCATCGGCATCAGCAAGGAATACAATGTGTTTGAATTACTGGCGGCTATTTCAAAAAAAGATCTGTCAAAGGCCATCCGCATCCTCAATTATTTTGAAAGCAATCCCAAGGCCGTACCCATTCAAATGGCGTTACCGGCATTGTATTCGCACTTCAGTAAAGTGTATGCAGTTTATGGAATGAATGATAAATCTGACCAGGCACTTAAACCTTTCTTTTATTTTAATGCCAATTCATTAAAGCAGGCAAAAGACATGATGGCAAATTATGGCTACCCGGGCATGGAAAAACTGATCCTGTTATTGCATCAATATAACCTGAAAGGAGTGGGGGTAGGCGATACCGGCACTTCCGGCGCATCGCTAATGAAGGAAATGGTGGTGAAAATGATGATCGATTAAATGTTCCAAACGTTCAAGACGTTCCATACGTTTGAACCTTCCAACGCCTTAAACCCTTAAACCTTTAAACCCTTAAACCTTTAAACCCTTAAACGAATTAAACGCCCTCATCCTCCCGCCGCCACCTTATCCTTCGCCAACTGTTCCTTCAACTCATCCAGTCCGCTGAATTTAACTTCATCGCGTAAACGCTTTTTTATCTTTACCTGGAGCCTGCTGCCATAAATGGTTTCGTCAAAATCAAATATATTCACTTCAATCACCAGCTTACTGCCATCAACGGTTGGCCTGGTGCCAATGTTCATCATTCCATTATATTTGTTGTCATCTTCTTCTATCGCTACCTCTACCGCATATACGCCGTTTGCCGGTACGAGTTTTTGTTCGTCCAGAATCCGCAGGTTTGCGGTAGGATAACCAATGGTACGGCCCAGCTTATTGCCTTCTACTACGGTACCACTGAAGAAATAGGGATAACCCAACAGGTCATTTGCAGTGGAAATATCTCCAGCCAGCAATGCTTCTCTTACCCTGGTGCTGCTGATGGTAATGTTACGGAGAATATGTTCGGGGATCTCTTTAACCACGAATCCAAACTTTGGAGCTTCGTTTTCGAGTAAACGATAATCACCTTCACGGTTGTTGCCAAAGCGGTGGTCGTACCCGATAATGATGGTATGCGGATGAAATTTATTCACCAGGAAATGTTCTATATAATCTCCGGCGGTTTGTTCTGCAAATGTTTTGTCGAATGGGATCACCACAATATGTTCAATGCCCGCTTCGTGTAGTAGGCCATACTTTTCTTCCGGGCTGTTTAAAATGAATATTGGCTTTTTGGTGCTGGCCACCACCTGCTTGGGATGCGGGTAAAACGTGATCAGTACCGGGGTGCCATCCACCGCAGCAGCTTCCCCGATCAACTGGCGAATGATCTGGCGGTGGCCAAGGTGTACTCCATCGAACGTTCCGATCGTGATCACAGCCCTTTTAAAAATGGGCAACTCCGAAATATTTGTATGAACCTGCATAAATAAGTGGTGCAAAACTAATTGATAATTTATTAATGGATAATTGATAATTGAAATATAGTTTTGCAACTCAAGCATTCATATGAGTCTTTACGATAAAAGGGGAGTAAGCGCCCAGAAAGAAGAAGTGCACGCTGCCACCAGGAACCTTGACCAGGGCCTTTTTCCGAACGCTTTTTGTAAGATATATCCCGATTACCTCGGAGGAGATGACACATGGGTAAATGTGATGCATGCCGATGGCGCCGGAACAAAAAGTATTCTCGCCTACCTCTATTGGAAAGAAACCGGCGACATC
>ERZ795056.2305-NODE-2305-length-21340-cov-13.383838_pt1 | contig 21340 bp, 17 predicted proteins | sample MGYA00375140_ERZ795056 | MGnify/ENA primary metagenome ERZ795056 (study PRJEB30185, sample SAMN05720227) | activated sludge metagenome | isolation source: Anaerobic digester | place: USA | collected 2015-03-09 ... | reverse complement strand
GGCAATCACGATGAACTATTTGCGGAGATGATGAGAGAATTACAGTTCTGAAAATGTTAAAAATACTTCCCGTTAATTCCCACGGGAAGTGTGGGAAATGTTTGGTTTTGAGTCCCGCCACCTTTGAGCCATCATTTAAATATAACTCCAAATGACGGACTCAAAAATCACCAATCCATTCGAAGTGCTGGATGCTCGCCTTGCAAGAATTGAAGACTTGCTGGTAAATTTGAAGGCCGGGCCACCTGTCCAGCCATTCCCATCTGAACCAAACCTGGAAGGTTACGTAACACGCAGAGAAGTTGCAAAAATGCTTGATGTCTGCTTGACTACAGTGGATCATCTATCCAACGCAGGCATCTTACGGAAGTACAGAAACGGACGCGTAGTCCGCTTCCTGCGTGCCGAAGTTATTGCTGCCATTTCCGGCAATAAAGGGACTGCTTTTTTTCGCCAACCCAAAACCGGAAAACCATGATTTATCGCTGCCAACCTTGCCCCACGCCTTACCAGATTGTGAGTAAAACATTGCTCAACGACAACCGGTTGAGCCCGGCCGCATTAGGCGTCATGACTTATCTGATTGGCAGACCGCCCAATTGGGAAATCAAGATCGTGCAACTTGCCCAGCATTTTAAGCAGAGCCGGGACAGGATCGGGACTATTTTTAAAGAATTGGAAAAACTTGGATACGCCCGCCTTGTCTCAGTTAGACGGAGTGGCAAAACCCAGTTTACAGGGAAGCAATGGGAAGTTTTTGAACTGCCCGAACTCAATCCGGATTTCAGAAACAACTGCAAAACGACCGTTGTCCACAAAGCCGAAACGGTTCTTTCCCGACAGCAGGAAAGGCCCGACATCGGTAAAAGCCGATTGTCGGAAAATCCGGCGCTAGTAAGAACTGAAAAAGAAGAAGAGAAAGAAAAAAAATTAAAAAATATAGAGTGTGAGAATGAACGTGTCGATGACACAACACACACTAATTTTTTAAATACTTTTTCTTCTTCAAATGAAAAAAAAGACCCTTCCCCCCAAAGTTCCGGCGCGCCCCCCTTCCCGGAAACGGATATTGTAAAGTCAAGAGATATTTTGTTTCGAGAATCTATCTACATGACCAATCCGGGAGTAGTACCAAATGGGGTGCAAATGTTGAGAAATGACTTAATTGCCCGTCATCCTCGTTATGAGCGCGCGAATACATTATATTATTATAAGCGGTTGCTCAACTGGTCAGATAAGAAGGATGCTCGGGTGCGTTGTTGGTTAGCGCAAGCAGCCGACTTTATTGATGTGGATGAAAAAGAGGGAAAACTAGTGCTGAAAAGTTGATCACCTGAAAAACGGATTGTCCGCAATCATCTCCGCATGTTCCTCACCTGACAAGCGTATATACTTATAAAACTCCTTTTCCGTCTTGTGCCCGGTGATCTGCATGATAGATTTCACGGGCACATCTGCTTTAAATGCATTGGAGGCAAAAGAACGCCGGGCAGTATGGGTGGTAATCAATTGATACTTTTTGAACACTTGATCGATACGTTTGCCGCTGCGGTAGGAGGTAATCAGAACCGAGTCCTCAATGCCGGCTAACTCGCCCAGTTCTTTCAAATACTCATTTGCTTTCTGATTGGTAATAGCCTGTGGCGGCGCTCCATCGTATTTTTGAACCATATCTACCACCAGTTGCCGCAACGGAATCATCACCCTTTGGCGTGTTTTCTGAGTCAGAATGTCGATGAACTGTCGACCGTTTTTTGTGATGATGTGTTCCGGCTTGAGCGAGCCATAATCAGAATAGCGCAAGCCAGTGTAACATCCCAAAAGGAACAAATCCCGCACCCGGTCCAGTCGCTTGTTGGTGCTCAGGTCGAGTGAACTGATTTTGCCCAACTCATCCTCGGTCAAATAGATTTTAGGCGTTTCTTCTTTTGAAACTTGCGCCCAATCGTTTTTATATTTCAGAACGGGTGAAACTTCCCGCCTTTCGGCTTCGCGTAGAATAGTCTTCAGTGTAGAGAGGATCTTGTGGATATAATTTCTGCTGAAATTCTGGCCGAAGAGGTAATTGGTAAAGTCCGCAAAGAAGGCGTAATCGAAATGCTCGAAGTCGATTTGACGCTGCCTGGACGTTCCAAAGGTCTGGACGTGTTTGAAGCAGTTTTTATAAACTACGATGGAGCCCTTGCTGTAGTCAGCATTTGCCGCCCGTTCCTCGATGAATTGTTGGCAAAACTTCACGAAGGTGACTTTTTCCTCCACCTCCTCCTGAGAAAATTTCCCACGAGTTTTGTCCAGTTCCACTTTGAATTGCTCTATGGAAAGATCTTTCCCTTGGTGGCGGTAGGATAGGGCAAGCATTTCCGCAGTTTGTGCAAGACTGGCCAGAATGGCATTGATTTCCGAGAACTGTGGGTATTGTCGGGAAGAACGGACTCTTTGTTCGTTATCGTTCCAAAGGGCGACTGGTACGGAACAGCCGGTAAAATACCGGAGCCTCTTACCCGCTTCATTCGGGTAGGAATACACCAGAAAGATGTAGGATTCCTTTTCTCCCTTACTTTTGAGATTGAATCTGGGTTTTGCCATATCGGGAAACGAGGCTTGAGAAGCCTGAAAAGTTCCCGGCAAAGATAAGGGAAGGTGTCAGATTTGGTGACACTTTTTTTAATCTTGAGTAATCCCTCATAACCTTCTATGATTTTTAACTTCTGTTAAAGTATTGAAAATCAATATTTTAAAACAGATTAAAAATCAAAGAAGGTTATTAAAGATTAACTCGGGCGGAGAGAGAGGGATTCGAACCCCCGGTACCCGCGAAGGTACGCCTGATTTCGAATCAGGTACATTAAACCAACTCTGCCATCTCTCCGTACTGCACAAAACAAGTACAATGAGCAAACCCGCTAAAATCCATAACGGAATTTCAGCGGATCTGGGCGGAGAGACGGGGATTCGAACCCCGGATACGCTTTTGGCGTATACACACTTTCCAGGCGTGCTCCTTAAACCACTCGGACATCTCTCCAGATGCTGCTTTTTCAAAAGCGGCGGCAAAGATAGGAATACCTTTCGCAATATCCAACATGCTTTTTCGAGAGTTTTTTTGAGCAGAGCGAAATCAGGAAAATCAATCCGTGAAATCGGCCCAAACATCTGATGCACGTATATCTTTGCCGCGAAATGAGTTTCCAGGTATTCGACCATGCCCGGGTGCGTCAATTGCTGACTATCGCGTTGCTGTCCGGCACTTTGCTCTGCATATTCCCCCCACAACAACCTGCTTTCCAGTGGTGGGCCGACCAGGCATTTTTTATTGCGCTGGGTTATTTACTCTTCGGATTGTTTTTTCTGATCATCGACAAGCCGCGGCTGATGTTCGTTTGTTTCGGTTGCAGTGCCGCGATCAGTTTTTTTAAAAACGAAGCGCCGCAACAGTCCGGGGCGCCCCTGCATTCCATGTACCTGCTGATAGAGGAGCATCGGCCGTACTGTTCGGGAGCGGAGGATGTACATATTTCTTATAAAATAATATTACCGGTTAAACCTTTGCCGTTACCCGAAGTCAAAGGGCGCGACTACGAAGCGCCGGGTTCTGAATGCATGTCTAGTTTACATATTACCCATGTTATAGCACGTTATGAGTTTTCGGAAACGGGTTCATAGTTTTCGGTACGCTTTCCAGGGATTGTCTGATTTGATTCGCAGTCAGCCCAATGCGCGTATTCATGTACTGGTTGCCGCAGCCGTCACGGCGCTGGGTTGCTGGTACCGGATCAGTCGCCTCGAATGGGCCGCCATCATCATCAGTATCGCCCTCGTATTGGCCATGGAGGCCGTCAACACGGCACTGGAATATCTTACGGACCTGGTGTCTCCCGAATATCACCCGCTTGCAGGTAAAGCCAAGGATGCGGCCGCCGCTGCCGTTCTGTTGTCGGCGATGGGTGCCGTCATAGTTGGATTGGTCATATTTATACCCCATTTCTTTTTTTGAAATAATGTGGGAATCGGGGAGCGAAATTGGACCAAAAGGTATCTTCCGTCAGATTCCATGTTACATATTCTTTTCACCAAACCCATCCTTCTAATGAGGTTCTTATCCTTCCTGCCGGTACTGTTTCTGGCGACGTTCCTGTCGGCCCAGAACGAATGCCAAATCACCGGCCTCAATGCCACGGTTTCTCCCATCGATCCGGTTACCTGCCAGTATTTCGTGGTGCTGAATTTTCAGCACACGGCTACGACCAACCAATACACGGTGCATGGAAACGGAAACAATTACGGCACTTTCCCGTACAGTCAGGTGCCCGTCACACTGGGCCCGTTCACGGCCGGAAATGCTGCAACGACGCGCGAATTTGTCGTGCGCGACTTCGTTTTTGAAGCCTGCGCTGCTGAAGTGGCCGTTGCGATTCCTGCCTGCTCTGCAACGACGGCCTGCAACATTTACGACATGGTGGTGACAACCGGCGATTGCTTGCCGAATAGCAACCATTACAGCCTGACGCTTAATTTCCAGGTGACGGCGCCGCCCAATGCCTTATTCGATGTATTTGGCGCTAACAATCAACTTCTCGGCACTTTTCCGCTCAGTGCACTGCCGGTGCAGATTGCAAATTTCCCGGGAAGTGGAAATGCCAACGACGTCATCAAGGTGTGTATCAACGACAGCGATTGTTGTAAAACGAAGGAATTTCCCGCGCCGAACTGCAATGTCACCTCCATTTGCAATATATACGACATGGTCGTTACCACAGGCGATTGTGTGCCGGGCAGCGCAAATTACAGCCTGACGCTCGATTTTCAGGTCACCGCGCCTACCAATGGTCTGTTCGACGTGTGGTCCGGAAACAATACCTACCTCGGCAATTTTCCGCTGAGTGCCCTGCCGGTGCAAATCAACAATTTTCCGGCCACCGGAAATGCCAACGACGTTATTAAGGTTTGTATCAACGACAATGAAAATTGCTGCAAAATAAAAGAATTCGTCGCTCCCGACTGCAACGTCGCCCCTGCCTGCCACGTGAGCGATATAACGGTAACAACGGGCGATTGCACGTCCAATACGACCTACGCCGTAACAGTAGATTTTAACGCCACCTTTCCCACGCCGCTGGATTCGTTCCGCGTGCTGGCCAACGGCGTTCCGTTCGGTAAATTCGGCTTCAACCAGTTGCCACTCACCATCAACAACTTCCCGTACAATGGCGGCGCCAACGACGTGATCAGAATTTGTATCGGCAATGAAGACCTCGGCTGCTGCGAATCCAGGGAATTTGCGGTGCCCGATTGTCTCGGCGGCCCCTGCGAAATCTCCCCGCTGGTGGTGGATCCGGGTGAATGCCACAACAACGGTACCTATCAGTTGATCGTGAATTTCGATGTGGCCGGCGCCGGTTCCGTCGATTCGTTTATGGTATTTGCCAACGGCGCTTTCTTCGGTAAATTCGGCATCAATCAGTTGCCGCTGACCATCAACCAGTTCCCATGGAATGGCGGCGCTACCGATGTGATCAAGATTTGTGTAGCCAATGGCCAGACGGAATGCTGCCGGATCCTGGAATTTGCGGTGCCCGACTGCCTTGCCGGCCCCTGCGAAATATCCGGCTTGGTGGTGGACCCCGGTGTATGCACGTCCAACACGACGTACCAGTTGTTCGTAAATTTCCAGTTGAATGCGCCCAATAGCGTCGATTCGTTCAACGTATTTGCCAACGGCGTGTTTTTCGGCCGATACGGCATCAATCAGTTGCCGCTGAACATCCCGAATTTCCCGTACAATGGCGGCGCGAACGACGTGATCAAAATTTGTGTTCCCAACGACCTGGCCGACTGCTGCCGGATCCTGGAATTCCCGGTACCGCCTTGCCTGAACGGCCCCTGCGAGATCACGCAATTGGTCGTCGATCCGGGTGAATGCACCTCCAACACGACATACCACCTGTTCGTCAACTTCGGCGTATCGGCGCCGGGTATCATCGACTCGTTTCTGGTATTTGCCAACGGCAATTTCTTCGGAAAATACGGCATCAACCAGTTGCCGCTGAATATCCCGAATTTCCCGTACAACGGCGGCGCGAACGACGTGATCAAAATCTGCGTCGGCAACAATGTCACCGAATGCTGCCGGATCCTGGAATTCCCGGTTCCCGGCTGCCTGAACAACACGCCTTGTCATATTTATGACCTGACGGCCGTTCATACACCCTGTCTTTGCGGTCAGTTCTTCGCCGTGCTGAATTTCCAGTTCGACGGTGTCGGCAGCGGTGGTTTCGACGTGGTCGGAAACGGGCACAACTACGGTACTTTCGAGTACAGCCACCCGCAACCGCTCATCCTCGGCCCATTGCCCGGCGACGGTACCAACTACGAGTTCGTCGTACGCGACCATTTGCATCCCGATTGTCAGGATGTCGTTCAAATGGGTGAAGTGGTTTGTATGACGCCTGTAACGGATCCCGGAAATACGGCGCTGCTGACGCTTTCGCCCAACCCGGCCAACGAATGGCTACAGGTGTCCGCACAATGGAACAACGGTCTGAAAGCGGGTCAGAGCAACGTGCAGGTGTACAGCGCCGACGGTCGCCTGGTCATTCAACAGACCGTAACCGATGGCGGCAATTTCCAACTGAACGTGGCAAACCTGCCCGCAGGCATGTATCGTTTGGTGGTATTGGGCGAAGCCGGCCGCGTGGAAGGCACGTTCGCGAAACAATAGTCAGAAAGTGAGAGAGGTGAGAGGGTGAGAGAGGTGAGAGTGCGTAGAGTACTCCGCTTCGCTCCAGTTATCCAAATTCTGGAATAAAGCGGTGTACTCTACGGACTCTCACCCTCTCACATCTCTCACTTCTCTCACTTCTCTCACTCTCTAATGTTAGTGAAACAGCGCCGCGATCGACTTGTGCTCCACCGTATTCCGGATCGCCCGGGCGAATAACTTCGCCGTAGACAGCACCTGAATCTTGGGTGTGATCTTACTCAGCGGGATCGTATCGCATACGATCATTTGAGAGAGCTGGGAATTTTCAATATTTTCATACGCTTTGCCCGACAGAACCGGGTGTGTGCAAATAGCGCGCACCGATTTGGCGCCTTTGTCCATCAGCGCGTCGGCAGCCTTGCAGAGCGTACCGGCGGTATCCACCATGTCGTCTACCAGGATGACTTCGGCGCCTTTTACGTCGCCGATAACGGTCATAGCCGACACCTCGTTGGCTTTGGTGCGGTATTTATCACAAATGACCAGTTCCCTTTTGAAATGTTTGGAGTATTGGCGTGCCCGTTTCACACCGCCCACATCGGGGCTGGCGAAAATGACGTTTGACATGTCCTGTTCACTCAAAAACTGGGTGTAAATGGCTTCCGAGCGCAGGTGATCCACCGGAATGTCGAAAAAACCCTGCACCTGATCGGCGTGCAGGTCCATCGTCATAATGCGGTCGGCGCCGGCAGCGGTGAGCAGGTTGGCCACCAGTTTGGCACTGATGGGCACACGCGGCTTGTCTTTCCGGTCCTGGCGTGCATATCCGAAATACGGGATCACGGCGGTGATGTAGCCTGCCGAGGCACGTTTGGCGGTGTCGATCCAAAGCAGCAGTTCCATCAGGTTGTCGTGTGGCTGGCAGGTGCTTTGAATAAAAAAAGTGTAGGCTCCACGTACACTTTCATTGATAATCGTCTGCATTTCGCCGTCGCTGAACCGGGCCAGCGTCGTGTCGCTGAGGGGCGCGTCGTAATGGTAGGCAATATCGGCTGCCAGTGTTTTGGAAGCGGTGCAGGAAAACAGTTTTACTTCGGGCATATATCAGCCGGGGCGGTCGTTGAATGAAAAATATAGGTATGAAAAAGAAGAGAAAAGAATCACCGCAAAGGTAAAGTAAAAGTGCGAAGTCGTCAGTGCGAAGTCTGGAAACAGTCCGAAGTCGTCAGTGCGAAGTGCGAAGTCAAAGACAACGTGAGTGAATGTGGACTTCGCACTTCGCACTGACGACTTCGGACTGTTTCCAGACTTCGCACTTCGCACTGACGACTTCGCACTGTTTCCAGACTTCAGACTGCTTTCAGCAAAACCCGATTTTTTGACCGTCAAAGCCGGGCTAAATTTTACCTTTGGCCGCTCTCCACGAAACGAACGTACCTCTTCGTATCAAATCAACTTCGAATCTGTTCTTATTTATGAACCTGAATTATTTTATCCGACACTGCCTGGCGGTTCTGGTGACCCTTATGGTGTGTACGTCACTTTCCGCCCAAACGGCCGGAACGCCCCGCGAAACCGCCCTTCGCTTTTTAAAGGAAAATACCGCTAAAATGGGCCTTTCCTCCCAGGATGTAGCCGATATCCGCATCGCCGATGAATACCAAAGCAAAAACAACGGCGTAACGCACGTGTGGATGCAGCAGCAATATGCAGGTATTCCCGTTTTTAACGCGCTCATCGGTCTGCACGTATTGCCCAATGACGAAGTGCGGTACGTGTCGCACCGCCTTGTTGCCCAACTGGGAGGCAAAGTCAACACGACCGCACCCTCTCTTTCGGCCTACAAATCTGTAGAAATCGCCATGGCCAACCTCGGATTTAACGGTTTTGCCATGCCCAGCCTGAAACAAAAAACGAACGAGCGCAACTGGCTGTTCGAAGGCGGCGCAGTGTCCAACACGGATATTCCGGTGACGGCCTGCTATGAACCGCAACGCGACGGCTCCGTTCGCCTGGCCTGGATGCTGGTGATTGCACAAGCCAACACCTCCGATGTGTGGAGCATACGGGTGGATGCGCAAACGGGCCTGATCCTGAGCAAAATCAACCGGACGGTGTACTGCAAAACGGGCGACGAACACGCTTCGGGTAGTGATGCTGCCGACTGCGTGGAAGCAACAGACGCCGTTATACAGGCTGATAAAACATTGGAAGACAACGATGTGGATGAAACATACAACGTATTTCCCCTGCCGGTGGAAAGTCCGGCACACGGCAACCGCGCTTTGGTGCTGAACCCTGCCGATCCGGCGGCTTCTCCATTTGGCTGGCGCGATACCGACGGACAAACCGGCCCGGAATTCACCTATAGCCGCGGCAACAATGCATGGGCATATGAAGACAGCGCGAACGACAACAACGGTTCACAAACAGAGTCGGCCGCAGGAAGTGCCGGTGTATTCGATTTTCCATACGATCCTAACCTGGAGCCGGAAAGCAATCGCAGCGCAGCCATTACCAACCTGTTTTACATGGCCAATAAAATGCACGATATTACCTACCGATACGGATTTGATGAAGAAGCGGGTAATTTTCAATTTAAAAATTACGGAGCCTCCGGCGTAGCCGGCGACCCCGTGATGGCGGAAGCGCTGGACGGCTCGGGTACCGATAATGCGAACTTCTCGGCGCCGCCCGACGGTTTTTCGGGCCGTATGCAAATGTATAAATGGAACCGCCAGGGCGGCAATTTGCTCACCATCAATACTCCCAGTGCCGTAGCAGGTACGTATGTGGTAGGCACGACCACCGGTTGGGGCGCACCCATTACCGGTATTGCAGTTACCGGTGAGGTGGCGGTAGCCAACGACGGAAGCGGATCCGAAGATTCGGCACAAGGCTGTTCGGAATATCTCAACAGTATTACTGGTAAAATCGCTATGGTCGACCGCGGCGATTGCACTTTCGTGCTGAAAGCGCAAAATGCCCAGGCCGCAGGTGCTATCGGCTGCATCGTTTGTAATTATGAAAATGAAGTAATCTCCATGAGCGGCGCGGGACTGTCCAATTTCCCGGTCATCATGCTGAAAAAATCCGACTGCGACCTGCTGAAACAATATGCAGGCAGCGGCCTCAATGCGTCTATTGTGCTGCCTTCATCAAGCGGTCCCGAGCAACTGGACGGCGATTTCGACAACGGCATTATCGCCCACGAATACACGCACGGCATCAGCAACCGCCTGACGGGTGGGCCCGCCGCCTCCGATTGCCTGAACAACGAAGAACAGATGGGAGAAGGCTGGAGCGACTTTTTCGCACTGGCTGTGACGGCCCGGCCCGGCGATGTGGCCGGACAAAAGCGCGGTATCGGCACTTATGTGCAGCGCCAGCCCAACGACGGCCGCGGTATTCGCCGTTTCGCATATACCAATGACATGAGCATCAACCCCGAAACGTATGCCACCGTAGCGCTGACGCCTGCTGTAGAAGGTGATCCCAACCAGCAGTTTCAGCACAATAAAGGCGAAGTGTGGGCTACCATGCTTTGGGACCTGTACTGGGCTATGGTGGAAAAATACGGTTTTGATGCCGATATCAACAACCTGAACAGCGGCAACGCCCGCACCATGCAACTGGTGATCGACGGCATGAAACTACAGCCCTGCGATCCCGGTTTTGTGGATGGCCGCGATGCGATCATGCTCTCCGACCTGACCAATTTCGCAGGCGTGGATACCTGCCTTATTATGGACGTTTTTGCACGCCGCGGGCTCGGGCTTTTTGCCAGCCAGGGTTCTTCTCTGGAAGACACCGACGGCGTCGAAAATTTCGATCCCATCCCCACCTGTATCAAGGAACTGAAAATCAGAAAGGAAACTTCGACGCCGCTCATCGAACCGGGCGATGTGGCTGAATTCTCCATCTCCGTGATCAACCACCGGGAAGAAGCAACGGTAAATACCGTGGTTACGGATGAACTGCCTGCCGGGCTGACGTTCCTTTCGGCATCCGATGGCGGTACCTATTCCAACGGCATTATTACCTGGAATCTGGGCTCCATCCCTTCCGGACACGTGCGTACGCTGACCTACTCGGCCAAAAGCGCCTCGGGCGTGGGTTCGGAGCGTCTGTTCCGCGATCCCATGGATACTGATGAGAACTGGATTTCCCTGGCCCTCGACGGTACGCAGTATTTTGCCCTGCAATCTGCTGAACACCTGGTAGGTCCTACGGCCTGGAAAGCAGGCAGTCTGGCAGCCGTCAGCGATTTTACCCTGGAAACACCGTTTCAGAGTATCACCATAAGCGGTAACCAGCCGGTACTGCGTTTCTGGCACAAATACCAGACGGAAAAATCTGCCGATGCCGGTATTCTGGAAATCAAAAAGATCAATGACGTAAACTGGCGCCGGTTCACACCGGAAAAAGTCTTCCGGAACGGGTACCCCGGCGGTATTCAGTACGGCACCTTCGCTATTCCTTTCCTCAGCGGATTCTCCGGCAACTCCGGCGGCTGGGTGCAATCCTACTTCGATGTCAGTGATTTTGCAGGTGAAGAGGTAACGATCCGCTTCCGTTTCGGCACCGACGACAACACCGCCAGTGCCGGCGACGCCTGGTATGTGGATGAAGTGGAAGTGCTCGATATGCTGAATTACAACGGAGAGGCTTGTGTAACCGCAGATGGCAGTAATTCTGCCTGTGCCGTTGTAAAAGAACGCGGCGTAGTGGTTCAGCCCGCTTTCGTCGGCACGCATGAAGTGCTTTCAACACATCAGATCGCCCTGAATGCGCAGCCCAACCCAGCCAGCGACTTGCTTCACCTCAGCGTCGATCAGCCGCTGAACGGCGACGTGCGTGCATCACTCGTTTCCGTCGACGGCCGCATGGTGATCACCCGCAACGTCAATGGCCTCGCCAACGGACAAATCCTGACGCTGGATGTACAAAACGTTCCTGCCGGAGTGTACCTGGCGCGGCTGGAAAGTGCAGCAGGTGTGGGAGTGAGGAAGGTGGTAGTACAGTAAGTTGTGAGTTGTGAGTTGTGAGTGGCGCCGGCCTGGCCTGCGTAAGCAACTAATTCACCGGTAGCACAGCCTTCAGGCTGTCGGGAAAAAGGCCATTTATGGCCGTCCCTGCATGAAAAAAAATACGGGCTCTGAAGGCCGTGCTGCCGATGGGTTACAACCCGAGTTAACAAAAAGCAGCCAATCGGACGAAATCCGATTGGCTGCTTTTTGTTTTCCGGCAAATAGGAATCAGACTGTTTCTCCGTCAAAACAACGGTTTTTGCATCTGAGCATCCTGTTTTTACGTTGAAGATCAAATAACCCAAATGTCTCCAGTATGCTGCTCCGATTTTTCACCATCACCCTGTTCGTGCTGTCACATTTCTGCATGGCAGCACAGGAAACCACGCATTACAGCCAGGTATTCACGCGGTCCAATCAGGTATGTTACAGTTACTACGTCCTCAAGTCGAATAAAAACGTCAAACACGGCGAATACGTAAGTTATTTCCGTGTACCCGGGAATCACTACCGGTCCATCCGTAACAACCCCGATTCCGTCGCGCATTATATCTGGCAGCGCGGTGTTTACGTAAACGGCAAAAAACACGGCGAATGGGTCGAATACCGTAGTCCGGGCGTCCTGCAATCGACAGGTGCGTACGATAAGGGTAAAAAAACCGGGCTCTGGCTACAGTCCAGAGAAAACGGCGAAGTGCTGGAAAAGTACGACTACACCACCCGCCAAAGGCAAACACCCGATATCCGGATTCCTGTACATTACCCGCCCAAAGCCAGGAAAGCGGGCATTCAGGGTACCGTGAAAATTGAGTACAGGTTGCAGGCGGATTGCTCTGTCACCGAAACCCGTGTCATACAAAGCGTCAGCGCCGATTGTGACCGGGAAGCGATGAAAAACCTCCTTAAATTGTACGGGTATCTGAAAAAATACGGCCCCGCGAACGGCTGTGAAGCGAAAATGGATACGTTTGTGGTGAAATTTAACCTGGAATAACAAGAGGGTGTGTGGTTTTTTGTGTTTGGTGTTTAGGATTTGGTTGACTGCTAACCCTAAACACTAAACTCGCGCTTTCAGACATTCAGCAGCCGCCTCCCGACATAACGATGAGCAAGCCGTTGATAAACCGAATACGGAAGGTGTAAGCAATGCCTCCTCTCAATCCAATGGAAGTTGATTCGATAAATTCTTCGCCGAGTTTCAGTTCGAAGGATTCGCATTCGGCTATTTCCTGTTTGCTGATGTGCAGATTTTCAAAATAATTCAGCAGCAGAAATCCATCCTGAAAACTCATGTCGTGCTGAAAGGTAAATTGAATGGTGCCTCCTCCTTCGCTAAATTGACCATGCTCAACTACGTGGTTTTTGTAAACCTTGGTATAATTGCCTTCAGAAGAGATATGAATGGAATCCAGCACGCCGGCAGTTTGCCTTAGCCAGTCCTGAATCCCCGGATTTTGATCTGGGTGTGGTCTAAAAGGTTTCATAGCCGACAAATATCCGCTGAAAACATATCCCGATTCTTGTCCGGAAACTACAAAAACCCAATATCCTTGCAGGAAAAAAGCGGGTGAGCGCTGTTCGCCGGTACTATCTCTGTAAGCAGATATAACCAGCACGGAGTCAATTATAAAGGTTCCTTGTTCCTTTACAATTAACTCGGTACCGTAAGGCAAACTTTTGATCTTCGGAGATTTTCTGGAAGGATTCTGCCGTAAAATCAAACCACTTTTAGACCAGACAGATACATGCTGTTGATTGTAAAAAAAATTTTGGGCGCTTAAATGAAAAATAAAAAAACAGGTAAAAATGATTGTTGGCAGCAAGCGTTTCATGATGTAAGTCAATGGATAAGGTTTACAATATAATCTGTGTAAACCTAAAGCGCTGCTTCAAATTTGAAAGCCGGATTCTAGTATTCGTAGCAAATCAACAAGTAATTGCCAAAACTTTGGCTGTACGTGTGCCGCTTCGTCCATTGCTCACATAACATTATGAACGAAGCGGTGTACTCTACGCATCTCACTTCTCACATCTCACATCTCACTTCTATGTTTCCCTCCTGGCGCTGGTTTGGCCCTTCCGATCCCGTTTCCCTGCAAGACGTCCGCCAGGCGGGCGCCACAGGCATTGTGTCCGCTTTGCACCACATTCCCAACGGGCAGGTGTGGGAACGGGAGGAGATTTTAAAACGAAAAGCGGAGATAGAAGCCGCCGGATTACAGTGGTCGGTTGTGGAAAGTATTCCCGTGCATGAAGACATCAAAAAGCGGACGGGCAATTTCCAGATTTACATTGAAAATTATAAAACCTCGTTGAGCAACGTAGGCGCCTGCGGTATCCCGACGGTGTGCTACAATTTTATGCCGGTACTCGACTGGACCCGCAGCGACCTGGCGTATGTGGTGGAAGACGGTTCCGAAGCACTGCGATTCGATATGAAGGAGGTGGCGGCCTTCGATTTGTTTGTTTTACAAAGGGAAAATGCGGCTTCGGGGTATAGCGCCGCCATGCTTGCCAGCGCCGAAAAATGGTTCCGCGCTGCTGACCCGGCTGAAATAAACCGGCTCACCCGCAATATTATCGCCGGGCTGCCAGGCTCGGAAGAATCATATTCCGTAGAAGATTTTCGTCGCACACTGGAAACGTATGCCGGCATTACAGCCGATGTATTGCGCGCGCACCTGCATGCATTTGTGCAGGAAATAGCCCCGGTGGCCGAAGAAGCGGGTGTGAAACTCGCTATTCACCCCGACGATCCGCCATTCCCGATGTTCGGACTGCCGCGGGTAGTCAGCACTGCTGCCGATGTGGAAGCGCTGTTCGCTGCCGCCGACGTGCCGGCCAACGGGCTGTGTTTCTGCACGGGCTCATTCGGCGCCCGGGCAGATAACGACCTGCCTGACATGTTTCGCCAACTGGGCCACCGCACCCATTTCCTGCACCTGCGGCAGGTGCAACTCGAGCCCGACGGTTCTTTTTACGAAGCCAACCACCTGGAAGGAAGCCACGACGTGTACGCCATCATGCGGGAAATCGTGCTCGAAGAGCAGCGCCGCAACGTGCAACTCCCCATGCGCCCCGACCATGGTCACCGCATGCTCGACGACCTGTGCAAAGCGGGTAGCAATCCCGGCTACACGGCTATCGGGAGGCTGCGCGGCCTGGCGGAACTACGCGGACTGGAACTGGGGACTTTGAGGGGACTGTGATGTTGACTATGATTCTAATATGATTTATATGATGGCCATGATTACCACCGATGTAAATCATGGCAATCATATAAATCACCTTAAAATCATAGTCAACATCAGCAGTCCAAAACAAAAAATGGCGTATTCGCCCTCTTGTGCTGTCGTATTTACCCTTTTTGGGGCGAAAAATATTGTTTCTGGTAAAAATTTAAACAAAATATGTCGCAATAACCCTGCTCTATTGTCGGATTCGCTACTCACCTGTGCCCTGCGTCTGCCCGTACATTTGTAATGTCAATTGGATCGAAAAATACGGATCAAAAGACAGAACAAACCGCTCTTTCATCAACAAAACGCCATGAAAAAGACAAAAATCGCTTACTGGGCAACAACGACACTTATTTTCCTGTGGGAAGGCGTGATGCCGGCCCTGACTTCCAACTCACAAATCGCCATCGACGGCATCCGCCACCTCGGTTATCCCGATTATTTCCGGGTGATGCTCACCGTTTTCAAAGTAATCGGTTCGGTGGCGCTGATCCTGCCGATGGTCCCCGGACGTTTCAAGGAATGGGCCTATGCCGGTCTGGGCATCACGTTTATTTCCGCAGTGGTATCGCACTGGGCTGTGGACGGATTCAGCGGGCAAACGATCTTTCCGATTGTACTATTCGGAATCCTCGCCGTTTCCTATACGCAATACCACAAAATGAAGGCCCTGGCGCAGATAACGGATCCGTCCCGACTGGCTACGGCATAAGCAGAATTTTGGTGTTTCGACGATTTTATGTGTTGAAGTTTTCGTATGTAAGAAAGCATCTTTGTCTTTCGCCTGCATAGATTTACCTGCCAACATACCAGGAACAAAAACACCAGCCATGACCTCTCTTGCAACTTCGCCCGCCAGAACCATTTTACTGGCCGGATTCGTAGCCGGTTCTCTCGATATCCTTGCTGCTTTTCTGGTCTATTGCCTGATTAAACAAGCCACTACACCGATGCAGTTGCTACAATACATTTCCAGCGGCGTTTTCGGGCAAACGGCATTTTCAGGCGGCTGGCAAACGGCTTTGTTCGGACTGGTCTTTCATTTCCTCATCGCCTTGTCGTTTGCTGCATTCTACTACTGGGTATTTCCGTTTTTTCCTTTTCTGAAACGCCGGAAAATAGAGGCCGGTCTGCTGTACGGAGCATTGATATGGGCAGTGATGAACCTGCTGATACTACCGCTTGTATTCCACAATACCCCAAATCTACACCTCGAAGCCGTGGGGCTCGGAGCCGGCATACTCATGCTCTGCGTAGGGCTGCCCATTTCCCTGATCATCCGGCAAACGCATCCACACACAACCTTTACCAATTAAAATCAAAAACAATGGTTAGCAAAATCTTCGTCAATCTTCCCGTAAAAGACCTCCAGAAATCCATCGACTTTTTCACCCACCTTGGTTTTGGCTTCAATCCGCAGTTTACCGATGAAACGGCTACCTGCATGATCATTTCGGATACGATTTTTGCCATGCTGCTGACGTACCCGAAATTCGGCGATTTTACCAGAAAGGAAATTGCCGACGCCACCAAAACGACCGAGGTACTGCTGGCGCTCAGTCTTGAAAACCGCGCGAAAGTGGACGAAATTGTTCAAAAAGCCGTGGAAGCGGGCGGCTCAACCTATGCTGCCGTGCAGGATATGGGCTGGATGTATCAGCATAGTTTTGCCGACCTCGACGGGCACCAGTGGGAAGTGTTTTACATCGATGAAACGGCTATTCCGGCAGATCCTTCAAATTCCTGATCCGCCGATTACTGATACTGTTGTGTGCATCCGACCGCCGGATGTTTTATCCCCGAAAGGCAACCCTGACTATTTATTCACCCGATCATCTTTTGCTATGAAACAATACACGCTGGAGACGGATGTCCCACTGATTTGCACGCCGGCCGAATTTTTTCCCGACGGTGTTCTGGAAACGCATCAGCGCCTGCACAGCCTGGTGCCGAGTATGGACGAGCGGCGCTTTTTCGGACTTTCCTGGTACAACGAACAAAAGGAAATCGTGTACTGGGCGGCTGTGGAAGAACTGCTTCCAAACGAGGGCGAAAAACTCGGCTGCCAGAATTTTTTGTTGCCTAAAGGCCTGTATATGAGTATTTTAATAACTGACTTCCGAAAAGATGTCCCGGCCATCGGTCAGGCATTCGATCAACTTATGGCGCACCCCGATGCCGGTCAGAGCAGTATTTGTGTGGAATATTATCCGAACATGAATGATGTATTGTGCCTGGTGAAACTCAACTCAAACCATTACCAATCAAGTCTCAATTAAGATCAACATGAGAAAGTTAAAATTGCAGGTACAAATGTCCGTCGACGGTTTCGTGGCCGGCCCCAACGGAGAAATGGACTGGATGACCTGGGACTGGGACGAAGGCATTAAAAATTATGTGTCTGCTCTTCATGAACGCGTAGATACTATTTTACTTGGCCGGGTGCTGGCGCAGGGATTCATCAACCACTGGTCCACGCTGGCTACCAATCCGGATACGACCGACGACTTTTCCCGGAAAATGCACGAGTCGTTGAAAATCGTTTTCACCAAAACGCTCGACAGCAACGAATGGGAAAACACCTCGCTGGAACACGGCGATCTGGTGGCTTCCGTCAACGCTGTGAAAGAACAACCCGGAGGTGATATCATCGCTTATGGCGGCGGCAATTTCGTGTCCAACCTGATCAAAAACGACCTCATCGACGATTACCATTTATTCGTAAACCCCGCAGCAGTCGGCAAGGGAATGCCCATTTTTCAGGGACTGGAAAGTGTGCACCGCCTGAAACTGGTGGAAGCGCGGCCGTTTGAATGCGGGATTACGGTGATGCACTATAAGAGAAGTGAGAAGTGAGAGAAGTGAGAGGGTGAGAGATGTGAGAGGGTTAGAGATGTGAGAGATGTGAGAGCCGACTTCGATTACACCGCTCCGCCCATGTGAAGAGTATTTATTCTTTATTTTGCATTTGCAATGTATTGATTGTCAATAATTTAACATGATCGTACACGCAAACAAATGCCCTCCACATGGGCGGAGCGGTGTAATCGAAGTCGGCTCTCACATCTCTCACTCTCTCACCCTCTCACTTTTCTGATAGCGCGCCTATATTCCTTTTCAATCCCAAAAACTTCACCCTTTTCACCGCCGATTTTTTAAAAACCCTGCCAAAAACCTCTTCGGTCAGTTCCTGCCAGTCGCGGCTGTTCATGTGCAGCAGGTCGGGATGCGGCTCGAATGCGGGCTCCTGATGCCGCTCCGCAAAGCGGTTCCAGGGGCACACGTCCTGACACACGTCGCAGCCGAACATCCAGTTGTCCATCTGATCTTTGAATTCAACGGGGATTTGGTCGCGCAGTTCGATGGTGAGGTAGGAAATACATTTGGAAGCATCCAGAAAATAGCCTTCCGGCGCGATGGCTTCCGTAGGGCAGGCATCGATGCAGCGCCGGCAGGTTCCGCAGTGGTCGCGGATCGGGTCGTCGTACAGCAGCGGCAGATCGCAGATGATCTCTGCCAGAAAGAAAAAAGAACCCTTTTTCGGGTTTATGGTAAGCGTATTACGCCCATTCCAGCCCAGGCCGGCGCGCTGTGCCCATTCGCGTTCCATCACCGGCGCCGAATCCACGAAGCAGCGGCCGTCCACTTCCCCGATTTCCGTTTGCATGAATGCCAGGAGCGCCTTCAGTTTGTCTTTTACGACATGGTGGTAATCTTCACCGTAGGCATAGGAGGCAATTTTCGGAGCCTCCGGATCGTCCTGTTTTTCCGGATTGAAATAATTGAACGTCAGGCAAATCACCGTTTTGGCGCCCGGCACCAGCAGGGTAGGGTCGGTGCGCAGGTCGAAGTAATTTTCCATATATCCCATCCGTCCGTGCGCGCCCCGGTGCAGCCATTGCTCCAGCCGGCGGGCCTCGTCGTCGAGCCGCTCTGCTTTAGCAAAACCCACAAACCCGAAACCGAGCCGGTGCGCTTCCTGCCGGATGAGATCGCCGTGTCGTTGAATAGGAACCAATTGTCAGAGGAGTGAGAGGGTGAGAGAAGTGAGAGGAGTGAGAGGGTGAGAGTTCGTAGAGTACGCCGCTTCGCTCCAGTCGTCAACTTTGCCGAGGGCAGGGCGGCGTACTCTACGAACTCTCACCCTCTCACTGCTCTCACCCTCTCACTGCTCTCATCCTCTCACTCCTCTCACTCCTCTCACTGCTCTCACTCCTCTGAATTTTATTCAAATCTCCGCTTGTAAAACCATGAATTATCATTCAGGGTAAAGCCGAGCGAAATGCGGAAATACGTTTCCTCGATGGGCGAGCCGCCGCCGATTTTGCCAAACTCAAAAGCCGAATTCACAAAAGACGTCTGTTGGCGCGGCAGGAGGATCGGAAATCCCATACCGAATGAAACGCCTACATCATTGATGCCTTCGCCGTCGATGACACGCGGGTCCTGGCGGTAGTAGCCGCCGAAACGGTAGCGGACACGTTTGAAGTATTTATTGTAGGAGGCGTAATCGGGAATATATTCCAGTCCGGCGGATACGGAGACCGTATTGCGGAATGTTTCCGGACGCGCTTCGTTTTCGTAATTCGACCAGGATTCGAAGCCGAATTGAGCCCCGAGTTTCAGTTTGTCTACATTCACATACTGAATTCCGAAAGCGATGCCGGCAGGTATGGTCAGGTTGCGGCGCACGTCCGTTTCCTGCAAAAGGGTGTCCGCATTGGAATACGCGCCGCTGGACAGTCTGCCTTCACTCCGGATAAAATAAGCGTCGGACACCGTGCGGAGTTTGTGGTTGCTTTCGGCGGTCAGTCCGAGGGTGATCCAGCGCGTCATGACGTCTTTGTTGTTGTTGGCGTAGGCCAGCGGAATATCGTGTTGCACGCCGACATTCCATACGAAACCGTGGATGCCGATGTCCTTGCGGATATTGTCCTCGAAAGTCGGCAACAGCGAATCGGTAAAAGACGTGGTGTTCTCGTACGTGGATTTTCCAAACATCCAGCCCAGCGTGGCGCCGAAAGCCGTGTTTTTGTAGCGCACGGCGTTCGACCATTGCAGCCGGTACGTGCCGCCGTTGCCCTTGAAGTTGGTGGCGACTTCGCCCAGTTCGGGCAGGGTTTCGCTGGACTCGATGTTATACCCCACGATGGAATAAGGTGTAAGCGAAAAACCCATGCCGTATTTCCACGGTGTTTTGTCCTTGTCGAGCACCTCGTTGATCGGGCTTTTCAGGGTAAAGCCGAGCGCCAGGTACGACAGGTTGCCGGTCCAGTTGTTTTCGGTGGCAGTAGACGATTTCAGGTGGCTGTACTTCGCGAAAAGGCCCGTTTCGAATGCTGTAGAACGCAGAAATGCGTAAGAAGCCGGGTTTTGAAGATTCAGGTGGTACGGGTCGTGAAAGGCGGCGAACTGGCTGCCCATGGCCGTCTGGTGTACGAACGACTGTGTCAGCGGATCGCCGATACCGAAGCGCGAATAGGGGGAGTTTTGTTTCGGCTGCGCCCATGCAGCGAACGCGGTCAGGCAAAAAAGGGCAGAGGCTAAAAAGCGCATAATTTGTTGCTAATGAAAAACTTGTATCGTTTTTCTCTATTGAAAATGATGTCGTAAAATGTGGTTCAGTCCAAAAAGCGTCAGGTCGGGTTGGTAGCGTATACCTGGATTATGAGCCGTCAGAAACGGCAGCAAAAATGCTGCATCGCCGCCGGTAAGGATGGTTTGTAAAGGTGTCGCCTGTTGTTCGAACAACTGCACGAAACCCTCTATTTCCAGCACGGAACCACGTATGGCGCCGTTTTGCAACGCTGTCTGGGTGCTGGTACCGATCGTTTGTTCCGGCATTTCCATCGGAACTTCCGGCAGCCGCGCCGTAAAATGGTGCATGGCCTGAATCCGCATGCGCACACCCGGCGCAATATTTCCACCCCTGTATTCCGCTTCGGCAGTGATCAGGTCGTATTTGATGCAGGTGCCGCAATCGACAACCAGACAATTATTTCCCGGATACAGCGCCTGTGCGCCCGCTACACCTGCCAACCTGTCTTTCCCCAGTGTTTTCGGGGTCTGGTACAGGTTTCGGAAGGGCAGTTTCGTTTCGTGTGTCAGTTCCAGTACGTTGAAATGATCCTCCAATGCTTCCGCCATCCCGGGGTCGGGCGCTGCCACTGTACTGAACAAGACGTTGCGTGCGCCAACCTGGTTGCCGTAGTGCAGCAGATCTGCTAACGTCCAGTCTGTCCAAATCGCTTGCTCGACCAGCGTATTTTCCTGAAAAAGGCCGATTTTGCTGCGCGTATTACCGATATCGATCACCAGGTTCATGTGCGGGCGCAAAGGTAGCGAATATGGTTGATAAAGGTGGATGGGGG
>ERZ795056.2301-NODE-2301-length-21370-cov-9.056251_pt1 | contig 21370 bp, 5 predicted proteins | sample MGYA00375140_ERZ795056 | MGnify/ENA primary metagenome ERZ795056 (study PRJEB30185, sample SAMN05720227) | activated sludge metagenome | isolation source: Anaerobic digester | place: USA | collected 2015-03-09 ... | reverse complement strand
AGGTTGATCCAGGCAAAGCCGGTGGCATTGAAAATGGGTTTCGAGCCGCGACTCTTTTTATCGAAGATGCCGGTGAATCCCAGTTCGGCTCCGTAATTGAGCCAGGCTCTTGACATTTCCACACCGATCCGGGCACCCATCAGGTTTTGCGACACACCCGCTTTCGGAACCGGCGCAAATCGGTTTCCATTAATCAACATGTGTCCGTACTGAGTGGAGGGCAGATACAGAAAATCGAAATAGCTCCGGGTGATATACCGGGAATGAATCACGGATTCGCCATCAATCTTCACTTTGTCGTCCCGCTCATATCCCCAACCAATTCCCAAATAAATTCCGGACGAAGAGGCCATCACTTTACCCACATATTCGGAATCTGCTACCATCGCATTTCCCTCCGTTTGCTCGATACGGGCCATGCGTGTGTTCACATTATGGGCAACAGTGGCCGAGAAAATTCCTCCCCTTAAACCCGCAAAGCTGAAGGTCGGGATATCTTTTGCTTTGAAATAGCTGGTTCTGGTCGAATTGTATGTATTCCCTCTGGAAGAAGACGTGGAATGACTTTGACTCAGTATCACTTTCTGTTCCATGTTGCCAATGCCGGCCAGTCCGAAAAATGCACCTGCCGAGAAGTACTTTCCTCCGTTTTTGATTTTGTCATTGGCATCACCAAAAGCCAGAGCGGGCAGAAGACTGTGTGCCTCGACCCAAAGATTGGGTGTAATTTTATAATCACCCGCTGCCCGGACCATCAGGGCAAAGGGTGCCTGTGGCGCAATACCCAACCGTGCAGCATATTTATGTCGTGGTGACGCACTTTCCAGATTGTACCTGATCGATTGTCCGTGCGATTGGAAGAAATGAAGAATGAGAATGGAAATGAAAAGAAGACGTTTTGTTTTCATAATCAGGAAGATAAGGTTGGATAATTAGAAGCGGATACCGCCGCAAAGCTGGAAACTTGTCATTCGGTATTCGGTATCTATGGTCGCAGGCATGCTGTAACCGGAGTAGAGATTCACCATCGAAACATCACAGGCCAGACGTTCATAATTGGCTGCCAGGTAGAATTTCCGGAGATCGTTTACATACCAGCGGGCAGAGATTTTGAACTTTTTATGCGGTTCAACTTTGCTCAGTTTCCAGACAGCGCCGTACTGGATTTCACCCATCCAGCGATTCCGTTCGGCTCCAAGTGCTATGATTTTATTGCCATGATCGAATGATCTGCCGGCACCAAAAGTGACCCCAACCTCATAATAGAATTTTGTCCAGATATCAAGCATTTCGTTCACTCTGTAGGCTGCCGTTATTCCAAAGTCCAGATCCGTTTTTCCATAGTAGCTGGTCTCTTCACGATAAGAATTGATGTTATTCTGATCCTCTTTATCAAACACTTCAGACCGGTTTCGTTTGGCAGGACCTTGATCCAGTCTGAAACCAAGCAGTTCACCGATCCGCAAGCCTTTATCTGTTTTGAAAATAGCATTACCAAGGATGGATCCTTGCCATTCGATCGCGACACCCAACATTTTCTGTTTACCCTGCCTGGTTTTCACGTGCGTTGATCCCGTATACCATTGGTTGACATCCGAATAAATCCGCCGGTCGATGCCAAACTCAAAGTGAGATAGAAAAGCCGATTCGCGTTTCTGTCCGTATAAGCAATGGCTGATGAGAAAAAGGATAAAACTGGTAGCCAGGAGGCGGCTGCCGGTCAGGAAGAAATAAGAGGTCTTCATACTGGTTTTTCTGAAAGTTCCTGACAAAAAGAGCCGGCCTCTATCCTGCATTGGATAGCGACGAAACTACCAGACCTCTCTGCAGAACGTGCCGGTTCTCTTTTTGCTTCGGTGGTACAATATTTTGATGCTGAGGTCATGGTTTTGTTTCGTCGGGACAAAGGTCCTCCACCAGAAATGCCCCGACTTCCGCAGAAATGGGTATTTGGACTACGTGTTTTTGGGTATTTTCGTTGATTTGCAGCCAGCATGGCAATCGCAACCTTCCGTATTCTCCTTGTGGACGACCACCTTTTGTTTCTGGAAGGGGTCGAGGGTTTGCTTTCAGGCCTGGAAAACGTCCTTGTTTCGGGCCGTGCCCACAACGGACGGGAAGCTTTGCTTCTGCTTCGGAAGGAACCGGCGGATCTGATTTTGCTCGATTACCAGATGCCTGAAATGGACGGACTCGCTACTCTTTCTGAAATCCGGAAGTTTCATCCCGGCACGAAAGTGATGATTCTGAGTATGCACAAAAGTGCCGCTCTGGTTCAGGAAGTGATGAAAGCCGGAGCAGAAGGATTTCTGTTGAAAACGGCAGACAGGGAAGAATTTTTACTGGCAGTCAAGAAAGTGTTGTCCGGTGGAAAGTACTTTTCCGCAGAGGTGATGGAAGAAATGATGCGGCCGGCATTTTCGGGTACACCATCCATTCCTGACGAACCCCTTACGGAAAGGGAAACGGAAATCATCCGGGAGATAGTGAACGGATTATCGACTCAGGAAATCGCGGAGAAGCTTTTCATTTCTCCCCGTACCGTTGAAACCCATCGCAAAAACCTGATGGCCAAGCTCAACATGAAGAATCTGGCATCTCTGGTTCGATGGGCTTTGGAAGGTGGTATTCAGGGACTTTGATCCGGGAACTTATGCTGCAAGCGGAATCCGGATGGTGGTCACGATTCCTTTTTCCTGACCCGGCTCCATCCGGAAATCACCGTTGAGATTGAACACTCGTGTTTTAATATTGAGAATTCCCATACCTGAATCCGGGACGACTCCTGAAAACCCTTTGCCGTCATCCTCTGCCACAAAAACAAGCTGATTTCGGGTCCGGTACAATTGCATACTCAGGTGCTCACTTTCGGAATGTTTGATGGTGTTGGCCAGGATTTCCTGTGCCGCCCGGTAAACGGTGAGTTCCACCACTTCCGGTGGCCGGTTTTCGAGTCCGTGTTCATCAAAATCATATTGAATTCCGGACTGATTCAAAGACTGCTCCAGCAATTCTTTGAGTGCCGGCACAATTCCCATTTTCTGAAGCGTAACCGGCATGAGCTGGTGGGAAATGCTGCGGGATTCGTCCGCAATCTGGTGGATCAGCTTCTGCATTTCTGGATGATCCTGTCCGAAAATGTGCTGAAACTGAAGCCGGAGGGCAGCAAGTTTCTGGCCCAGACTGTCGTGCAGACTGGCACCAATCCGTTTCTGCTCCGCTTCCTGTGCCTGAATCACTGCCGTCAAACCAAGTTTTTGCTGACGGTTTCGCTCTTCGGTCAGTGCGATTTGCTGACGGAGTTTCATCTGATTCTGTCGCCACCAGGCGAAAGACGCAATGAGCAGGATGCCGGCCACCAGCAGGGCAATGGTTTTCTGGTTGGACCCGATTTCGGAATCCTGGGCTTCAATTGTCAGTTGCTGAATGGCTTTGTCCTGCGCCAGCAAGCGGATCGAATCTTCTTTCTGGGTGGTTTGGTAGCGGATTTCCCATTCGGAAGTTTTTTGAGCCAGTTCTTCATCAAAGATTTCCTTCTCCATCTGTCTTTGTTTTTCGCTGAACCGAAGCGCCAGCCGGAAATCTCCCAGACTTTCATAAGCCGAAGAAAGATTACCATACGAACGTTTCATTTCGGATTTGTTTCCGATTTCGGTTGCCAGTTTCAGTCCCTTTTCAGCCCATCCGATTCCGTCCTTATAATTGTGGAGCTCGATTGAAACAGATGCCATATTGTTGGCAAAAAGCGTGAGGGCATTGGGTTCATTCAGTTGCGATCCCATTTTCCAGGCTTTTTCGTGGTACAACTTTCCCTTGGCCGGGTCTTTCATCTTTACAAACAATCCACCCAGATTATCCAGAATGTAGGCCAGGTTTAGAGAGTCGCCCAACTGTTCCGAAATCACCATGGCTTTCCGGTAGGCAGTTTCCGCTTTGGGAAATTCGTTGGTTTGTTCATAGGCGATGGCAAGGTTATTTAATGCACGGCCGGTCTGAACGGGGATGTTCATGTCTTCATAAAATGAAACCGCTTTATCGAGGTAGGGTATCGCAAGAGAGGATCGCTCCATATCGTTGTACAGCATGCCCAGATTCTGGTACACCCGGGCCTGAAGCCGTTTGTTTTGCAGACTGTCGGCCAGACGGATCGCATATGAAAAGAACGGAATGGCTTCTTTGAACAAGCCTTGTTTCCGGGCCAGAAGTCCATAATTGTTGTACACATTGCAGATACCGGGAGCAAAGCTTTTTTGCTGAAAACAGATAAGGGCGGTATCGTATTTTCTTTTGGACGCGGCATAATATCCCTGGTCATCAAGCAGGGCACCAAACAGAGAATAGCTCATCCCGATGAATTTTGGGTGAGAAGATTTTCGGGCCAGAAGCAATGCCTGATTTGCCAGGTTCCTGCCTTGTTCCGGATCATTGTACTTGATTTTCATTGCCGAATCAACCAGCTGCTGAACCAGGACGGTATCGTTTCTGGTTTCGGAGAAAACAGGGGTGGAGAATAGAAAAAACGATATGAGCAGAAACGGAATACAGTTTGTTTTCCAGTTTTTTCGTTGTGCAATAAAGATATCGATACCGTCTGAAACTGGTCTTTTTCCGGAAATTTTCCTTTTCGGATGTAGGTTGGAATCTTTGGTGAACGTCATACTGAATTGAGGATCCGGAGGTTTGTCCGACTGCCAAATGAAAAAGGATTTTGCCTAATTTGCCAGAACATCTGTCAGTAGAATTTCATCATGTTTCAATTCGACCACATCGCTTTTTATGTTTCCGATCTGGAAAAATCAATCCGTTTTTACAGGGAATTGTTTGATCTGAAACCCATCCCGAATCCCTTTCCCAATGGCAAGGCCTGGTTCGAACTGGGAGCAAATCTTCAGCTTCATCTGATTGAAAATCCGAAGGGAGTCGCGTTTGTTCCGGAGCGGAATCACATCAGTTTTTCAACAATTACGCTCGAGGATTTTACAAGCCGACTTGATCAGGAAGGTATTACCTGGTCCGATTTTAAGGGAAACCAGCGGACAATTCGACTCCGTCCGGATGGTGTTCAGCAGGTCTATTTTCAGGATCCGGATGGATATTGGATTGAGGTGAATGACATTGTGCACATACCATTCTAAGCACGATGGTCTTGTTCTGATTCTGTCAAAACACACTATTCCGGCTGTTTTTGATGAAGTGTGACGGTTGTTGTCTGTGCAAGGAGTTTCAGAAACGAATGTACCAGAGATGACTTTTTACTCTTTTGTTCAGCTAGAAGATTAGAAGATTTTCAGGGAAACCCAGCCAGTTTTCTTCTGGTTTTGAAAAGTAAGGCGGATTAGAGTTTTATAACCCTTTTATGGAAATATCCTGAAAAGCAAAGGATTGAGAATTTGATCCCGCGAAATCCGGACTATTAGGCCCGCAAATCTTACACTTGTCACAAAGACCTATGACATGAGTCACAGCTTGGTATGACCTCCTGTACTTTTGTCCCATTCGCTGCTGTGTTCATGAGAGGCTCAAACCCTCATAAACGAATCCGGGAGCACCCTGTTTAGATTTTACCCCTGTTTAGAATTATGAGATTAGTTTTACTGGTCTTTGCATGCCTCATATTGGGCATCCAAGGAGGCGCACAGGCGCAATGCACAACCGGCTGCACGAACACCATCACGTTGTCGAGCAGCAGCCAGACAATCAGTTACACGTTTTCCAGCTCAAATGAGACACTCTGCATTGTAAAAGACGGAGCTCTCTCAGGAAGTGCAACGATCACTTCGGGTACAATCAATGTGTCGAACAGGCCAAATGCAACGATTTGCTATGGGCCAGGTGTGATAGTTGCATCCGGAGTAAATGTGTCAAATCCCAATAGCCAGTTCAACTTAAACAATTATGGAACCATTCAGAACAGTCTGAATGTAAACTCCAATCAGTTTGTTGTGAACAACTACGGGACCATTTCCGGGAGTGTTTCCCAGTCGAATGGAACCATCAACAATATGAGCGGTGGGACGTTCAGCGCTTCATCATACAACTTCAACGGGGGAAGTTTTGTGAATAACTCAGGAGCAGCATTCAGTTTGCCAGTCAGTTTTACGATTCAGAATGGGGCTTCCTTTTCCGGTGCCGGTTCATTTTCAGTAACCGGAAATTTCGCAACCAACAACGGGGCCAGTGCCAGCATCGGAGGAACAGCCAGCATTTCAGGTAGTGTTCAATCCAATGCACCCATCACTTTTTCAGGTGCAACTACAATCGGTGGAAATCTTGCTTCCAACAATGGAGGTCCTCTGACGTTTGGAAGTTCATTGTCGGTAGGTGGGGCATTTCAATCAAATGCAACTGTGACGGTCGCCGGATCTCTTAGCGTAACAGGCGCCTTGAGTACAAACAACGGCGGACCTTTAACGGTAAGTGGTGCCACGACCATCGGAGGAAATGTCAACACCAACGCGACCACGACTTTTTCATCCAGTCTTGCCATAGGCGGTGCATTGCAGATTAACAATGGCGGCCCTCTTTCTGTAACAGGTGCTGCAACGATCACTGGAAATGTGCAGTCCAACGCAACAACCAGCTTTGGTTCATCGGTGGCAATAGGAGGTACACTTCAGGTAAACAATGGAGGCCCAATCACAGTAACTGGTGCAGCCAATGTTACCGGACTGGTGACCATCAATGCAACCACAAGCATCGGAGGTTTGGCCACATTGGGAGGAGGGCTCACCATGAATAATGGGGGTAACACCACTTTTTCTTCCGGAGCCAACATCACGGGTAATTTTACCAACAACGCAACCGCAACATTTACAGGCAATCTGAATGTATCCGGAACCATCACGAATAATGGTAGCGGAACCATCACATCTTCTTCCGGTTCGTGTAAAGGAGTTTGTGCCACATCGATTTCAAACAACGGAACCATTTCCAGCACAGCCGGCCCAAATCTGGCCGTTTGTGTTTCACCAAGTGGAAGTGGAAGTCAAAGCAATGTGGTAGTGAGTGTTACTCCCACTGCTGGACCAACCGGTTTTAGTACTTCTGTTTCCGGGTCTACGGTTTCCGGCTCTTTTACAGCAGCAAGTCCGGCACCAGGTGGTTACATCGTTTTGCGCAAAACTTCGGCCATAGTGGCGGCTGATTTACCAGTTTCCGGAGCCAGCTATTCTGTTGGTTCCGTCATTGGAGGAGCAACGGTGATTGCCACTCTGAATGCCGCTACCACAACTTTTTCTCATTCAGATGGATGTGGTTCATTCTATTATGCTGTGATCAGTTCATCCAGTTCCAGTGGTGGTTCCTGCGGATCTTTTTATACAACATCCTATGCAACTTCAGGACCTGTGAGTGTTTCCTGTGCTGGTAACCGATACTGGGTTTCAAGTTCATCCAGTAACTGGAATTTAACATCCAACTGGTCTGTCAGTTCCGGTGGTCCAACCGGGGCTTCTGTTCCATCGACAGGAAATCTTGCTATTTTCGACAATGCCCGTAACGGGAATTGTTCGGTTGATGCCACTGTAGATGTTGCTGGAATTCAGATTTCAGGATATACAGGAGCAATCAGTCAGAATGCCAATCCGATGACAATGCGTGCCTCTGGTTTCAGTCAGAGTTCAGGAACGTTCACCGGAGGATCGGCTTCATTTTCAATCAATTCAGCAGGTCTTTTCTCTCTTACCGGCGGAACATTTACTTCTACATCTGGTAATTCGACGCTTTCAGGAAACTTTTCTTCGAATCAGACACTCTTTACGCACAGTGCCGGTACATTCAATCACAACAACGGAACCTGGACACTCAATCCATCCCTTTCCGGTTGTGCCAATCCTCTGCTTTCGATGAACACGATTTCATCTACGGATTTTTATAACCTCACATTTAATGGAGTGAATGGTTGCGGAATCAATGCAAATTTTGGCACTGCCACCGGAGATGTGGTAAACGTTCTCAACACGTTGAATCACAACGATGGAGTTGTTTCGGGTTCTTTCAGTCTGAAAGGAAATCTAACGGTCGGTACAGGTGCCGATGCCGGATATGGAACCATCACAGTAGATGGAACAGGTGCACAAACTTATTCCAGCTCAACGGGCAGAACGTGTCAGTTGGTTGTAAACAAATCCGCAGGTTCATTCACTCCTTCAGTAGCAACCGATCTTTTTGTTCAAAGCTTTACTTTATCAGCCGGAACATTTACAGCTCCAACCGGAACATTGAATGTGGGTGGACAATGGGGCTCCAGTGTCACGATTTTCGGTCATTCCGGTGGAACATTCAATCACAACAACGGAACAGTTGAATTCAATCCCAGTCTGATCAGTTGTGCCAATCCAACTTTAACTGTTGACGTAATTCCATCTACCGTTTTCAATAATTTCACAGTAAATGGAATTGCCGGTTGCGGTATTAATGCCACTGTTTCAACGGCTTCCGGTGATGTGGTTCAGGGAAACGGAGATTTTGTTCATGCAGACGGAATCATTGCCGGGAGTTTTTCATTTCAGGGAAACCTTTGGATTTATGCCGGCGCCGATGGCGGAACCGGAACCCTTACAGCCAATGGCACAGGGGCGCAAACCTATTACCAGGCAACAGGTTCTCCACGGACCTGCCAGATTGTGGTGAATAAATCAGCAGGAACTTTCACCCCGGCACCAGGAACAACTGATTTGATCACACAAGGTTTTCAACTGACTGCAGGAACTTTTACAGCACCATCCGGCACTTTGAACGTCGGTGGTCCCTGGGGATCCAGCGTTACAATCTTTGGGCATTCAGGCGGAACTTTCAACCACAACAATGGTACGGTTGAATTCAATCCGAACCTGATCAGCTGTGCGAATCCAACGTTTACGGTGGACGTTCTGCCCGCCACACTGTTCTATAATTTTACAGTTAATGGAATTGCCGGTTGTGGAATAAACGCTACAGTTTCAACAGCTTCCGGTGATGTAATTCAGGGATTAAATGACTTTACGCATACTGACGGTATCATTGCCGGTAGTTTTGCTTTCCAGGGAAATCTGATCATCAATGCCGGAGCCGATGGCGGAACCGGAACCATTACAGCAAATGGAACCGGAGCACAAACGTATGCTCAGTCAGCAGGTTCTCCCCGCACATGCCAGATCATTGTCGATAAATCTGCAGGTGCTCTTACGCCAGCAGGTGGTACAACAGATCTGATCACACAAGGCTTTCAACTTTTGGCCGGGGCATTCACAGCTCCTTCCGGAACACTGAATGTAGGTGGTTCATGGGGAACCAGCGTTACAATCTTTGGGCATTCCGGCGGAACATTCACTCATAATAATGGAACAGTTGAATTCAATCCGAACCTGATTAACTGTGCAAATCCCACGTTTACTGTCGATGTGCTTCCAACAACATTGTTTTACAATTTCACTGTAAATGGAGTTGCGGGTTGCGGAATCAATGCAACGGTGAGTACAGCATCAGGTGATGTTGTTCAGGGAGTGAATAACTTCACGCATACTGACGGAATCATTGCCGGTAGTTTTGCTTTCCAGGGAAATCTGATCATCAATTCCGGAGCCGATGGCGGAACAGGAACCATTACAGCCAACGGAACCGGAGCACAGACCTATGCTCAATCTGCGGGAACACCTCGTACCTGTCAGATCATTGTGAATAAAACTTCCGGTGCTTTGACTCCGGCTGGTGGCACTACCGATCTGATCACACAAGGCTTTCAACTGACATCCGGAACCTTTACTGCACCGTCCGGCACATTGAACGTGGGTGGTCCATGGGGATCCAGCGTTACAATCTTCGGACATTCCGGCGGAACATTTAATCACAACAACGGTACAGTTGAATTCAATCCAAATCTGATCAGTTGTGCGAATCCGACTTTTACTGTTGATGTGATACCCGCTACCTTGCTTTACAATTTCACTGTCAACGGAATTGCCGGTTGCGGAATCAATGCAACGGTGAGCACAGCTGCAGGTGACGTGGTTCAGGGAGCGAACAACTTTACCCATACTGATGGAATCATCGCCGGAAACTTCGCTTTTCGGGGTAACCTGAGTATCAATGCCGGAGCCGATGGCGGAACCGGAACAATCACAGCAAATGGAACGGTCGCCCAGACCTATTCACAAGCAGCAGGAACACCTCGTACCTGTCAGATCATTGTGAATAAATCAGCCGGAACTCTGACTCCTGCAGTAGGTACGACCGACCTAATTACACAAGGCTTTCAACTGACCGCAGGATCCTTTACCGCACCGTCCGGCACACTGAACGTGGGTGGTCCATGGGGATCTAGTGTGACCATCTTTGGACACTCAGGCGGAACGTTTAATCACAACAATGGAACGGTTGAATTCAATCCAAATCTGATTTCCTGTGCGAATCCAACCTTTACGGTTGATGTAATTCCTTCTACTTTGCTTTATAATTTCACTGTCAATGGAATTGCCGGTTGCGGAATCAATGCTACAGTAAGTACAGCCGCTGGTGACGTGGTTCAGGGTGCCGGAGACTTTACTCATACGGACGGAATCATTGCCGGAAACTTTGCATTCCGCGGAAACCTGGTAATCAACGCCGGAGCCGATGGCGGAACCGGTACGATCACAGCAAACGGAACCGGAGCTCAGACGTATTCTCAGGCTGCGGGAACACCCCGTACCTGTCAGATTATTGTAAATAAAGCTTCAGGCGCACTCACACCTGCTGTTGGCACAACGGATCTCCTGGTTCAGGGATTCACCCTCACTGCAGGAAGCTTTACTGCACCTTCCGGTACAATGAATGTCGGTGGAAACTGGGGTTCGAACGTGACCATTTTTGGTCATACTGGCGGAACATTCAATCATAATAATGGAACGGTAGAATTCAATCCTTCTTTGATTTCCTGTGCCAATCCAACCTTCACATTTAATGTGATTAATTCAACATCACTCTACAATCTGACCATCAATGGAATTGCCGGTTGTGGTATCAATGCAACCATGACTTCTGCCGCAGGTGATACGATTGATGTTTTGAATTCTCTTATTTACAACGACGGTGTATGCAATGCAACCATAGAAGCAGCTGGTAACGTAACCGTTAATTCAACCTTCGACGGAGGAAACGGACGCCTGATTTTCGATGGTGGAAATGCTCAGAATTTCGATCTGACCGGAGCCAATGCCTCATTCGATGGTCCGCTTGTGTTGAACAAACCAGCCAACAGTGTGACACTTCTTTCACCTTGCACACTCAATGGGGTAAGTCAGTCCATCACGTTTACGAACGGTGTACTTAACAATAATTCATCCACTCTGCTGACCCTTGGAAACAATGTGACATCTTCCGGTGGAAACAATTCCAGCTTCGTAAACGGCATAGTCCGGAAAATCGGAAGTCAGGCATTTACCTTTCCTGTTGGAAAAGGAAGTTCATATGCACCGGTTTCCATCACAGCACCATCTGTCGCAACGGATCATTTCACAGCGGAATATTTTCCTGTGAATCCAAATCCTTCGTACAGTGTTTCTTCGTATGAAAGTTCGATTCAGAGCATTTCAACCTGTGAATACTGGAACCTGGAGCGCACAAACGGAACTTCCAATGTGAGCGTTCGCCTGAGCTGGGATAGTCCACGCAGCTGTGCGGTAACGAATATTCTGGAAGAAAGAGTAGCGAGATGGAATGGAACACAATGGATCAATCAGGGAAACAATGGCAGTCCAACCGGAAATACAACGACCGGTACCGTACTTACCTGCTCTGCCGTTGGCACCTGGAATACACCAGGAGTATTTACTCTGGCTTCTACACTGGTTAATACCATTTCGTATGCAGGTTCTCCTTTCTGTAAAAGTATCTCAACGCCGCAAGCGGTTACACTTTCAGGAGTTACCGGAGGAACGTATACTGCAAGTCCTGCTGGTCTTAGCATTAATTCCAGTACCGGTGACATTACTCCTTCCACTTCCACTGCCGGAACCTACACGGTAACCTATTCGTTCACTTCTTCGGTTTCCTGTGCCAACATTTCAAGCACGACAACTGTCACGATTACCGCACTTCCAACTATAGCCTATGGCGGACCTTTTTGTACGACAAATGCGGTAGCACAGTCTGTAACCCGTACAGGAGTTGCCGGAGGAACCTATTCTGCCTCACCAGCCGGATTGAGCATAAATACCAGCACAGGTGCTGTTACACCATCCACTTCTTCTGCGGGTACGTACACTGTTACGTATTCGTATCCTGCTTCTGCCGGATGCGCAGCCGGAACCGTGACAGCCACGGTTACCATAACTGGTCTGCCTTCTGCCTCTATTTCATATGCAGGCACACCTTTCTGTAAATCACTTACGACAGGTCAGCCGGTCACCATCACAGGTTCAACCGGAGGAACATTTTCCTCAACTGCTGGTTTGTCGATCAGTGCAACTACAGGAGATATTACACCTTCGGCATCCACAGCCAATACATACACTGTTACATATTCAATTGCAGCTGCTGGTGGTTGTGCTCTTGTAACAACTACTACATCTGTCACCATCACAACTCTTCCATCTGCGACCATTTCATATGCCGGAACACCTTTCTGCAAGACTGTAGCCACAGCTCAGGGAGTGACAAGGACCGGAACATTGGGAGGTACATATTCATCGACCGCTGGCCTGACTATTTCAAGCACAACCGGTTCGATCACACCATCATCTTCCACAGCAGGTTCATACACAGTATCGTACACGATTGCTGCTTCTGCCGGATGTCCATCTGTTGTTGCAACCAACACAGCTGTTATTACTGCACTTCCAACGATTTCATATGCCGGAACACCTTTCTGTAAATCGTTGTCTACTGCACAGCCCGTAACCCAAACAGGTGTAACCGGTGGAACTTACAGTTCGGCCACTTCAGGATTGTCCATTAACACGACAACAGGAGATATTACTCCTTCCACTTCTACATCTGCCACTTATACAGTGCGATATGCATATCCCGCGTCCGGTGGATGTGCTGCCGGAACTGCCACCACACCGGTAACCATTACAACTTTGCCAACCGCATCCATTTCATATCCATCAAGTGGTGTTTATTGTACCAGTGCCGGTACACAGGCTGTTGCATTGGTAGGAACTTCAGGAGGAACGTATTCAGTTTCACCTTCGGGGTTAACGATTTCAAGTTCGACCGGAACAATCACCCCATCTACTTCAACGGCCGGAACATATACAGTTACGTACACCATTGCGGCTTCGGGCGGATGTCCGGTTGTTACAGCAACAGCGGGTATCACGATTAATTCCATTCCAGCTCTTCCAACCGCAGGTAACGGAAGTCGTTGTTTCACAGGAACCGTCAATATTTCTGCAACTCCGGGTGTAGGTGAAACCATTGACTGGTATGCTGCGGCATCCGGCGGTTCTGTTCTAGCTGGAGGTTCTGGAACTGCATCATTCACCACCCCGTCGATTTCTTCTACCACAGTTTATTATGCTCAGGCCAGAAACACGACAACCGGTTGTGTGTCATCGACACGAAGAGCTGTGACGGCGACCGTGAACATTACCAATCCGCCAACCGGTGTGAATGGATCTGGTTGTGGTCCCGGTACCGTAGGATTATCTGCGATTCCGGCTGCAAACGAAGTGGTGAACTGGTATGCTGCATCAACAGGAGGGTCTTCACTGATTCTGTCCAATACCTATTCACCTGCAAATCTCACAACCACTACAACCTTCTATGCTCAGACAACCAATACGATAACCGGTTGCGTGTCACAGACAAGAACGCCTGTGGTTGCCACCATTAATCCGTTTCCAAGTTTGAATGTGTCATCCTCCGGAGCTGTTTGTACCGGAACAGGATCTTTGTCTTTAAGTTACAGCTCTCTTTTAAACGGGGCAAATGAGTACCGGATTGACTGGAGCAGTGCAGCAAATGCTGCCGGACTCGCCGATGTTAGCTGGACTGCGATTCCGTCTGGTTCGATCACCGTTTCCGGAATCCCGGCAACAGTTGGAACGTACAGTGCTTCGTTTTTTGTTCGAAATACAACAACTGGTTGCCAGTCTCCAATTGGTTCATCCACTTTATGCGGAACAGCCGCCGAGCACTCGTCCATAACATTAACCGCACCAACAGGTGGATTGATCACAGCCGTGAATTTTGCCAGTTATGGAACTCCATCTGGCTCCTGTGGAAATTTTGTTGTCGGTGCCTGTCATGCTTCAACTTCACTTTCAGTTGTACAGGCTGCCTGTGTCGGACAGAACTCCTGCACGATTGCAGCAGAGAATTCAGTTTTTACAGATCCATGCAATGGTTCATTTAAGCAACTTTTCATTGAGGCCATTTCGGATGCTCCCGATTTTACATTGACAGTGGAAGCATATCCGACTGCACCTTCTACCGTTTCAACCGGAAGTCGTTGCGGTACCGGAACGGTTTCTATTGGTGCGACACCTGGAACAGGCCAAACCATTGACTGGTATGCCGCTTCCACTGGAGGCAGTGTTCTTACAGGAGGAACAGCAACAAGTACATTCACGACTCCGTCCATTTCAACCAGCACCAATTACTATGCTCAGGCAAGGACACTTCTTGCGGGTTGTCTTGCCCCAACAAGGGCTGCGGTTCTTGCAACAGTGAATCCTCTGCCATTAGCTCCAGCTGGATCAGGCTCTGCCCGATGCGGTACAGGTGCACTGACAATTTCGGCAACTCCCGGAACCGGAGAAGCCATTGACTGGTATTCGGCTGCTTCCGGTGGAACCTTGCTGTCAAGTTCTTCATTAACCTACACAACCGGATCGATCGCTGCTTCGACCACCTATTATGCCGAATCCAGAAATACCACAACCAATTGTGTTTCTGCCAGCCGGACAGCTGTGGTTGCGACGGTAAATACATTCCCGACAGCACCAGTGGCCGTCAATGGTCAGGTTTGTGGATCCGGATCAGTGAGCATTTCCGCAACAGTAGCTTCGGGCGTAACGGTTGACTGGTATGCAGCTTCAACTGGTGGCACTGCCCTGGTGACAGGAAGTACAGGGTACACCACGCCTTCTATTAGCACAACAACGATTTACTATGCTGAAGCCAGAAACGCGACGACCGGTTGTATTTCAACTACCCGCACTGCTGTTACAGCTACCGTTAATTCGTATCCGGTTGTGGCCGCCATCACAGGTCCTCAAACGGCTTGTGTCAGTGGAAGCACCACATTTGCAAATGCAACCGGTGGAGGTGCCTGGACCAGTTCCAGTACTGCCATCGCAACGGTGAGCAGTGCCGGAGTGGTAACTGGAGTGTCAGGCGGTACCACGAACATCAATTATACAGTAACAGGGGCAGGTGGGTGCCAGACAGTTGTTTCCAGATCGGTGACTATTTACTCCACTGCTCCTGGTACACCCAATACTTACGGAAACGGCGTCTGGAATGCTTATGTATACAATGCCAACAACTTTAGTTCAAACTACTCAGGATACTTTACCACTGCCTCTGCCTTGAGTTATTCAACAACAGCAGATTATCTCACAAATCAACCCCCGTCTACTGCAGCAACCTACCTTGGTTGTCAGGTAAACCAGACAGGTTATTCTGTACGTTTCCAGAGAACTAATTTCACGCCTGGTGTTTATCAGATCGACATCACCAATAATGATGATGATATGGCCGTTTTGTTGAACGGAACCACCATTTATTCATTTGGAACGAACAACAACACCCCAAGGTCAAATGTTTGGACAGGAACCTTAGGTGCAGCGTCACAACTGGAATTCCGGTATTCAAATACAGGTGGTGGTCCAGGCTACATGGCATTTACCATCACATCTGTTACAAAAACAGCATCGACAGCCGGGACAATCGGAGGCAATCAGGTTGCCTGTAACACGATGGTTCCTTCTTTCGGTCTCACAAGTTCCGTTGCCCCTGTCCGTGGAAACTGCAGCGCAGTACCCACGCCGGTTCAATGGGAATCTTCGACAGATAATGTGACGTTCTCCGCCATTTCAGGTGCGAATGCCAATACTTATACCATTCCAACGGCTTTGTCGCAAACCACTTATTTCCGCAGAGCTTTCCGGTCATATTGTGATACCATTTACAGCAATACGGTTACAGTAACGGTTTACAATGGAGCTCAGGGCACACCAAATACGTTCGGAAACGGGTTATGGAATGCCTATGTATACAATGCAGCAGATTACACAACCAGCTATTCAGGCTATTATACAACCGGTTCTGCATTGTCGTACAACTCCACCACTGATTTTGGAGTGACAGCGGCACCTTCAACTGCACCCAACTATCAGGGTTGTCAGGTGAATCAGAACGGGTTTTCCATCCGATATCAAAGGACAAATTTTACACCAGGAACCTACCAGATCGATATTCCAATGAATGATGATGGAATGAACATCATCCTGGATGGCACGACCATTTACACGTCTGCGGGTTACAATCCGAGCCCTCGTACAAACGTGTGGACCGGAACGTTAACCGCAACCTCTCAGCTGGAAATACGCTTTAACAACAACGGTGGAGGAAACGGACAGATCGAATTTGTCATCTCATCTGTAATCAATACTCCGCCAACTGCCGGAACCATCGCCGGAAATCAGGTAGCTTGTAATACAGTTGTTCCATCGTTCCAACTGACCAGTCCTGTGGCAGCAACGGCAGGAACCTGTTCACTTTTGTCGAGTCCCTACCAATGGGAATCTTCTACAGATAATTTGACATTCGCAGCAATTGCGGGTGCAAACTCAACAACTTACACGATTCCAACCGCTCTTTCTCAGACTACCTATTTCAGAAGAGCTTACCGCACCTGGTGTGAAACTGTTTACTCCAATACAGTTACTGTAACCGTTTTCAATGGTGCACAGGGAACGCCGGATACGTATGGAAACGGACTCTGGAATGCCTATGTGTACAATTCCACAGATTTCAGCACCAATTATTCGGGATATTACACTACCGGATCGTCATTGAGCTATGATTATTCTGTTGACTTTACTTCAACACAGGCTCCGTCACTTGCACCAACCTATCAGGGCTGCCAGGTTTCTGCGGTAGCCAACAGTGTACGATATCAACGTACGGGATTCCCGTTGGGAGTATATCAAATAGATATGAGTCGCAATGACGATGAGGTCTATATTTTACTCAATGGCGTTCAGGTGTACACCCGAGGGTACAGCACTTCTGCTGCTACGAATGTATGGACAGGAACTCTTGGAGCGAATTCCAATCTTGAAATTCGCTACCGGAATACAGGTGGTCCTGGAGAAATCATCTGGACAATGAATATGATCACCAAAGTGGCCTCTTCTGCAGGAACCATCGGTGGTAACCAGGTTGCCTGTAACACCGCAGTACCTTCTTTCGGATTGACAAACGTGGCAAGTGCTACGCAGGGTAGTTGTACTGTCGTTCCAAACAGTTATCAGTGGCAGTTGTCAACCGATAATGTTACGTTTAGTAATATAGCCGGAGCAAATGCTTCTACTTACACGATTCCGACTGCGCTTTCGCAGACCACTTATTTCAGAAGGTCGTACATGACGTACTGCGATACGTTGTTTTCAAATACTGTGACTGTCACGATTTACAATGGTGCACAGGGAACACCGAACACGTATGGCAATGGTTTGTGGAATGCGTATGTGTACAATTCCACAGATTTCAGCACCAATTATTCCGGATACTATACAACGGGTTCATCTCTTAGCTACAGCAACCCAGGTGATTTTACTTCATCTCAGGCGCCTTCAGTGGCACCTTCCTATCAGGGATGTCAGGTTTCTGCCACGTCTTACAGCGTTCGTTACCAACGGACCGGATTCCCGCTGGGTGTCTACAGAATCAACATCAACCGCAACGATGACGAGATCTATATTTTGCTCAACGGCGTTCAGGTGTATACCCGCGGATATAGCACAAGCCTGGTATCAAATGCATGGACCGGCACTCTGGGAGCGAATTCGAATCTGGAAATCCGGTACCGGAACACAGGTGGAATCGGCGAGATTGACTGGGGTGTTACACTCCTGAGTTCGGTCACGGCTTCGAATCCAGGCATCATTGCAGGCAACCAGGCTGTATGTTCAACTACAACCCCGGCTGCCCTCACGAGCACCCTGGCAGGTTCTGCCGGTAGCTGCACCGTGGTGCCAACACCAATTCAGTGGCAGTCATCCACCGATAATGTGACTTTCACCAACATCGCGGGTGCCAATGCTGCCGGATATACGATTCCGACTGCCCTGTCGCAGACCACCTATTACAGAAGAATGTACAGAACCTACTGCGATTCACTGGTTTCGAACACCATCACGGTAACCGTCACCACAATGCCTTCTGCCTCTATTTCCTACACAGGTTCTCCTCTTTGTAAATCTATTGGCGGAAGTTATGCTGTGACCAGAACCGGAACATCGGGCGGAAACTATTCATCGACAACCGGCCTTTCATTGAACAACACCAGTGGTGCAGTGAATCTGACAGCCAGTTCCAACGGAACCTACACAGTAACCTATACAATTGCAGCAGCCGGTGGATGTCCTCTGGTAAGTACCAATACGTCAATCACCCTCAATCCGGATGTGACCTCACCAACGACTCCGTCCGGAACCAGCACATTCTGCCAGGGATCCACCATCGGATTCACGACTTCTGCCAGCAACGCAACCGGATATTCCTGGTCTGTCACCGGAACAGGAAACAGCATCAGCGGAAGCGGGACTTCGGTGAGTGCCGTGTTTGATCCTGCCTTCTCCGGCACTGCAACGATTTCAGTTTCAGCTTTGGGATGCGGTGGACCAACAGCTCCTGTGAGTCGCACGTTAACCGTAAATCCAAACGGAATGTGGCTTGGTGCCAGTTCGAACTGGAATGCAGCAGCCAACTGGTGCGGTGGTGTTCCGACAATTACGACAGACGTTATCGTCCCAACTGGTTCTGCCAACATGCCACAAATCAACGGATCATCCTTCTGTAACAACATCGCATTGCAGTCAGGAACTTCACTTCTGGTCAACGGTACCAATAACTTTACCATTGCTGGCTCGTTCGCAAACTCCGGCACCTTTACACCGGCTTCCGGAAGTACAGTGGTGTATTCTTCGTCCAATCCGCAGACAGTGATTCCTGCCAACTATGGCAACCTGTCTACCAGTGGAACAGGTCTGAAAACACTTTCCGGAACCATTCAGATTTCCGGAACCTTCTCACCAGGTGCTTCATCCCATGATGCGGGTTCATCGACAGTGGTTTTCAATGGATCTTCGACCCAGAACATTCCCGCCTTTACCTTTTATAACCTCTCATCGTCAACCAATACGGTTAAGTCACTCACCGGAAATGTCACAGTCTCCAATGATCTGGCCCTGACAAACGGAACCGTATCCATCGGAGCAAACAGTCTGGATCTGGATGGAACGGTCAGTGGAACCGGAACCTTGAGCGGTACCTGCAGTTCATCACTTGTGCTCAATGGCAGTGGATCAACCGGTACTCTTCGTTTTGCAACGGGTGGAAATACCCTCGGCACTCTGGCCATGACCAAATCAGCGGCCGGAGATGTGACACTGGGCGGAGATCTGGACATTTGCTCCGTGCTGAATCTATCTCAGGGCAACGTAATCCTGGGTAAGAACAACCTCACCTTGTTAACCGGTGCGGTTACGTCCAACCAGAATGCCACATCGTATGTGCAGACCATCGATCAGAACGACACAACCGGTGCTGGGTTCTTCATCCGTGAAGTGGCCAGTGGAGGTGGAATGACCATCTTCCCGGTTGGAAATGCATCGACTTACACACCTGCCTATCTCGATAACATTGGCTTTAGCCGGAATTTCAAAGTGCGGGTGTTCAGCGATATATATGAGAACGGAACCTATGGTGATCCGATCATCAACCTGGACAACTCTGTACAGAAAACATGGGAGATTTCACCAACGGCTGGTAGCGGTGCACCGGATGTATCCATCAAACTGCAGTGGAATCTGTCGGATGAAGGACCAAGCTTCCCGGCAACCCGTCTTGCCAATAAATTGTACATGGGTAAAAACATTGGGGTTGGCAACAGTCTGTGGACCAAACTGGTGACCGATGAATCGGATCTGACAAGTGAGCCATTCACCATTACAACCGCCCGTGTAACGACGTTCTCCAAATTTGCAGTCGGTGCCGATGAGCAGCCACTGCCTGTCCGGATGGGCAACCTGATGGTGGCCAAAGGAGCAAAATCCAATCAGCTGACCTGGAAAACATATTCCGAAAGAGACAGCAAAGGGTTTGAAATCCTGAAGTCAACCAACGGAAATGACTTTGCTTCCATCGGTTTTGTCAAAGCGGCCGGTAACTCCAACGATGTGATTGCTTACCAATTTGAAGACCGTACCGAAAACCGGAAAGTCTACTACAAAATCCGGTTTGTTGGAACTGCCGAAGGCGATGTTGCCTACTCGAATGTAGTGGTGGTAAATCCTGGAGCGCAACCGGATATGCAGGCCTGGCCAAATCCGACCATGTATCAGATGACGGTATCGTTCTCCGGAATGACCGAAACCGATGTGGAAGGAGTGGAACTGGTTCTCACCAGCATGGAAGGTAAAGTGATCCCAACTCCGGAATTCCGGACCGAGTCAGGACAGATCACGGTTCAGACTTCAGGGATTCCGTCCGGTATCTATTTGCTTGAAGCACGAAAAGACGGCATTTCCCTCGGAAAAATCCGGGTGACCAAACTATAAAAAAAGAAACGACCATTTCAATCCAGAAAGCCAGGTTCTGATTCGTCAGGCCTGGTTTTTTTTGTTTTAGAGATCAGTAAAGTATTGCTGAGGCATGGTCCCCACATTCAGCCTGACTGATTTATGGTTATCAGGCCACACTCTCTTCATTCACAAGAAACTGGAGCCATTGCGCCACGTTCCGCACGAATCCCTCATCACAAATCACGAATTCCGCATCGCTTCTTCTCTCTCCATTTTCAGCATCTTTTGCCGCCATTTCCATTGCTCCAGTTGGGGGCTGGGCTCAAAGAACCGGATCTTGTCGGTCTGCATCTGGATCCAGGACAGGTCGACTTCGGTGAGATCGGGGATTTCGGTTTTCACAGGGATTTCTGATTTGGTGATTCCTGATGGAAAGGAATGAGAATTTTCATTTCAATGCTTTCCAAAAAATGGCATGAAAAATAATGGAAAGCAGCTCTGCTTTACAAGTGGTTGCTTTCGATAAATTTGTAAAGCAAGAAGATGTAAAGCAAGTGTGCTTTACAAGAAGTTGCTTTCGATAAATTTGTAAAGCAGAAAGATGTAAAGCAAGTGTGCTTTACAAGAAGTTGCTTTCGATAAATTTGTAAAGC
>ERZ795056.2296-NODE-2296-length-21383-cov-45.149709_pt1 | contig 21383 bp, 12 predicted proteins | sample MGYA00375140_ERZ795056 | MGnify/ENA primary metagenome ERZ795056 (study PRJEB30185, sample SAMN05720227) | activated sludge metagenome | isolation source: Anaerobic digester | place: USA | collected 2015-03-09 ... | reverse complement strand
GAGGCGTGCGACACCGCGTTGAAAATCGCGCTGGCTTACTGGCAGGCGCGCGGGCAGGGCGAGCGCAGCTTGTTTATTGGGCGCGAACGCGGTTTTCACGGCGTAGGCTTTGGCGGTATTTCGGTGGGCGGCATGACCAACAACCGCCGCGCGTTTGGTTCCGCGATGTTGCGCAGCGACCATCTGCGCAGCACGTGGGACCCGTCTCAAGCCTTTATTCGTGGTCAACCCGCGCACGGTGCGGACATGGCCGACGAACTGGAAAATCGCATCATCGCTCTGCACGGCTCCAACACCATCGCCGCCGTCGTGGTTGAGCCGATGGCCGGGTCGACCGGCGTCTTGGTGCCGCCCGTGGGTTACTTGCAGCGACTGCGAGAGATTTGCGATCGGCATGGGTTGCTGCTTATTTTTGACGAGGTCATCACCGGCTTTGGTCGCCTCGGGCATTGGTTTGCGGCGCAGCGTTTTGGCGTCGTGCCCGACATGATTTTGTTCGCCAAAACCGTGAGCAACGGCGCGGTGCCGCTCGGCGGCGTGCTGGTCAAGCGCGAAATTCACGACACCCTTATGCGCGGGCCGTTGCATCTCGCCGAGCTGATGCACGGCTACACATGCTCCGGTCACCCGCTGGCCTGTGCGGCGGGCTTGGCCATGATTGATCTACTCGAAGACGAGCAGCTGATCCAACAAGCCGACGCTCTGAGCCAACCGTTTGAAGACGCAGTGCACGCGCTGCGCGCCGTGCCGGGCGTGGTCAGCGTGCGCAACATTGGCTTGGCCGCTGGCATCGAGCTCGCACCGCTGCCAGGTCAGCCCGGTCTGCGCGGCGCGCAAGTTCAGGAAGCCGCGTTTCACGCTGGCCTACTCACCCGTGCTCCCGGCGACGCCGTGGTGCTTGCGCCACCCTTCATCAGCACACGCGAGGATATCGGTCGCATGGTTGATCGACTAGCGCACGCTATCAGAAGTTCGCATAGCGAGGCTGCGGCGGTGTAGCGTGCTTGGAGTGGTGGGTGGGCATTTAGTGGTCCGCTTTTCTGCCACCTTTCGTCCGGTAACTTACGTTTGGAGTGCAGTTTTGCGCGTCGAGCGACAGCCATACGGGGCTCGCGGCCGTATTTTGGCTTAAGTCAACACTGACAATAAGTCAGCGCAAAGCCAGCAGGAATAACGGTTTGCGCTCGAAAGCCGTGTCGGCAAATTTCAAGCGCATGCGCAGACATTTCGCGTGACGCGGCAGCGCTACGACGCGTCATGCGCGTCGTCACCACGACCGTCGGAACCGCAAGCGTTCCGACCTACGGCACTATTGCTGCAACGACATCCCGCATTGGGTGACCAAGTAATCTCGAATCAGCGGCCAAGTGTTGCGTGTGGCGGTGGGCGGGAAGGCAACGCCGTTGACGACCGCGCTGCCGGTAATTCCGAGGGCTACACGATTTCCGATCAGCATGTCGGTGGTGGCGAGCACTGAGCCGTCGCCGTCAATGTCCAGCTTGCAGTTTTGATAGCCAAACGGCCCGCCGTCGTAGCGCGCGACACAGAATTCGGTGTAGGTGCCGTTGCGGCAGTTTCCCGCCAGCAAAACCCTACCGTCGGGTTGCAGGGTCATGGCAGTGCTAGTGTCGTCGCTGCTGCCGATGGCGGTGATGACCTTGCCGGTGCTGTTCCACGTGGTGTCAAGCGTGCCGTTGGAGTTATAGCGCGCGGCGCAGAAGTCGTTGTTGGTGCCGTTGTAGCAGTAGCCGGCCAGCAGCACCTTACCGTCGGGTTGCAAAGTTATGGCGCCAGCAGAATCGTAGCCGCTGCCGATGGCGGACAGGAGCTTGCCGGTGCCATTCCAACTGGTGTCAAGCGAGCCGTTGGCGTTGTAGCGCGCGGCGCAGAAGTCGCTGGAGCAAGTTCCGGCCAGCAGCACCTTGCCGTCGGGTTGCAGGGTCATGGCAGAGGCGGTACCGTCACCGCCGCCCATCGCGGTGATAACCCGGCCAGTGCCGTTCCAAGTGGTGTCAAGCGTTCCGTTGGCGTTATAGCGCGTGGCGCAGAAGTCGTTGTTGCCGCCGTTGTAGCAGTAACCGGCGAGCAGCACCTTACCGTCTGGTTGCACGGCGATGGCAGCGGCGGAACTGAGGACGATGCCGATGTCGGTGATGACCTTGCCGGTGCCGTTCCAAGTGGTGTCGAGCGTACCGTTGAGGTTATACCGCGCGGCGCAGAAGTCTGACCCGGGGCCGATGTAGCACGTTCCGGCCAGCAGCACTTTGCCATCGGGTTGCAGCGTTATGGCTTGGGCGGAATCCCAAGCGCCATTGATGGTCGTCATGACCTGGCCGGTGCCGTTCCAAGTGAGGTCGAGCGTGCCGTTGGCGTTATAGCGCGTGGCGCAGAACTCATAGTAGCCGCTGTTGTTGTCGCACTTACCGGCGAGGAGCACCTTGCCATCGGGTTGCAGGGTCATGGCAGAGGCGGTATCGCTGCCGCTGCCGATGGCGGTGATGACCTTTCCGGTGCCGTTCCAACTGGTGTCGAGCGTGCCGTTGGGGGTATAGCGCGCGACGCAGAAGTCGTTGTTGGTGCCGTCGTAGCAAGTTCCGGCCAGCAGCACCTTGCTGTCGGGTTGCCGCGTCATGGCCGCGGCAGAATCGTCGCGGCTGCCAATGTCGGTGCTGACTTTGCCCGCGCCGAGCGGGCTTAAGGTGCCCCAAGACGCATCGAGGGTGCCCGGTTGGCCAGGCGTGGCGTTTACGAGTGGGGCGTAGCAGGCGCTAACGAGTGCGAGGGCTGCAACGACGCGGCCCACGAGGGGATTGACGTTCACGATGGTGACTCCTGAGTCGAGGTTAACGCTCAAAAGACGGATTCGCGACTAAAGCGCGACACCAGTGGTTTTGGCCATCGTGGATCCATGCGGCGCTAAATGGGCGACATCACCACGATCGTCGGAGTCGCGCGCGTTCCGACTTACTGCGTCGTCGCGTCGATTCGCGAAGTAACTAATTTGGGGTGCACAGTTTCACGCCCTCTCCATCCCACCCCTGCGCAACCAATTGGTTGTAAAGCGTAAGACTGGTCGTGAAGCGATGGTTCGGGTCGTCTGGGAAGCGCGTTTGGCCGCGAAACGCGCGATACACCGGCACTTGTCCCGCAGCGCAACTACCGCCGACGCCTTCAATGACGGGCAGAAACGCGTAGGAATCGATGCCTTCGTAATAGGGCAGTCGAGGAGAGGCTTGGTTGTTGGGATTGAGCGCGGCTAACGCGGTTTTTTCGCTATCGACCAGTGTGTAGAAATGACTGCCGCGCGTTTGGTTTTTTGCGATTTGGTCGAAGTAGTAGCGGCTAATGCCGAGCGCGCCCGGGTCAGCAAAAGAACGTGTAGAAAACGATTGCCCCGTACGAGCCCAGCCTGGCAACGCGTCAAGCGCTGCCTTTTCAGTGTCGCGAGAGGTCAGAAAGTAATAGTTCAGCGGGTTATAGATGTACTCGGTCAGCGTTTTAGGCGTGTTCGGGCCGCCGTCGTAACGGGCGAGACAAAAATCGTCATTGCTGCCGTTGGAGCAAAAGCCTGCGACGACGATCTTGCCGTCGGGCTGGAGCGCGGCGCTGTTGGCGACATCGTTGCCGCTGCCGATCGCGGTGATGACTTTGCCGGTGCTGTTAAAGCTCGTGTCGAGTGTGCCGTTAGCGAGGTAACGGGCGAGACAAAAATCAAAATTGGTGCCGTTGGAGCAATAGCCTGCAACTACGATCTTGTCGTCGGGCTGGAGCGCGACGCTATAGCCGTAATCGTCGCTATTGCCGATCGGCGTGATGACTTTGCCGGTGCTGTTAAAGTTCGTGTCGAGTGTGCCGTTAGCGAGGTAACGGGCGAGACAAAAATCGGAATTGGCGCCGTTGGAGCAAACGCCTGAGACGATGATCTTGCCATCGGGCTGGAGCGCGAGGCTGATGGCGTAATCGTCGCCAACGCCGATCGGTGTGATGACTGTGCCGGACCCGTTAAAGCTCACGTCGAGTGTGCCGCTGGCGAGGTAACGGGCAAGACAAAAATCGGAACTGGTGCCGTTGGAGCAATAGCCTGCTACGACGATCTTGCCGTCGGGCTGGAGCGCAACGCCGCGCGCGATATCGCCGCCACTGCCGATTGTCGTGATGACTGTGCCGGTGCTGTTGAGGCTCACGTCGAGCGCGCCGCTGGCGAGATAACGGGCGAGACAAAAATCGGTATTGGTGCCGTTGGAGCACCTGCCTGCGACGACGATCTTCCCGTCGGGCTGGAGCGCAACGCTGTAGGCAGCATCGGTGCCGCTGCCGATCGCCGTCATGACTTTGCCCGAGCCGTTAAAGCTCAAGTCGAGCGCGCCGCTGGCGAGATAACGGGCGAGGCAAAAATCGTAAGTCGTGCCGTTGAGGCAAGAGCCTGATACGACGATCTTGCCATCGGGCTGCAGCGCGACGCTATAGGCACCATCGTTGCCGTTGCCGATCGTCGTGAGGACTTTGCCGATGCCGTTAAAGTTCGTGTCGAGCGCGCCGTTGGCGAGGTAGCGGGCGAGACAAAAGTCGTAATCGGTTCCGTTGGAGCACGTGCCTGCGACGACGAACATGCCGTCGGGCTGGAGCGCGAGGCTGTAGGCAACATCGGTGCCGCTGCCGATCGGTGTGATCACTGTGCCAAAGCCCGAGCCAAAGGTGGCGTCCGGAGCCCCCGGGAGCGCGGCGGCAAGGCTGCTCACCACAATCCAGAGCACCGCAACTGCGCGCGCCGTGCCTGATCGAAGGCGGCAGGCTGTCTGTAGGGTAGGGATGACGGCAATCATGGGAACCTCCGGCTGAAGGGTTGACGGCCAACATTGGGTAACTCAATGATAGGACGCTTTCTCGCCGAATCAAGCTGCCCTATGGCAGCCATATGGCTGGTGTGACTCGCCTTTTGAAAGCTGCTTCGGCCGCCGCGAAGGCGCATTCCACGCGACGGCGCTAAAACTCAACAGGCAAGATGCATATCGTCGCTGGTTTTGGTCGTCGTTCATTCGTCCGGCGCTAGATGGGCGACGTCACCACGACCGTCGGAGCCGCACGCGTTCCGATCTACAGCACCAACGACATGCCGCACTGTGTGACCAGATACTCACGAATGACCGGCCAGGTTTTACGTGTGGCTTCGGTCGGGAAGGAGATTCCGTTGACGAGCGCGCTGCCGGTAATGCCAAGCGCCACGCGGGCGTGAATAAGCGAATCGGTGGTCGCAAGCACGCGGTTGTCGCCGTCAATGTCGAGGGAGCAACTTTTGTAGCCGAAAGGGCCGCCGTCGAGGCGGTTGGAACAGAAATAGGAGTCGCTACCGACAGTGCATGTGCCGGCCATCAGTATTCGTCCGTCAGGTTGTAGCGCGACCGCCGTCATGTCGTTCGCCCCGTTAGTGATGGAAAAGATGGCTTTGCCAGAGCCGCCAAACGTCATATCAAGCACGCCGTCCGAGTTGTATCGGAGCGCACAGAAACCGGGCATATTGTTGCTAGAGTCATTGCAATCTGCTGCGACGACGATTTTGCCATCGGGCTGTATCGCCACTGCACGGGCACGCCCCACCTCTTGACCGTTAGGCGAGATTACTGTCGTGACTTTGCCACCGGTGCCGAAAGTTGAATCAAGGCTGCCGCCTGTGGTGTAACGCAAAGCGCAAAGTCGTTCGCAGCCGCCCACAAGAACCAGTTTGCCGTCCGGTTGCAGAGCCATACTGTATGGAACGTTGTAAGCAGTTGGGACAATCGACGTGACAACTTTTCCCTGAGTGCCAAACGTCGAATCGAAACTACCGTTGCCCTGATAGCGTGCAGCGCAGAATTCATTGATACCAGGCACGCCGCAGTAGCCCGCGAGCACTATGTTCCCGTCCGATTGCGCCGCGATCGCAACAGCCTGATCGCGGCCCGCGCTGATCGCAGAAATTACCTTCCCGCCAATGCCAAATCCTGGATCGAGTGACCCATCCTCGTTGTAGCGAGCCATGCAAAAGTCGGTATCAACGCCGTTATGACAAGTGCCCGCAAGCAATATCTTGCCATCGGTTTGCAGCACGATGGCTTGAGCATGATCGGAAGCGTTGCCGATCATCGTCGTGACTTGTCCGCTAGCGCCAAAGTTCGCATCTGGGGTTCCGTTGGAAGTCAGGCGGACTGCGCAAAATCCGTCGCCGTTGCCCGTAAAGCAGATGCCCGCCAAAACTAATTTACCGTCCGGCTGGGTCACTACGGCTCTCGCACCAGAGCCAAAATTCATCAGGAATTTGCCTCCGCTGCCAAAAGTTTGGTCCAGCGACCCGTCCGCGTTATATCGGACGGCGCAGAAGCCAGACTGGCCGGGAGCCCAACATGACCCTGCCAACACGACCTTGCCATCCGGTTGTAGGGCCAAGCTGGTCGCGCCGCCGCCACCCGCAAATCCAGTGAGCAGTTTTCCAGCACCCACCGGACTTGCATTTGCCCAAGTGCTGTCCAACGTTCCTGGTTGGCCGGTTGTTCCATTGGCAATTCCGGTACTCAGGCAAAGGAACGCCGCCAAAGCACGCGGCGCGCTACTACGAAACAGAAAATCGATAGGCACTTGACTCAATCCTCGGCAGTTCACTAATTTGTTCGTGAGTGGAAATTGCCTACTTCGCAAACAAAGAATCCATATTCTCAAACGCTTTAAATTCAATCGCGTTGCCGGATGGGTCGAGGAAGAACATGGTGGCTTGTTCGCCGGGTTCGCCTTTGAAGCGGATGTGCGGCTCGATGATGAATTGCGTGCGTGCGGCTTGTAGGCGCTCGGCGAGTTCGTGCCATTGCTTCATCGTGAGCACGACGCCGAAGTGACGGCAGGGGACGTCGTCGCCGTCAACGTCGCTCGTTTTGGCCATCGAGCATTCGTCCGGCGCGAGGTGCGCGACGATTTGGTGGCCGTAGAAATCGAAGTCCACCCAATGCGGGCTGGAGCGACCTTCTTTGCAGCCGAGGAGATCGAGATAGAACGCGCGGCTGGCGTTGAGGTCGTGGGAGGGGAAGGCGAGGTGGAAGGGTTGGATGGACATGGTTTGCTTTGCGCTGGATTGGCGATCCCTCCCCACCGTTCGGTAGACCCTTCGACAGGCTCAGGGCGAACGGTGGGGAGGGATCGCGTGATGGGTGGATGAACCAACCGATTGTAGGCCGCGAGATAATGCCGCTATGACCTCTCCGTTCCAACAATTGATTGCCGAGTTTGACGAGTTTGATCGCGTTGATGCTGGGCATGTTCTGATCGTCGTCGGTGCGATGGCGCTGGGTGCGCTCGTGGGCGCATGGGTGAGCCGTCGGCGCACGCCAGCGCTCTCGCGTGGGCAAGCGTGGCGACGCGCGTTGACCTTTGGCGTGACGTTTCCGTTGGTCACGTGCGTTGCGTTATTTGTGTTTCGCTTAACCGCCTACGGCGCGTCGACGGGCATGTTGCCGAAATTGTCGGTGACAGTGTTTGCGTCGCTGACCGTGATTCGCGCGGTGGCGCGTTTGCTGCGCGGCATGTTCCCGAACGCGTCGCCGGTGCGCACGTTGATTAACGCGTTGAGCGTGATTGTGTGGCTGGGGGTCGTGACGCACCTTGCGGGCGCGTTGCCTTGGATCACGAGTGAGCTTGATAGCTTGGTGATTCCGCTCGGCAAAACGCCGGTGTCGATGCTTACGATGTTGCAGGCGCTGGGCTTGGTGGCGGTGACGCTCTTGGGCGCGCTGTGGTTGTCTGCGGCGTTGGAGGCGCGCTTGATGGCGTCGCCGATTGATATGAGCATGCGGCTGGTGTTTTCGCGGCTGTTGCGCGCGGCGCTGTTTGTGTTGGCGCTGTTGATCGCGCTCTCCGCCGTGGGAATAGATTTGACGGTGCTGTCGGTGTTCGGCGGAGCGCTGGGCGTGGGGCTTGGCTTAGGTTTGCAGAAGATCGCGGCGAACTATGTGAGCGGCTTTGCGATGTTGATGGAGCGCAGTTTTCGCGTCGGCGACAGCGTGAAGATCGACGGCTTCGAAGGGCAGATTACGAACATTCACGCGCGCTATTCCGTCGTGCGCGCTGCCAACGGGCGTGAGTCGGTGGTGCCCAATGAAATGTTCATCGTCAATCGCGTCGAGAATTTGTCGCTCGAAAACAAGCGCGTAGCGTTCACCACGAAATTGCAGATTGACTACGCGAGCGATGTTGAAAAAGCGCGCGCGTTGATTGTCGAAGCCGCCGCCGCGGAAACGCGCGTGTTGAAAGACCCGGCACCGAACGCGATGCTCACAGACTTCGCGCCCGACGGCTTAGAAATCACGCTAGCGTATTGGATTGCCGACCCCGAAAACGGCATCAACAATGTTCGCTCTGATATCAATCTCGCCATCTGGCGAGCGTTTCAGGCGAACGGCATTCGCGTGCCGTTCCCGCAACGCGTGGTGCATGTGGTGAACGCGCCCGACAGCGCGCGCCAATAAGACGGCGCTACGGCACGATAGACATGCCGCATTGCGACACGAGATAGTCGCGGATCGCGGGCCAGGTGGTGCGGGTGGCGTGGCTGGCGAAGGTGATGCCGCCGATGACGGCGTTGCCAGTTAGGCCGAGCGCAATCCGGGCGTGGATCAGTGAATCGGTTGTCGCCAAGACCTGATTGTCGCCATCAATATCCATCGAGCAATTGCGTGCATCAAACGGGCCGCCTTGGTAGCGCGCGAGACAAAAGACTTTGTTGGCGCCGCTCAAGCACTCCCCGGCGACGACGATTTTGCCGTCGGGTTGCAGTGCGAGGGCATAGGCGTCGTCGGTGCTGGAACCGATACCGGTGACTGCTTTGCCGGTGCCGTTAAAGTTCGTGTCGAGTGCGCCGCTGGCGACGTAGCGCGCGACGCAGAAGTCAGTGGCTCCGTCGTAGCAGTAGCCGGCGACGACGATTTTGCCGTCGGGTTGCAGTGCGAGGGCATAGGCGTAGTCGGAGCTCGACCCGATGGGCGTGATTGCTCTGCCAATGCTATTAAAGCTCGTGTCGAGCGCGCCGCTGGGTAGGTAGCGCGCGATGCAGAAGTCATTGTCAAAGATGCCGCCGCAGATCCCAGCGGCGACGATCTTGCCGTCGGGTTGTAGTGCGAGGGCGGTGGCGTAGTCGTCGTCAAACCCCATGGCCGTGAACACTTTGCCTGTGCTATTAAAGCTCGTGTCGAGCGCGCCGCTGGGTAGGTAGCGCGCGAGGCAGAAGTCTTCGCTGCTGCCGTTGAAGCAGTACCCGGCGGTGACGATCTTGCCGTCGGGTTGAAGCGCGAGGGCGGTGGCGATGTCGTCGCTCGTCCCCATAGCGGTGATGACTTTGCCGTTGGTGTTGAAGCTCGTATCGAGCGCGCCGCTCGGTAGGTAGCGCGCGAGGCAGAAATCGTTGTTGCTGCCGTTGGTGCAGTGACCGGCGACGACGATCTTGCCGTCGGGTTGCAGCGCGAGGGCGCGGGCGGTGTCGTTGAAGAACCCGATGCCGGTGATCACTTTCCCGGTCGTGTTAAAGCTGGTGTCGAGCGCGCCGCTGGCCAGGTAGCGCGCGAGGCAGAAGTCGGCGTTGCTGCCGCCGTTGATGCAGCGTCCGGCGACTACGAGCTTGCCGTCGGGTTGCAGCCCCAGGGCGTAGGCGGTGTCGTTGCTCGATCCGATGGCGGTGATGACTGTGCCGGTGGCGTTGAAGCTTGTGTCGAGCGCGCCGCTGGCGAGGTAGCGCGCGAGGCAGAAGTCGTCGTTGCTGCCGTTCCAGCAGGTCCCGGCGACGACGATCTTGCCGTCGGCTTGGAGTGCAATGGCGCGGGCAGTGTCGGTGCTCGTCCCGATGGCGGTGATGACTTTGCCGAAACCTGAGCCGAAGCCCGCGGTATCGAGGTCGCCCGGCGCGGCGTGGGTGGTGAAGGTGGCGCAGAACGCGATGACGGCGAGAAATCGACTGAAGAGATGAACCATGAACATTCCCAAAAGAGTTCTTGACGCGAAGGCGGCCGTCCCCTGTTGCAAAGACGCAGTTTGCGCGGGGCTTGCGCCAGTGGCGGCGATCACGGCTGGTCGATTCTAGGGCGCTTGGGGTGCGTTTGCGACGCGTCTCGTTGTGGGCCTAGAGTGTTGTGTCAATGACTTTCTAGCGCTAACGACAGTCCGGCGGACGTTCTAGGCCGATTTATGCTTATCTCAACTACTTGATAAATGCGTCCCAAACGACCACAGGGCGGTCGTTTGAGCTATAAAGCTTTAGGATGCTCGACACGAGGGGTGAGTGTTGGTTGCAATGCTGCTCACTCAAGCGATTTGTAGGCGCGGACTCGGCCGCGCTTGCCCGTAGCACCTAGCGACGCCAAGTCGTCGCCTACCCGCTAAGCGAATAGTAGGGGTGTTGCTTGCGAAGCTGGCGCTACGGCGCAACAGACATGCCGCACTGCGAAACGAGGTAGTCGCGGATCGCGGGCCAGGTGGTGCGGGTGGCGTGGCTCGCGAAGTTGATGCTACTGGTGGCGCCGTTGCCAGTGAGACCGAGGCTCACGCGGGCGAGGATGAGCGCATCGGTGGTGGCGAGTACCACGCCGTCGCCATCAATATCCATCGAACAATTGCGCGAATCAAACGGGCCGCCTTCGTAGCGCGCGACGCAGAAGTCGTTGTTACTGCCGTTGGAGCAATACCCAGCCACGACGATTTTGCCGTCGGGTTGCAGGGCGGCGGCGGTGGCGACGCTGTCGCTTGAGCCGATGGGTGAGATGAGCTTGCCCGTGCTGTTAAAGCTCGTGTCGAGCGCGCCGCTGGCGAGGTAGCGGGCAAGGCAGACGTCGTTTTTGGTGCCGTTCCAGCAATACCCCGCCACGACAATCTTGCCATCGGGTTGCAGCGCGAGGGCTCTGATGTAGTCGTCGTTGTTGCCCATGGGGGTGACGACTTTGCCGCCGCTGCCGAAGCTCGGGTCGAGCGCGCCGTCGGCGCTGAAGCGGGCGAGGCAGAAGTCCCACCCGGGGGCGTAGTAGCACTCCCCCGCTACGACGATCCTGCCGTCGTGTTGCAGGGCGACGGCACGGCCGATATTTGTGCCACTGAAGGCGATGACGGTGCCGCCGCTGCCAAAGGTTGCGTCGAGCACGCCGTTGGCGTCGTAACGAGCAACGCAGAAGGTGTCGGAACAAGATCCGGCGACCAGGATTTTGCCGTCGGGCTGCAGGGCGAGCGCGCGCGCTTTGTCATCAAAGGTACTGAGGTCGGTGAACACAAGGCCTGCGCTGCCAAATGTGGCGTCGAGTTCGCCATTGGCGCTGTAGCGGGCCAGGCAGAAGTCGGTGCCAATGCCGCCGTGATAGCAATGGCCCGCGACCACGAGCTTGCCGTCGGGCTGAATGGTGAGCGCATTGGCGGAGTCTTCGAGAATGGTAGCGGCGGTGATGACTTTGCCGTCGATGCCAAATGTGGCGTCGAGCACGCCATTGGCGCTGTAGCGGGCGAGGCAGAACTCGTAGCCGATGTCGTTGCAAGAGCCCGCCACCACGATCTTGCCGTCGGGTTGCACCGCGAGGGCGTTGGCGTTGTCGCCGAATTCGCCGACCATCGTGACGACCTTGCCGCCGCTGCCGAAGGTGGCGTCGAGCGTGCCATTGGCGTTGTAGCGCGCGATGCACAGGTCGTCGTCGCTTCCGTTGTGGCAGGTTCCCGCGACGACGATTTTGCCGTCGGGTTGCACCGCGAGGGCGCGGGCTGTGTCCTCGCCTGCGCCGATGGCGGAGATGACTTTGCCGGTGCCCGAACCGAACGTGGTGTCTAGATTGCCCGGCGCGGCGTGGGTGGTGAAGGTGGCGCAGAGCACCAACACTGCGAGCAAGCGACCGAAAAGATGAGCCATGAAAATTTCCCTCCAAAAGCGTGTGTGACGAACACGCGACGGCTTTACGCCGTTCTATCTTACAAAGTTACAAAGACGAAAGTCACGGTCATCCACCGCCACGCTGCTGGCGGCGTGCGGATTGTGTGTTCGGCGCTACGGCACGATCGACATGCCGCACTGCGTGACAAGGTAATTTCGGATCGCTGGCCAAGTGGTGCGTGTGGCGTGGCTGGCGAAAGTGATGCCGCCGATGACGGCGTTGCCAGTGAGGCCGAGCATCACGCGCGTAGCGATCAATCCGTCCGTCGTGGCGAACGTTTGATTGTCGCCATCGATGTCCATCGAGCAATTTCGAGCATCGAACGGGCCGCCCTGATAGCGTGCGAGGCAGAAGTCGCTGTTGCTGCCGTTGGAGCAGTACCCGGCGACGACGATCTTGCCGTCGGGTTGCAGCGCGACGGCGCTGGCTTGGTCGTTGCCCGAGCCGATGGCGGTGATGACTTTACCGGTGGTGCTAAAGCTCGTGTCGAGCGCGCCGCTGGCGAGGTAGCGCGCGAGGCAGAAGTCGGAGTTGCTGCCGTTGGAGCAGTACCCGGCGACGACGATCTTGCCGTCGGGTTGCAGCGCGAGGGCGTTGGCGACGTCGTTGCTCGCCCCGATGGTGGTCATCACTTTGCCGGTGGTGTTGAAGCTTGTGTCGAGCGCGCCGCTGGCGAGGTAGCGCGTGAGGCAGAAGACGTCGTTGGCGCCGTTCCAGCAGTTCCCGGCGGCGACGATCTTGCCGTCGGGTTGTAGTGCGAGGGCGTTGGCGTAATCGCCGCTCGCCCCGATGGCGGTGATGACTTTGCCGGTGGTGTTAAAGCTCGGGTCGAGCGCACCGCTGGCGAGGTAGCGCGCGAGGCAGAAGACGTCGTTGGCGCCGTTCCAGCAGTTCCCGGCGGCGACGATCTTGCCGTCGGGTTGTAGTGCGAGGGCGTTGGCGTAATCGCCGCTCGCCCCGATGGCGGTGATGACTTTGCCGGTGGTGTTAAAGCTCGTGTCGAGCGCACCGTTCGCTAGGAAGCGTGCGAGGCAGAAATCGTAATTGCTGCCGTTGTTGCAGTACCCGGCGGCGACGATCTTGCCGTCGGGTTGCAGCGCGACGGCGTAGACGTTGTCGTCGCCCGACCCGATGGCGGTGATGACTTTGCCGGTGGTGTTAAAGCTCGTATCGAGCGCGCCGTTCGCTAGGTAGCGTGCGAGGCAGAAGTCGTAATTGCTGCCGTTGGAGCAGCTCCCGACGGCGACGATCTTGCCGTCGGGTTGTAGCGCGAGGGCGTTGGCGAAGTCGTCGCTCGCCCCGATGGCGGTGATGACGGTGCCGGTGGTGTTAAAGCTCGGGTCGAGCGCGCCGCTGGCGAGGTAGCGCGCGAGGCAGAATTCGTAATTGCTGCCGTTGTAGCAGCTCCCGGCGGCGACGATCTTGCCGTCGGGTTGCAGCGCGACGGCGCTGGCGCCGTCGGTGCCCGATCCGATCGCGGTGATGACTTTGCCGAAGCCTAAGCCGAAGCCAGCGGTATCGAGGTCTCCCGGTGCGGCGTGTGTGCTGAATGTGGCGCAGAGCGCGGTGGCCGCAAGAAATCGAGCGAGAAGATGAGCCATGAGAAATCCCCCAAAAAAATTCTTGACGCGAACGCGACTGTCTCGTGTTGCACAGACGCAGATTGCGCGGCGCTTGCTCCGGAAGACGGCGATCACGGTTGGTCGATTCTAGGCGGCGAAGCGTACGGTTACGACGCGTCTTGTTGTGGACTCGGAGTGTTGTGCCAATGGCTTTATAGCGATAACGACAGCTGAATGGACGTTCTAGACCGGTTTGTGCTTATCTCAACTACTCAATAAATGTGGCGCAAACCGCCACCGGACAGTCGTTGGAGCCATAAAGTTGTTGCGAAGCCCAACGCATCGATCAAACTTGCGCGCGTTCGTTACGTCGACGGATCGTTCCGCCGCGCAGATACACTGCACGGCTTTGTCAATTTGATCGACTGAAATTCCGATGCCTGAATCCTTGATCGTGCGTCTCGCACGAGACGTTGTTATTGCCCCGAAACAAGCTGAAGCGGCGGTTGCGCTGCTCGACGGTGGCGCGACCGTGCCGTTCATCTCGCGCTACCGCAAAGAAGTGACCGATGGACTGGACGATGTGCAGTTGCGCTTTTTGGAGGAGCGCTTGGGCTATCTGCGCGAGCTGGATGAGCGGCGCAACGTGGTGCTGGCGACGATTAAGGATCAAGGCAAGTTGACCGATGAGTTAGCGCTTGCTCTCGACCGAGCGCTGACCAAGCAAGAGATTGAAGATTTGTACCTCCCGTACAAAGTGAAGCGTCGCACGAAGGCGCAGATCGCGCGCGAGGCGGGTTTGCAGGCGTTGGCCGATGCGCTGCATGCCGACCCGACGCTGACGCCGTTGGTTGAGGCGGCGAAGTATGTGAACTCGGGCACGTTGGCCGACGGCACGGCGTCGACGTTTACGGACGCGCAGGCTTGCCTTGACGGCGCGCGCGACATCTTGTCGGAGACTTGGGCCGAGACGCCGGCGCTCGTGGGGCGCATGCGCGAATGGCTCTGGCAGAACGGCTTGTTCGAGAGCAAAGTTGCCGAAGGCAAGGAGAAAGACGGCGACAAGTTCCGCGATTATTTCGACTACGCGGAGCCGATTGGCAAGGTGCCGTCGCATCGCGCGCTGGCCGTGTTTCGTGGTTGGTTGGCGGAGGTGTTGACGGTGAAGCTGGTGCAGCCGGAAGCGCAACCGGTGACGGGCGCGACGACGTCATCAAGCGCGGCGGTGTTCACGCCGTGTGAAGGCATGGTCGCTAACGAGGTTCAGTGGACGCATCAGGGCCGCGCGGCGGATGATTGGTTGAAGCGCGTGGTGACGTGGGCATGGAAGGTGAAGCTCGCGCCGTCGTTGGAGCGCGATTTGTTTGCGAAGCTTCGCGAAGGCGCGGAGGAGGTGGCGATCAAGGTGTTCGGCGACAACGTGCGCGACCTGATGCTTGCCGCGCCCGCGGGCAACAAAGTGGTGATGGGGCTCGACCCCGGCATTCGCACCGGCGTGAAGGTGGCGGTCGTCGATTCGACTGGCAAAGTGGTCGGGACGAACACCGTGTATCCGCATGAGCCGCGCAAGGATTGGGATGGGTCGCTGCATGCGCTCCGCAAAATGTGCGAGGAACATCGCGTGCAGCTGATCGCGATTGGTAACGGCACTGCGAGCCGCGAGACCGATCAATTGGCGGCGGATTTGATCAAGCAACTCGGTGGCGGTGTCACGAAAGTGATCGTGTCCGAGGCGGGCGCGTCGGTGTATTCGGCGAGCGAATACGCGTCGCAGGAACTGCCGGATTTGGATGTGAGCATTCGCGGCGCGGTGAGCATTGCGCGGCGCTTGCAAGATCCGCTTGCGGAGCTTGTGAAGATCGACCCGAAGTCGATTGGCGTGGGGCAGTATCAACACGATGTGAATCAGTCGCTGCTCGCGAAAAAGCTCGATGCGATCGTGGAAGACTGCGTGAACTCGGTGGGTGTGGATGTGAACTTGGCGTCCGCGCCGCTGCTCGCGCGCGTGGCCGGTTTGTCGGCGAGCAACGCGCGCTCAATCGTGGCGCATCGTGAGCAAACCGGTGCGTTTGCGAGTCGTGAGGCGATCCGCAAGGTGTCGGGCATTGGCCCAAAGACGTTCGAGCAATGCGCGGGTTTTTTGCGCATTCGCGACGGCGAGAATCCGCTCGACGCGAGCGCGGTTCACCCTGAAAGCTATGCGTTGGTGCAGAAGATTATCGAGCGCGCGAAGAAGCCGTTGGCGGAATTGTTGGGCAATGCAAGCGCGCTCAAGGCCGTTCCGGCGAACGCGTTTGTCGCGGAGGGCGTAGGCGAGATTACCGTGAAGGACGTGCTCGCCGAGCTAGAGAAACCGGGCCGCGATCCGCGCCCGGAGTTCAAGGTTGCGAAATTCAATGATGGCGTGAACGACATCAAAGACTTGGTCGAGGGCATGATTCTCGAAGGCACCGTTACGAACGTCGCTGCGTTCGGCGCGTTCGTGGACGTTGGTGCACATCAGGACGGCTTGGTGCATGTGTCGCAGCTCGCGAACAAATTCGTGAAAGACCCGAAGGATGTCGTCAAAGCTGGCCAGATCGTCAAAGTGAAGGTCGTTGAAGTGGACGTGCAGCGCAAGCGCATTGCGCTGACGATGCGTCTCGACGCTGCGCCGGTCGCTCGCGAGGAGCGCATGGGTTCGCAAGACCGAGGTGATCGTGGCGGTTACGGTGGCGGACGTGGCGCACCACGACCAGCGCCGCAACAAGCGAAGCCGGAGTCTGCGATGGCAGCGGCGTTCGCAAATTTCAAACGCGGATAGTTCGGGGATTAGTCTTAGCTTTTACCGCGTTGAGGTCGCGGCAGTCGGTTCTCATTTGCCGCCGGTCTGATGTGTCCCACGGGCTTGAGGCATCCGGCGGCTAGTTTGTCGCCGCACCTAGCGCTCGCCGTTGCGCCATCCAAAATGCGGCGACAGCGAGTATTGACGCCGCGCACATGGTAACAATCCCCAGTTGATAATTGCCGCCAGCGGTCCAGAGCATGGCTAGGAGCGACGGCGCTGCGGCGCGGGCTATGGCGTTCGGGACGCCGAGCAGGCCGTTGAGCGATGCGGCGCGATCTCGCGATACGTACGTGGCCATCGCGGTCGCGCGCACGATCGTGAGCATGCCGTTGGCCATGCCGTACAGCAAGGCGAAGACGAGCGCCATCCACGGCGAGGTTGAGGCTGCGATCAAGACGGCCAGGGCTGCGGGTAACAACGCAGGAATCCAACGGTTCGCCCAATGCACGTCGAGGCGTTTCTCGGTGTAGTAGAGCAGTACTCGCCCCGCCACTTGCAGCGCGCCAATCGAGGCGGGAATAGCGATGACCCACGTCTCTGGTAGGCCTTGTTCGCGCAGTATGGTGACGAGGTGCGCGCCGAGTGCGGCGGTGATGGCGAGAAACAGGACAAAGAAGGTGGCCAGTCCCCAGAACGGAAAGTGGCGGGTGAAGTCGCGCAACTGCGCTCGGGGTGCGTCGGGTGTGTGCGTCTGTGCGGGTGGTTCGCCGCGCAGCCAGTACGCGTGTATCGGTAGGCAGATTAGCAGATGTAACGCGGCCAGAATGAGCACGCTGTCGCGCCAACCAAAAGCGCTGATTAGCCATGCGCCGAGCGGGAGAAATACGGTGCTGGCGAGTCCGCCGAGAAACGTAAGTGTGATTATGGCGCGACGGTAATCGTCAGGGTAGCGCCGGATGAGTAGCGAAAAGGCTGGCTGATAAAGTGCGCCGGCCATCGCCGCTCCGACAACGATCCATGTTGCGTAAAGTTGCCAGGCGTTTTGCACGTGGGCAAGTGCGGCAAAGCCTGCGGCGGCCAGTAACGACCCGGCGCACATGACGGCGCGAGCTCGCCCGTGGTCAATCATGCGACCTACGGCGAAGGCTAGCAATCCTTCGGTGAGTAGGGCGAGGCTGAAGGCGAATGCGGCATTGACGCGAGTGAGCCCGAGATCTCGTTCGAAATGTTCCAGCAACAGCGAGAACATGTAGTAGAGCGTTCCCCAGCTGATGAGTTGCGCGACCGAAAGCCAGAGAACAAAGCCGCGCGGCGGGGTGGGGTGCGTGTGGTGAGAGTTCACCGCAAAATGGTATCAGCTTACGTATTCCAATGGCATTGGGCGGTGCGGCGCGCTAGATTTCAGGTCGCATCGATATGTGCAATAAATGCCCTGAAATGACCGGCCGGTGGTCGTTGCGGCATTAAAGCTGATCTCCGTGGTCCGCGTTGATGGTGGGGATTGATTGTGCGCCTCATGATGTTTCACGTGAAACAAATCGCGACCATAGGAGCGATTTGGTCAATTGACTCAAGCTCAGTGCGCGCCTATCTACCGGTGAATGACGCATTAGCGGCGAGATCTGTGGCCGCCCATTGCAACCTAAAGACCACGAGCGAAGCGAGCAGAAAAGAAAGTGAGTGCGAATGCGCGAACGCCAGTCGTAAACATTGACCGCTGAATCCAAGTTCGCTAAGGGCCAGGTTTGCCCGCCGCGACGACGGTTTGAGCTTCGCCAACGCCGGGGATAAAAATCCACAACATCCGACGCTCCCAGCGCATCCGCCAGAATTTTGCTCTGTAGAATACGCACTCCCTTTCAAGCCTATGTTCCACGTGAAACACAGGCCATTCCCCGAATAAATGATTTTTCCCGACCGTTTTGATGTGATCGTAGTGGGTGGCGGCCACGCCGGTAGCGAGGCTGCGCTTGCGGCTGCGCGCGCGGGCGCGAAGACTCTGCTGCTCACGCACAGCATCGAAACGCTGGGGCAAATGAGTTGCAATCCGTCGATCGGCGGTATTGGCAAGGGTCATTTGGTGAAAGAGGTGGATGCGCTGGGTGGGGCCATGGCCATCGCAACAGACGAAGCGGGTATTCAGTTTCGCATCCTGAATTCGTCGAAGGGCCCGGCCGTTCGAGCGACGAGGGCTCAGGCTGACCGCGTTCTGTATCGCGCGGCCATTCGTAGTCGCATCGAAAACCAACCGAATCTCACGCTTTTTCAGCAGCCGGTCGATGATGTGCTTGTCTCGGGCGGGCGAGTTTCCGGTGTTAAAACGCAAATGGGTTTGTGTTTCGAGAGTGAAACCGTTGTGCTGACGGCGGGTACGTTCCTATCCGGGCTGATCCACATCGGCCTCGAAAACTATACGGCGGGACGTGCCGGTGATCCGGCCGCAACGACGCTCGGGGCGCGGCTTAAAGAAATGAAGCTGCCGCAAGGCCGCCTAAAAACCGGCACGCCGCCACGCATCGACGGCAAGACGATTGACTATTCAAAGGTGGGCGTACAGCCTGGCGACGATCCGGCGCCGGTGTTCAGTTTCATGGGTGATCGCGCCATGCATCCGCAGCAAGTGCCATGCTGGATCACGCATACCAACGCGCGAACCCACGACATTATTCGCTCCGGTCTCGATCGCAGTCCTATGTTTACGGGCGTAATCGAAGGCGTTGGGCCGCGCTATTGCCCGAGTATCGAAGACAAAATTCATCGTTTCGCGGGCAAAGATAGTCACCAGATTTTCCTAGAGCCAGAAGGCCTGACCACGCAGGAAATCTATCCGGCTGGAATCTCGACGAGTCTTCCGTTCGACGTTCAGATCGCGATGATCCGCAGCATGGTCGGGCTGGAAAACGCGCACATCCTGCGCCCTGGCTACGCGATCGAGTACGACTACTTCGATCCACGGCAACTCAAGCAGACGCTGGAAACCAAGTATCTCGACGGTCTGTTTATGGCTGGTCAGATCAATGGGACGACGGGCTATGAAGAGGCGGCGGCGCAGGGTTTGCTTGCGGGCGTAAACGCTGCGCTGAAATCCAAGGGCAAAGACGGTTGGTGTCCGCGTCGCGACGAGGCGTACCTGGGTGTTTTGGTGGACGATCTCACGACGCAGGGCGTTACCGAGCCGTATCGCATGTTCACCAGCCGTGCGGAATACCGGTTGCAACTTCGCGAAGATAACGCCGATATGCGCTTGACGGAGCAGGGGCGTGCGATTGGATTGGTCGATGACGCCCGTTGGGACGCGTTCAATCGAAAACGCGACGCTGTTTCACGTGAAACAGAGCGCCTTAAGTCGACGTGGGTGAATCCCGCGTTGCTGACAAACGAACGAGCAACCGAGCTGCTCGGCACGACCATTGAGCGCGAATACAGCTTGTTCGACTTGTTGCGGCGTCCGGGCGTCACTCATTCGGCGGTTTCGCGCCTGCGCGATGAGTTGGGGTTGAAGGCGAAAAGCGATGTCGCGTCCGAGGCGTCGGAGAGTGCTGGGTTTGCAACCCAGCCTACGGTTATGGATGAGTCCGTGTCCGAACAAGTCGAAATCGCAGCCAAATACGCCGGCTATATCGAGCGGCAACATGTCGAAATCGACCGCCAGCTCGCCAACGAAAACTTGCGTTTGCCCGCGGGTTTGGACTACGCGCAAGTGCACGGTTTGTCGAAAGAGGTGCAGATTAAGCTCGCCGCTCAGCGCCCAGAGACGCTTGGCCAGGCCGGCCGCATTTCCGGCATCACGCCCGCCGCGATTTCGCTCTTGCTCGTGCATCTTAAGAAGGGTCGGCTGGCGGAGATGGTTTCGTGATGCGCTTCTGTAGCCTTGAGAAGCGAAGCGCGTCAAGGCAATTTGACACGGATCCGCTTGCCGCGAAGAGACCCGGACGCGCTTCGCTTCTCAAGGCTACGCAATGAAAAATATTAAGACAGGCACACGCCCGGCGGTTCAGCCCGGCATCAATCCACAAGGCCAAGGTATGACCACTTCCGCAGGGCTTCGTCCCGTTATTGACCGTCCGCTCAAGCGCGAACAAATCGAATTTACGCCCGAGTTGCGCGCCGAATTGCGTACAAAGCTCGACGCTGCACTCGCCGAAATGCACCTTAAGGCGAGCGATAAGCAGAAAAATCAGCTCATCGAGTCGCTCGCGTTTTTGTCGGAATGGAACGCAGTGATCAACCTGACGGCCATTCGCGAGCCGCACGCCATGCTCGTTCAACACATTCTCGACTCGCTATCGGTGCTGCATTTCATCCCGAAAGAGGCGACGACTTTGCTTGACGTTGGCTCCGGCGGCGGATTTCCGGCGCTCCCGATCGCGGTGATGCGGCCCGATCTTGAGGTTGTGAGCGTCGATTCCGTACGGAAGAAAACTGACTACGTGAACAAGGCGGCCGAGGCGCTAGCCATCGACAATTTGTCCGCGGTGCACTCGCGCGTCGAAGAACATCCGGTTACGTACGATGTGGTGATTAGTCGCGCGTACGCCTCGCTCAAAGATTTTGTGCTCTCCGCGCAAGGCTGCGTTTCGCCAGAAGAAGACGCGCTAGTGCTCGCCATGAAGGGAAAGTTCCCCGACGATGAAGTTGCCGAACTTGCAGGAACGGGTTGGGTTGTTGATCGTAAGCGTGCGCTTACTGTGCCTCAGCTTGAGGCGGAGCGCTGCTTGATTTGGTTGGAGCGGGCTTGATCCGAGTATGAAAGCGATAAAGAAGCAGGCGTATCGAGGCGCTGAGTTTTTCGGTTCCCTGCTCGAAGGTGCGATCTATTGCGGCCTGATATCCGGTGCCGCCGTGGTCGCGTTTCTCGGGAAGTTTTTTCTTAGCCTGGCGTTGTTGGTTGTGGCCCTATTGGTTTTTCTGCGATTCAAGCGCGGGCGGTTGAATTTGAAATGACCGGCATCTCAGATCTCTCGTCGCTAATCATCGCCACCCTGATCTTCCTGGCCATCCCTGGCCCCGGAACGATCAAGCTGTTTGCTTCAATGGCCGAAAAAAACGGCGGGCCAAAGGCCGGCGTGTGGAGCACGTTGGGGCTCATGGCCGGCGACACTGTGTGGATGGTGCTCGCGCTTTCGGGTGTGGCGGCGTTGG
>ERZ795056.2295-NODE-2295-length-21384-cov-7.492194_pt1 | contig 21384 bp, 16 predicted proteins | sample MGYA00375140_ERZ795056 | MGnify/ENA primary metagenome ERZ795056 (study PRJEB30185, sample SAMN05720227) | activated sludge metagenome | isolation source: Anaerobic digester | place: USA | collected 2015-03-09 ... | reverse complement strand
CGCTCAGACGGTTTGCGGAGGAGGGGAGGCATTTCTCCTGGATCATCTTCGGCCCCCCGGGGTGCGGGAAATCCGCCTTTGCATGGCTGGTCGCCGCCAGTGCGCAGGCCCATTTCGAGTCCATCAATGCAGTCACCTCCAATGTTGCCGAACTCAAAGCGGCGATAGAGGCAGCGTCTTCCCGGTTGCGCTATGAGGGACGGCGGACCCTGCTCTTCATCGACGAGATTCATCGTTTCAACCGGATGCAGCAGGATGCCCTCCTGCCCGCGGTCGAGGACGGAACGGTACACCTCTATGGGGCAACGACCCAAAACCCGGCATTTTGCCTGAACCCGGCCCTCCTTTCACGCTGCCAGCTTGTCGAGTTCCGGGCATTGACCAGTGCGGATCTGGCACCTCTGGTCCGAAGAACGCTCGAGGACGAGGAGCGTGGTCTTGGTTCACAAGAGCTGACCATTCAGGATGATGCCCTGGAGCTTTTGGTCGCAGCATCCTCCGGGGATGCCCGCCGTCTCCTCAATCTTCTGGAACTGGCGGCGGCTTCGCTGGAACCCCAGGGAACGATCACCGTGGAGACAGTCAGGGATGCATCAGCCGGGCAGGCCGCCCCGGTCTATGATCGCGACGGAGACAACCATTACGATATCACTTCGGCATTCATCAAATCGATGCGCGGTTCGGATCCTGATGCGGCCCTGTATTGGTTGGCCCGCATGCTGGAGGGGGGCGAGAATCCCGATTTTATCGCCCGTAGGATCATGATCGCAGCCTCCGAGGATGTTGGACTGGCTGATTCGGGGGCCCTCTCCGTCGCGGTTTCTGCCGCCCAGGCGACGGCCATGCTCGGGATGCCCGAAGCGAGGATCGTGCTGGCCCATGCCGTCCTCAGGATTGCCCTGGCCCCCAAGAGCAACTCGGCCTGTGTCGGAATCGACGCTGCACTGGCTGACCTGCGAGCCAATGGGCCACTCCCCGTGCCGGAGCATCTACGGGATGCTCACTATGCCCTTGCAAAAAAGCTTGGCCATGGAGTGGAATACCGGTACCCGCATGACGCACCCGGACATTGGCTGGTGCAGGAATACTTGCCCGAGGCTCGCAGGTTTTACAAAAATTCGGGTCAAGGGCATGAAGGACCGTTGCAGAAATGGCTGGATCTGCTTCGCAGTTCGGTGAAACCGGACAACACCGAAGGGACGTGAGGAGCAGGTACGATTCTCCGGTGGCAGGTCCTTCAGGAAGAAATTTGTTCGTAGCGAAAAAGAATTTTTGTGTCATTTCTGCATCCGGGTATGCGTAGCCAAGTCAGTCATGGTATAGTCTTGATGACGGTGTTAGATTAATCCTGTGAACGGTTCTGCCACTGCCCGGAATGCGGCGGTCGCCGGACCGGAACGACCGGTCTTGCAGACCGTGTGCGTATTGCTCCGAAGGTGCTGGAGAGGGAATGGCGTACGACAAGCAGGCAATAGATGCGGCGCGCAAGAGCGGCATGCTGGAGAGCAGCATGGATGCGTCCGCGCTCTCTCTTGACGATCAGGAGAAGGCCGCGCTTCGTCGCCGACTTGAGAGTGCATCCGCCGGCATGGATTCCGGAGATGATGAGGATGAAGAGTCCTCTGGTCGTGGAGAAAATATTTATGAGCGGCTGCGCCGGCGCGATGCCGAATCTGCAGTACCAGCCGGTGGCGAGAGCCCGGCCGGGCTTGCAGGGCTTTTGACCAAGATCATCATCTTTTTCAAATCCCTCTTCTCCAGTGTCTCCAAAGAGGCGATGACCAAAAAAAAAGCGTTCAAGGACCTTGAACGGAATCTCCAGGAATTTCCCATCCCTGTCTATGATCCCAAGATGACGGCAGTCCGGAAGACATTCATCGACTATCTGGCACTGATCCAGAAGAAGGTCGAAAGTTTTTCGGATTTTTTCAGCGCCAATTTTCTTGTCAGTGCCGACGATTTTGTCAGTGACCGCTCGCCCTGTTTCGTGCGGTTCGTCATCGAGACCCAGCTTTCGATGGAGCAGGCCCGCATGCTGCGTGAGCTCAGGACCTTTGATCTGCAGCGGAGTTTCTCCGTGCGCGGGGAGGAGATTACCCAGCGGGATACTGAACTTCTGATCAAAAAATTTGTCGAATCCTTCGATGGCGCCAATCTGCAGCGCATTGAAGAGACACTCGAGTTTTATGTCGCCGTACTCAATCTCAAAAACTACAATTTTCAGGGCATATTCAGCCTCTTTCAGGTCGATGGCGCCAAGGACGGTGTGTTCCGTGATTTCTCGCTGGAGCACTGTCTCGGACAGTTGCGCAATCTGGATTCCTATCTTGCCGGGATCAATTTCAACAAGCTCCGTGAGGACCATTACGTCTGGTTTGACAGGTTCCGCGAGAGTATCGAGGGCGGGATGGAGATCAGTGTTCCCCGCTATCTCTCCGAAGATTTCCGGACCATGATCGGGCCACTGCGCAAACTCTGCGATAAAGGGGCCGTGACCACTCTTGTCAGGATCGGGAGCGAAGAGATCGGGTACAAGCCCAAGCCGGTTGTCAACACGCTCTCCTGGGTGGAAAAATACCGCAAACTGGCGGAGTCGAGCTTCAAGGACCATCTTGAACGGAACATCATCCTCCTCAGGGAGGAGCAGACGTCGGCCCAGGTCGGCGATCTTTTTGAAGGCTACAGGCCGTTCACATGGCTTCCGCTCCTCAATCGTGATACCAATGACCGCTTGAAGCGTGCGGGTGGTCCGCAATTTGCGAGCGTTTTTTTGTTCAACCTTGTCTGGAACTTTTTAGACAGGATATATATCGAACGCTTCAAGCGCAGCGTGAACAGCGTCGTTGTGGAAGGCGAGTTCCGCAAAAAGGAGATTGCTGCCGATTTTGCCAACACGTATTATGCACTCGATGACTTTTATGAGCGAATGAAGCAGATGCTCGAGCGACTGACCCCCGAATCGTCCATCGCTATCCGGATCAATGGGTATGTCGAGGGCAAGATGGAGAACCCGATTGCCGCCAAAAAATTCGAGGCCGATCTTGAGGATCTGGATGCCGAGCTTTCGGAGATGGCAGAGCATGCCGGAATCCAGCTGATGAAGATGCACCGCCACATGGATTCCATTCTCCGGGATTTCAAGGGGTTGCGTGCCCTTGACCTGATCAATGCCAAGGCCATCGGAGGTGTCTCGAACAGGAATCTGATGTTTGTTTATGACAAACTGGTAGTATCTTTCAAAAAGCTCGAAACGATTCTCGGGCATTTCATCGTTGTCAGGGAACAGATTCCCGGATCCGGAGTTCCACAGGCATGAGTTCATCCCGTCTTCGTCTGGTTTTTATCGGAATTGTATCGGCCATTTTTTTGACCATGCTGGTTGCCTGGGGGAGTGCTGTCGTTCCTTTTGTGATCGGCATCGTGATCGCGTACATTCTCGACCCCTTTGTAGTCTTTCTCCAGCGTCGGCTTCATCTGCCCAGGACGCTTGCGGTCCTGTTTGTCTTTCTGTTGTTTCTCGTTGTCTTCGTTCTCCTGATCGCCTTCCTCTATCCGATGCTGGCCAATGGTGTTTCATCAATAACCAGGACGGTTGCCGATAACGAAGCAAAAATCACGCTTTTCCTCAAGGATGCTGAAAACTGGATCGAACAGCTCGATCTTCCGTTCGCGATCGACAGTGGCAAAATGATCACAAGCATGTTCGCCGAGGCAGAGACCTTTATCAAGCATTTTTTCGGAGAACTCTCTTCCTTTGCCATCTCGATTGTAGGCAGCCTTCCGCTCCTGATCCTGATTCCCCTGATCATTTTTTACCTTCTCAAGGACAAAGAGAAGATTTTTGATGTTCTCAAGAAGTACACAAGGGATGACAACGAGGCCCGGATCCGGATTGTGTTTGACGAAGTCAACACCAGACTCGGGGGATATGTCAAAGGGCAGTTCTTCCTCTCCGGGATTGTGGCCATCATCACCACGGTTGCCATGCTGCTCTTCGGGGTGCCATATGCCGTCCTGATCGGTCTGGCCAACGGTGTTCTCAACATCATCCCCTATTTCGGGCCTGTCATCGGAGCCGTGCCGGCGATCATCCTCGAGCTTGTCAGCTTTACATCGACCGGACATTTTCTCGGGGTTGTCTTCTTCTTTGTCATCATGAACATTCTTGTTTCGACAATACTCTCGCCCAAGATCTTTGCCCATGCAACAAACCTCCATCCCCTGGTTGTTCTCCTCGCACTCTTTGTCGGGTCGACTGCCATGGGCATGATGGGGATGATCGTTGCCATTCCGGTGGCTATCATCCTTCAGACATTGATCCGCATCGTCTTTGATACCTATATCAAGGAAATCTGAGACTATTCGGCAATCAGGTTTTTCAATTCGGGTTCAAGACGGCCCCAGGCAACTTCGAGGTTGTGCAGCGTTTGCTCGAGCACAGCCGCCTCGGCTCCGGCCCGGGACTGTTCCTCAAGAAGCTTTGCCAACCCGAAGACTTCATCTGCCCGCAGGTTTCCGCTCGCGCCTTTCAGACGGTGCGCCTGTCGGGTCAGAACTTCAAGGTCACGGTGTGCGATCGCAACGCGGATCGGCCCGATGTAGTCCTCCCAGGTCTTGACGAACATGGAGACGATAGCGCTGATGGCCGTCCGGTCGTTGTGCAGGAGGGCCGAAAGGGATGCGCTGTCAAAGATGGTGGCCGGGTTCTCCGGAACAGCAGGTTGTCCGATGCCTGCATCGTTCACAATCATGGCGTGTTCTCCGGTATGTTTTTCGATCGAGGCAGTCAACTGGTCCGGTCTGAATGGCTTGGTGACAAAATCATCCATTCCGGCATCAAGGCAGCGGTTCTCTTCTCCCTGGATCGCATCAGCGGTCAATGCGATGATCGGAATCCGCTTTCGCCCTGTCTTTTCTTCAAACTGCCGGATGGCCCGGGCCGCCTCCCTGCCGTCCAGGCGGGGCATGTGGATGTCCATGAAGATCAGGTCGAAGGATGCTTCGCAGGCGATTCGAACGGCCTCCTCCCCGTTGGCAGCCGGAGTCACCCGGCAGTTGCAGGCCTCGAGATTTCCCCTGGCTACGAGGAGGTTGATATCGTTGTCTTCGGCGAGGAGAACCGAGATCTGGCGGGAGAAGCGTTTCTTCCCGGGGATATCCTGCCCGTGCCGCACGCTCCGAGCATCAATCATCTCGTTGTCCGGACTTTTTCCGGCAGCCTTGAGCGGAAGCCGCAGCGTAAAGGTGCTTCCCTTCCCTTTCGTGCTCTCGACAAGGATCTGTCCATGCATCATCGCGGCCAGTCGCTTGCTGATGGCCAGGCCCAATCCGCTTCCCCCATACTGGCGTGTTGTCGAGGTGTCCTCTTGCGAAAAGCTCTCGAAGATCGAGTGAAGTTTTTCCTGTTCGATTCCGATCCCGGTATCCTGCACCAAGAAATCCGTCATCCCGGCCGGGCCGGGTCTCACTTTCAGGGTAATGTTTCCCTCGGTCGTGAACTTGACCGAGTTTCCGAGAAAATTGACCAGGATCTGGCGCAAGCGGACAGGGTCTCCATGGGTATGGCGCGGCAATTCCGGCGAGATGATGTATTCGGTAATCAGCCCTTTTTCGGATGCTTTCGACGAAATGATCCGCATGGCGTTCTGGACAATCTCGTGCAGATCGAAGGGAATCTCCTCCAGTTCGATTTTTCCGGATTCGATTCTTGAAAAATCCAGGATGTCATTGATCACGTCCAGGAGGGACCAGGCCGAGATCCGGATACTGTCGAGATATTGGCGCTGTTGTGCGTCCAGGTTGGTGGTCGTCATCAGGTCCGAGAGCCCGATGATACCGTTGAGCGGTGTCCGGATCTCGTGGCTCATATGGGCCAGAAATTCACTCTTGGCACGGCTCGCAGCCTCGGCGGATTCCTTGGCGAGTTTCATGTCCGCTTCGGCGGCCCGGCGGGCGGAGATGTCATGATAGGTGGCTATGATCACCCGGCGACCGTCGTACTCCGTTTGATTGGCCGAGACGATGGCCCAAAAGGTGTTGCCCTTTGTGGTCTTCAGGATGGCTTCGATATTCCGGATCTGTCCATTTGCGCGCAGCATTCCGTCCAGTTCGTCAAAGGTCTCACCGGATTCGTAGAGGGAACGGATGTTTTTTCCGACAAGTTCGAGCGGGTTGGTTTCGAAGGCTGTCAATGCCTGGTTGTTCCCGAAGAGGATGGTTCCGTCCATGTCGCGCAGGAGGACTGGGAAGGGTGCGTTGTCAACGAGGAGGCGGAAGCGGACCTCGCGGGCTTTGAGCATGGATTCGGCCCGTTTCCGGTCACTGATGTCCTGGTTGGTCCCGACCATGCGGACCGGATTTCCAAGGCTGTCCCGGATAATGATTCCCCGGGCTTCGATATCAATCCGCCTCCCGTTCGGGTGCTGGATCGTGAACTCACCAGAATACTCCGAATCGCTTTCAATCGCGTTCTGGATGGCCCGGATGGTCCGTGCTGCGTTTTCGCCCGGGATGCGGGATTTCCAGATCGCCATCAGATCCTCGTCAAGGCTCTCCAGTCCGTAGAGACGCATTAGGCGTTCATCATAGTTGATCTTCCCCGAAGCAATATCCAGATCCCAGATGGCTACACCGGTTGCCTCGCTGGCCAGGGTCAGGCGCTCGGCCAGGCGCTCGATCCGGTTTTCGTTGGCTCTCCGCGAGGTAATATCTTCTGCTGAGCAGATGACATACTCGACGGTGCGTTCATGTCCGATACGGGGGATACGCGTAATGCCGAGGAGCCGGGGTGAGTGACCTGGCAGCGCGTGCCATTCCTCACGGTACGTTCGTCGACCGCCGGCAAAGGCCTCAATATTTCCGTCGATGAAGGTCCGGGCACTTTCCCCAGGGACGAGATCTCTGACCGATTTCCCGTCCAGGGACTCACCGAGGAGTCCCAGAAAGAGTCTGTGTGAGCGATTGGCTGAACCACCATACGTCTCGCTGTCCTTCATGTACCAGATCTGTGTTTCGATGTTTTCGGAGAGGAGCAGGAGTTCTTCCGTTTTCTGCCGGAGTTCCAGGGTCCGTAGTACCACCGTCTGCTCGGCCCGTATGCGTTCTGTCAGGAGATGCCAGGCAAAGAAGCTCAGCAGGAGAGTGAGCAGGATCCCGATGATCGTCACCATGACAGCCGGCGATGAAGCATGGGCTGCAAGGAAGCCTTTGCCGGCGGAACAGATGATGGCATAACTCCGGCCAAACACAAAGACCGGCGTGACGTAGGAGGGGTAGAGTTCGGCGGAAGACAGGAGTGTGGCCGGGCGGAGATTGTGGTACTCGGGAAGATCCGGCCAGGAGGCGACAAGACGAGGTGCCCCGCTTGCCGAGAGGTCGACGAAATGGACGGGAATCTGTATCTGATCATGGTCAACCGTGGTGAGTGATTCACGGAGAAGTTCCACCGGTGAAAGTGCTGCGACCAGATAGTCGGTCTTTCCAAGTGCCCGGGTCTTTGCCGGATGGAAGACAAAGATGTTGAAGTCGGGGTTTTCGATGGGGACAAAGAGCCTGGAGGGTTCGGTTGCTGTCTGGAGGCTGGTCGCGGCCGAGATCTGCATGGCCTCATCCGCAAGGATGTCCGTTCCCAAGTCCAGGCCATGCAGGTGGAGAGTGTCGTCACCAGGTGACACGTAGTGAGCCGGCCAGTATTCACGGCGGAGGCCAGCCGAAAACATCTCATGCCGGTCATTCCGTTCCTTGAAAGAGTAGTCCTGAAGCCCTGCGGCTCGCCCGTCTGCTTCGAAGCTGGCCCGTTCTTCCCGGGATACATGGGGCGCCCAGATCAGATAGCGGAAGCTCTTGCTTCTTGTGATCAGTGGACTGGCAAATGCGGAAAAATCCTGACGACTGACGGTTTTACTGCTCGAGAAAAAGCGCTCGAGGGCCTCAAGATCATGTGCCCGTTGCAGAATCGTGTCATGGATCAGCCGGGTCCGGTAGGCCGAGAGATGGTACAGCATGTCCCGGGTCTCGCGATCAGCCGCTTTTTGGGTGAGGATGGCCGTCACGATGGTCAGGACTGTGCCGAGGGCGGCGATCAGCCAGATCTCTGTGTGTCGGGCACCGGTTGAAAAGCGTGTCTGCCTGGAGCGATACCCGAGGGCGACGAAACCGGCCAAGAGGATGGTACAGGCCGCGAACCCGAGGACAAGGGGGAGGAGTCTTGCGGTAACGACCGTACTTGAACGGAGATGATATTCGCGTGAAAGTTCGATGATCGCGATAACGGTCTGTGTTCTCGGGTTGATGACCGGTGCCCAGATGATGTCGTGCCGGTGTCCTCCTTCATCCACGGTCGCGCAGGTGGTTGTCCGGCTGCTCCATGCTTGCCAGAATCCGCGGGGAATGGTGGTACGGGTCGATCCGCTGGCCGGGACAGGCTCTCCATCAATGGCTGCCCCGGGGCCATGGATGACAGTCGTTTCGATCATTGTTGTCAGGATCGCTCTCGTGTATCCCGGTGGTTGACGGATCAGGAGTTCGAGATGGCGGGCGAGCCGGTTGTAAACCGGGGTTGAAGCGTCTTTTCCTGTGAATGAGAGCTGGAGGATGTAACTGGATGGAAGCATTGCTGCGATTGCCTGACCGTGGTTGCGCAGGGTCTGGAGTTGGCGTTCCCCTTCCATGGATCCCAGAATCTCTGCCGTACACCAGGATCCTGCAAGAATTCCAAGCAGCAGGGATGCCCGCAGGAGCAGTCTGCGGGAGAATGGTCCTTGTTTTTCGGATTGGTCCGAGAGCTTGGCGTCGATTCGCCGGATCAGCAATACAATCCCCAGGGCTATCCCCATCCGCAGGACGAGGACCAGGACTGCGACGGCATCTGCCTGTCCGGAGGGGGCGAGATTGTATCCGGACAACGCCGGGATAAGCCAGGTCAGAACGAGGACGGGGAGCAGAATGCCGAGTAACTTGAGGCTCTGCCCGATGCCCCAGCGCGCGATACGTGCTTCTTTGGACAGGGTTCGTGCAACGAGGAATGCGGCCGGGAAAGCGACAATCAGGGTGATTGCGATCTGGAGTGCCGCCAAACCCTCAAGGCCGAAGCTCAAAGCGAGCGGGGCTGGTACCCAGTAGACAGGGAGGGGAAGTGCGGAGTGTTGGGCTGCGAGAGTCCGCCTGGCCGATTCCAGGAGGGACTGCCATGCAGCCAGTGAGATCAGGATCCGCAGCACGGAAAAAAATGTGGAGTCGCCCAATGCCGGAGTCAGGGCAGAGAGGAGGGACTCCAATCCGTGCAAGACAAAGGAGAGAAAGAGCGGTTGCCAGGAGAATGCGGGATAGCGTGTCCAGATGCCATGGGAAGACGCGATAGAGCAAAAAGCAAGGCCGAGAAGGATATGGATGAAATCCGTTAGCATGGGCACTGTCCCCGGATGTGTTCGGCTTGCCTGGTACGATCTCTTTGTACCATGGTTCAGGCTGAAACGCAAGTGCGTCCCGGGAAATCTGTCACGGCACACCGAAGAATTTCCTTGCTGTGTTCAGCCCATTTCCGGAAAGTCGGAGTGGTCCGCGCGAGCCTCCCAAGGCGGACGTGGAGGGACGGGAATCCGGAATCGCACCACAATTCTGTAATACATGGGCATGAAAGGCGTGATTGCAAATTCGGACCGGCTTTGTGAGTATATTTTTGTGGAGACGAAGGCAAGGATGGCGTCATGGTTCCCGGCTTTTTCGGACTGGACATGGATTTGACACTGCTGGATGCGGTTGATAGCGAGTTCCTTGGACTCAATCTCAGCCTGATCCTGCGTTCCTTCCCCCTTCTGCTGCAGGGTTCCCTCATCACAATCGAGATTACCGCGCTCTCCGTGGGCTTCGGCCTGATCATCGGAATGTTCGTCGGTATCGGGCGACTGGCACACAATCCGGTCGCCCGCATTCTCTCCGGGATCTATGTCAATTTTTTGCGGGGGACCCCGCTCCTCGTCCAGATCTTCATCATCTACTTTCTGCTTCCGATCGCCCTCGGACAACGGGTTGACCCCTTTGTGGCGGCGGTGACGGCCTGTTCCATCAACAGTGGCGCCTATATCGCCGAGATTTTCAGGGCCGGGATCCAGTCCATCGACAAGGGCCAGATGGAGGCCGGGCGATCCCTCGGGATGAGTTGGTCCCTCACCATGCGGACGGTCATTCTTCCCCAGGCCTTCAGGCGGATCGTTCCTCCGTTGGGGAACGAGTTCATCGCCATGCTCAAGGACTCCTCCCTGGTCTCCGTGATCGGGTTCGAGGAACTCACCCGGCGGGGGCAGTTGATCATCTCGACAACCTATGGGACCTTCGAGATCTGGTTCAGTGTGGCCGTGATCTATCTCGTCCTCACCTTCAGCATCTCCCGTCTTGTCAAGTACCTCGAGAGGAGGCTGACCCCGGGATGATCCACATCCATGATCTCCACAAGCGTTTTGGCCATCTCGAGGTCCTGAAGGGCGTCGATTTTCACGTTGAACCATCCGAGGTGGTGGTCGTGATCGGTCCGTCCGGTTCCGGGAAGAGCACACTCCTGCGCTGCATCAACCATCTCGAGGTCCCGACCAAGGGAGAGGTCGTCGTGGACGGGATTCCCTTGACCAGTGCCGAAAACATCAACCGTGTCCGGGCCGAGGTCGGGATGGTTTTCCAGCGTTTCAATCTTTTCCCGCACATGCGGGTTGTCGACAATATCACCCTGGCGCCGATCCGGGTGCGTGGACTCTCTCCCGAGGAGGCCGGGGAGCGTGCCCGTGTCCTTCTCGACAAGGTCGGGCTGGGCGACAAGATCCGGGCTTGGCCGGACCAGCTTTCGGGCGGGCAACAGCAGCGGGTGGCCATCGCCCGGGCTCTCGCCATGCAGCCCAAGGTTATGCTCTTTGACGAAGCGACTTCGGCACTCGATCCGGAGATGACCAAGGAAGTCCTCGGTGTGATGAAGGATCTTGCCCGCGAAGGCATGACCATGGTGGTCGTCACGCACGAGATGGGGTTTGCACGGGAAGTCGGTCATCGTGTTCTCTTTATGGATGATGGCCGGGTTGTGGAAGAAGGCGTACCAGGGCAGATCTTTGATGCCCCGGTTCACGAGCGGACACGGGCCTTTCTCTCCAAAGTGTTGTGATGGAGGGATGGCCTTTTTTTGGGGAACAACCTCATGTCCGGACAGGGCCGGGGATCCTTGGAGTGTTTCTGTCCCGCGCAGCGTGCGTGCGGACTGAGTGACCGGAAAGGCGGTAGGGATGACGCAGGCTCGGGGAAATGGTGCCAGCGGTATCGATGAAGTCATCCATCTCCTGCTGCAGAGGGGAGAGCCGGGCCGGCTTGTCAAGGAAGAGGCGGATGCGCTTCGGGCGCGGACCTTTGGCGACAGCGTCCACCTCCGGGGCATTATCGAGATTTCCAACCGTTGTTCCAAAAATTGTGCCTACTGCGGGATCCGCGCGGGGAACAGCGCGGTCCAGCGCTACACCATGGCCGAGGACGAGATCGTCGCCGCTGCCCGGGCCGCAGCCCTGGGGGGCTGTCAAACCATAGTGCTCCAATCCGGGGAACCGCCGGCGATGGGAGATGCCGCGCTGGAGCGCGTCATCGGCCGGATCGACCAGGAATGCGGTGTGGCGATCACGGTTTCCTGCGGGGTGCGGCCGGAAGAGGTCTACGCGGCCTGGCGAGCGGCCGGGATGCGGCGCTATCTCCTGCGGTTCGAGACCAGTGATCCGGACCTCTTTACCCGCTTGCATCCGGATGCAACACTGACGGAGCGGCTGGCCGCATTGGAGACCCTGCGCGGTCTTGGGGTGCAGGTCGGGAGCGGCTTCTTGATCGGTGTTCCCGGCGAAGAGGTCGAAACGCTGGCCCGGAATATCCTGCTCTGCCGGGATCTCGACCTCGACATGATCGGAGTCGGACCTTTTATCGCGCACGGGGGGACACCGCTGGCGGGGGTTCCCAACCGATGGGCCGATGATCCCGAGATGTACTTCATGGTGGTCGCTGTGTTGCGCCTGGTGCAGGAGCGGGCCCATATCCCGGCGACGACAGCCTACGATGCGCTCTTTCCCCGGGATGGGCGGGAACGCCTGCTCCGGTGTGGAGCCAATGTCTTTATGCCCAATGTCACGCCGCAACCGTATCGGGCTGCCTATCAACTCTATCCCGGAAAGCCCTGCACTGACGAAGCGAGCGGGGCCTGTCTGGGCTGCGCCAGATTGCGTATCGAAGCGCTGGGGCTGCGGATAGCTGAAGGAGCCGGCGATGCCGTGACTGGTGGGCATGAATGGAGATCTTGACGACCCTTTACGGGGACGGCTATGGTATTGGTGCGGGTGTCCCCGGTACCGTGTGCAATGAAAGGGGTGTGCTTCGGTATGAGTGTAATTGAAACCTTGTTGCAGATTCTCGGAAGTCTCGGACTCTTCATCTACGGTATGAAGGTGATGAGTGACGGGATCCAGAAGGCCGCCGGGGAGAAGCTGCAAAAAACCCTCGGATTGATGACGAAAAACCGGGTTTCGGCGTTGTGTACCGGGCTGGGTGTGACGACGGTCATCCAGTCCTCGTCTGCTACGACGGTCATGGTTGTCAGCTTCGTCAGTGCCGGGATGCTGACACTGGTCCAGGCCGTCGGAGTGATCATGGGCGCCAATATCGGGACAACGGTCACGGGCTGGATTGTGGCCATCTTCGGTTTCAAAATGAAGATCGCCGCTCTGGCGCTGCCCGCCATCGGACTCGGTCTCCCCCTCCTGTTTATCAAAAAGCTCAAGAAAGAAAATTTCGGCGAATTTCTGATCGGGTTTGGTCTTCTGTTTTTGGGACTTTCGTATCTCAAGGACAGCATGCCGGATATCCAGAGCAATCCCGAGATTCTCGAGCTGGTCAAGGTGTTTTCCGGTTCCGGAATTCTGTCGCATCTCGCCTTTGTCGTCATTGGTGCGGTCATGACGGTGGTCGTCCAGTCCTCCAGCGCAACCGTGGCCATTACCCAGACGATGGCATTCCAGGGCTGGATCGATTTTCCGTCGGCGGCCGCCATTGTTCTGGGTGAAAACATCGGGACGACCATTACGGCGCAGCTGGCCTCCATCGGGACACCGCTTGACGCCAGGCGGGCGGCCATGGCGCACACCATGTTCAACGTCTTTGGCGTGATCTGGGTGACGGCTGTCTTTCCGGTATTCATCCGGATGGTGGACAGCATGGTTCCCGGGACACTTTTCGGGACAATCATGGATACGAGTATTACCGGTGGCGCTGCCGTCTTCCACAACTATCTCGGGCCAGTGACTGACGGGGTCGGTCTGGCGACCGGGATTGCCCTCTTCCACACCATGTTCAATGTGACAAACACTTTCGTGATGATCTGGTTCGTCCCCCAGTTCACCTATCTTGTCATGAAGCTGGTCCGCGGAAAGCGTGAACCGGTCGAGGATGGGGTCTACAAGCTCAAATTCCTGACAGCCTCCCTGCAGGATACTCCCGAGATGAATATTGCCCAGGCCCGCAAGGAAGTGCAGAAGATGGCCGGGATCGTGGTGGAGATGTTTACCCGCTTCTCGGAGATCATGCATAACCGGGAGACCGAATTCGAAGAGGATGTCAAGCGGTTTGCCGAAAAAGAGGAGCTGACCGACCAGATGCAGTCCGAGATCTCGCGCTTCCTTGGCGAGTGCTCCCGGTACAATATCAGTGACAACAGCGCATCGGATGTGGCTGCCCTGATCCGCATCACCGACGAGCTTGAGAGCATTGCGGATTCCTGCTATCGCCTGATCCTGCTCGCCAAAAAACGAGGTGAAAAGAAATACGAGTATGCCAAGGGTGTTGTCGAGGAGACCAAGCCCTATACCGATCTTGTCCGCGAGTTCCTGGCCTTCATCAACAGGCATCTCGGCTCGAGCATGACCCAAAGCGAACTGGACAAGGCGGCCGACATGGAGGCCCGGATCGACGAGTACCGGAATGCCTTCAAAAAAGCGGCCCGGAAACGGATCGAACACGGTGCGAGTGTCCGCGGAGAGATCCTCTTTATCGACAAGCTGCAGCAGATGGAACACATCGGGGATTTTGCGTTCAATATTGCCCGCGCCTTGTCGTCCATGAATCATGAGCATTGAGGGGTGGAAACAAGGAGAAGAGCATGGTACGGACCGGATGTGCTTTGACAGGGATTTTGGCGGGCCTGATTCTGGCAGCCTGTACCGGAGGGCCGGAGTACAAGGGCGATCTCCGGGACATTACCGATGTCCCCAGAACGGTGGTCGAACGGGAACAGCGGCTCCTCGAAGAACGGGTGAACGGGTGGGCAAGGAGTCTCGACTCCTTGCAGCGGGATAACAAGGTCCGGCAGCCAATCGAGGACAACCGGACATCGAATGTTGCCGGATGGGTCGACAGCGGACGATGGGTGCTCGCGATGTTCGAAGCCAAACTCGCGGGCGGTCCCGCAACCGTCAGTTTTACCCGCAAGGAGTGGGGAGCCGCGGAGGATGTTTACTGCCGGCTTGTCCGCGAGTGAGGGCCGTCAACGGAATCTGAAGGATTCCGCGATCCGGGAGCCGTCCTCGAACGATCGGACCGGACCTTGTGTGGCCGTGATTTCAAGCAGGACAACCCTGTTTCCCTGCTGGAAGGCAAAAGCCCGCAGGGATGCCGGTTTCCCGTTCCGGTTGACGCTGAGGTGGACGGTGGCGACTGATGAAGCGCGAAACCTGCGGGCGAGATGGATTCCGCGATCCTCGACAGCTTTGGTGACGGCCAGATGTGGCGTGCGGGTTTTCCAGGCGGAGAGAAATTCATCGGCATCGAGATCCGAAGAGAGTTCCGAGATGACGGCGGTCGCGGTTCCATCTGGCGCGATCCAGGCGGATTTGGTGCCCGGGGGAGTCTGTGTTGCGAGCCAGTCCGAAGGGACGAGGACGTCCCAGGGGGCTGGCCCGGATGAGCAGGCGCTGATGACGGCAAAAGCGATCAGGGTGGGTAGGATACGCGGCATGGGTGTTCCTCCTCGTTGTCTGGATGCAGTCTAGCACGGGATCCACGTCCGGGAATGCCGAATTTTATCAGGGTTTTGCAGACACCGGCACGGGATTCCGGGCGCGTGACTGTGATTTCAGAGATGTTTGCCAAGGGGGGTAGGGTATGGCTGTCTGGAAAAAAGAATTTACGCTGGAGGGATTGGCTGAAACAGCTGGGGGAACCATGACCGGCCATATCGGGATCGAATTTACCGATTTTGGTGACGACTGGCTCGAAGCTCGCATGCCGGTAGACGAGCGCACGGTCCAATATATGGGAATCCTGCACGGCGGGGCGGCCGCCGCCCTGGCCGAAACCGTCGCGAGCTATGCGGCCAACCTGGCGCTCGCGGAGGGGTGCGCTGTCGGATTGGAACTCAATATCAGCCATATCCGCGCCGTGCGCTCGGGGTATATTCTTTCCAGAGCGCGGGCCGCCCACATCGGACAGAGCGTCCAGGTCTGGGAGATCGAAAACAGTCGCGAGAGTGACGGAAAGCCGGTCTCCCGTGCCCGGCTGACAATGATGAATCTTTCCGCGTCAGACTGAAAGCGCCGGGTGTTCAGGAATCAGGACCAGAAAACTTGTACCCTCATCGGGGCTTGAGGTAAAGCTGATCGAGCCTCCGTGACGGGTGACGATTTCCCGCGTAATTGCCAACCCGAGACCGGTCCCGCTGTGTTCGGGTTTGGTTGTGTAAAATGGTTTGAAGATGTGGGGAGCAATATGATGCGGGATTCCGTGCCCGGTATCACTGACACGGAGCAGGATCTCCGCTGTTGTGGCCGACCGCTCCAGGGCGATTTCGATCGATTTGTTTTCATGAGACTCAGGATAGCGTTCATTCAGGGCATCACGGGCATTGCAGAGGAGGTTGAGGATCACCTGACGAATCTCGCCCGGGTGGCACTGAGCAAGGGCGGACTGATCGAGGCCTGAGACACGCAGGCTGATTCCCTGTTTTTCAAAGAGGCGTTCGGTGAGTGAGACTGCGTCCCGGACAATGGAAGTCAGATCACATATCTCAACGGCGGAATGGGTACTCCGGGTGAAATCCAGGAGGTTATGCGAAATTTTTGCGATGCGTTCTCCTTCAGTGATGATTTCGTTAGCCAGGTCGCGCAGTCCGGCATCCTGGCTACGATCCGCAATCACCTGGGCGAGATTGATCATTGACATGAGCGGGTTGTTGATTTCATGGGCAACCGCACCAGCCATGGTCCCGATGGACGCCAGACGTTGGGCCCGGGTGAGCGTCTCCCGCAAGCGACGGTTGTTGCGAAACAGCCGCCAGCCAAGGAATAGCAGCAATCCCGGGATAGCTAGTGCAAGCCAGAACGTCAGATCTTGGTGCGTTGAGGTAGGTTCACTGGCAGACAGGCTGAGCGGGAAAAGCTGAAGAGCAATGTAACTTACTATAATATAACAAGAAATGCGGGGGGTAGATGCATAGTATCCGCCTCATTCCAGTGTGTGCCCATCAAAGTATGAATCACAATATGATATTTGTCAAATTCAAAGAACCCTGCATTCTGAACAATTACGTCTAGAATTGGCACAATCTGCCAGCCATGACGCAGGCGAATTTTATCTTGATTTTCGACCGTGTTTGCACGCTAATAGAAGAAGCAGATTCTTGTTGGGTCAGGGGGGTATCATGTTTGCATCAAAAGGGTTGCGGACACGCATTCTGGTTCCGTCAGGTGTCGTCATTGTCCTGGTGTTTGTTCTCTCGTTCGGATTCATACTGCTCCGGTCACGGGCGCAGGCTGTCGAGGGTGCGGAAGCCCTGCTGATGGCAACGGCCAAACAGTACGCCCGGATTGCAGGTTCGACGCTTGAACCGGCTCTGCATGCTGCCGAGGCCAATGCCGCCTTCTACTCCGGTCTCCTTAAAAACCGTAGCTGGCTTTCGAGGAGCCAGATCGTCACCCTCCTCAAGGAGCAGCTCTCGGGGGATGCGTTTTACGGTGCCTGGATCGTTTTTGACCGCAACCAGTATGATGCGCAGGATGACAAATACGCCACTGATCCCATGTTTACGACCAGTCAGGGTCAATTCTCGCCCTTCTGGACCAAAAAGGACGGGACATACACCTATACATCGATCAGCGATTATTCGGACAGATCCAAGCCCGAAAACGAGTTCTACTGGTTGTCCAAGGATTCCGGGAAGCCGGCCGCGACCAACCCGTATGCTGACCCGGATGCTGCCGGTATCCTGATGACCAGCCTCGTAGCCCCGATCCGCAATCCGGAGGGCGGGATTGTCGGTGTGACAGGGATTGACATGGTGCTTGTGGTGCTCAAGTCCATTCTCAACGAGGTGCGACCTCTTGGTCGTGGACGGGTGGCCTTGATTGCGGCCAACGGAACCTGGGTCACACACCCGGATGAAAAATTGTTGGCAAAAGATATCGGAACAAATGCATCCTGGACGCAGGTCAAAAAAGCGGTTCAGACCGGGACTCCTGTCTTCCGTGAGGAAGACTCGGACATCCTTGGCGAACCGGCATTCAGGATCGTGGTTCCGGTCACGATCGGGAATGCCCCGCAACGCTGGGGGCTTTTGGTGGATGCGCCGGCAAGCGTGGTCCTGGCGGATGTACGGGAACTTCTTGTGATCAGTCTTTCGATTGCGGCGGGCATGCTCATAGTCCTCATGTTCCTGCTTCTTCTTGTTGTCCGCCAGACGGTCAAGCCTCTGGTGGTCATTGCCGAGAGAATCCGGGATGCGGCCCGCCAGGTGGATGCGGCCTCGAGTCAGGTGGCACAGGCCAGCCAGGGTCTGGCACAGGGCGCCGGAAGCCAGGCGGCGGCTCTCGAAGAGACAACGGCGTCACTGACCGATTTGACAAACAGCAGCCGGGAGGTCACCGGACTGACCGAGGGTGCGTCGGAACTGATGAACACCAATATTGAACTCTCGGGGACTGCCCTCAAAAATCTCGTTTCCCTGACCGCGAGCATGGAAGAAATCGAAAGCGACAGTGACAAGATCGGGCGGATCATCAAGACGATCGACGAGATTGCGTTCCAGACCAACCTCCTCGCATTGAATGCGGCGATTGAAGCTGCCAGGGCCGGGACAGCCGGTGCCGGGTTCGCCGTTGTGGCCGACGAGGTTCGCAGCCTAGCCCTGCGGACGACAGAGGCGGCCCATGATACTCAGGAACTTTTGGACGGGACGGTGAGCAGGGTGTCCGGAGCCGCACAGGCCATCCGAAACATGAACAACCAGTTTTCCGGGATTGTGGAGAGTGCGACCGTCATCGGGGAGAAGACACAGGCCATCACTGAAGCCAGCCGCGAAGAGGCCGTCCGGGTTTCCCACATCGCGGGTGCAGCAAGCGATATTGAAAAAGTGACCCAGCAGGTGGCGGGTACAGCCGAAGAGACATCGGCAACAGCGGAGGAACTCTCGGCGCATGCCAGCGTCCTCTCGGAGATGGCCTTGAACCTTACGCAGACGGTTTTGGGGCGGGGTGCGATCTCGGATGAAGGTTGAAGACGGGGTTGACGCGTGGTTTCAATCTTCTTGACAGAGGGTAAAGTCCATGACTATGCTACACGAGTCATTATTTGACGCATATCGATACGAGGTGAAGGCATGGCAACACCGGTAAAACCGCTCACAAAAAGCGAGATCATCGCTGAACTCGCCGAGCATAACGGCATGACGAAAAAGCAGGTCGTGGCGTTTCTTGAATCGCTCAACGATCTTGCATATCGTGAAGCCAAAAAGAAGGAGAAATTCCTCCTTCCCGGATTCGGTTTCCTCAAGCTGGTCAAACGTCCGGCACGGACAGGTCGCAATCCTGCCACCGGCGAGACGATCAAGATTCCGGCAAAAAAGGTTGTCAAGTTTACGCTGGCAAAGGCCTGCAAGGATGCCATTCTTCCTCCGGCACCCAAAAAATGAACCCGATGGTTTGAGATCACCGGCCCTGCAGGTTCTCCCTGCGGGGTATTTTTTTTGGTGAACAGTACTCGATCCTGCCATGGGCAGTGGCAGCCGTGCAAGGGGGGGATATGGTTTGGCCAGGAAACCGGATATGCTTTGTCTTTGTCGACGGAATCGGGCTGGCCCCTACAGCCCCGACCAATCCGTTCTCGGGCGGGACGATGGACGGACTCGAAAAATTGATCGGGAGACCGATTCTGGCCGGCCTGTCTGCCCGGCGGGCGGACTGCCTTGCCAGGGGGATCGACGCCACCATGGGGGTGCCCGGTCTTCCCCAGAGTGCCACCGGGCAGACGGCGCTCTTTACCGGAGTGAATGCGGCGCGTCTTTGCGAGGGACACATGCCGGCTTTTCCGGGCAGGACCCTGACGGCGGTCATCAACCAGGACAATATCCTCAAGCGCGCCGCTTTGGCCGGGATCCCGGTCACGTTTGCCAATGCCTATTCGCAGGAGTATTTTGCCGAGATTGCCGGTGACTCACGGGCACCGTCCGCCACAACCCTCTCGGTGATGGCGGCCGGGTTCCCTTTCAGGATGCTGGAGGATCTTGTGGCCGGTCGTGCCGTGTACTGGGACATCACCCGGGCGATGGTCCAAACCCGGACTGGGCGTGAGGATGTTCCTCAAACAGAACCGGAAGAGGCAGCGCGGCATCTCGCGGAGATTGCGCGCGATCACGGGTTGGTCCTCTATGAAACCTTCATGACGGACATGCTCGGTCACAAGGCACAAGTCGGGGAAGCCAGGGATTTTTTATCGGTCCTCGACAGATTTCTCACGAGGCTGGCGGAGGCGGTGGTCGAGGATGGCGGTACCCTTGTCATCACCAGTGACCACGGGAACATAGAGGATTGTGCGACACGGGCCCATACCACCAATCCGGTTCCCCTGATCGTCTTTGGTCCGTTGGCGGGTGCCTTTGCCGAAGCACGATCCATCATGGATGTCCCGGGCTGTATCTGGCGCTGCATTGCCCGGGGGGCGGTCCGACAGGGACATCCAAAAACGGACTGTTGAGGTATGCAACAGAAGTGGTGTCGGTAAGATCGGAAAGATTGACAGCAAGGGGGATCAAAAAATGCGTGCAGGAATGTTGGTTGTTTTGCTTGGCGCGATGCTGGCGTGTACGGGGAACATGACGGGCGGGAAACCGGCTGTCACTCAGGGAACCGGGGAAGTCGGGAGGAACGAGAGCAGCGGCAATGTCTCGCTGACGCAGATCGAGCAGGATTTCATGCGTATCCTGCGGGCTGACCCGCGGCAGAAGCGGACCCGGTTGACACTCAATCCTGTTCTGCAGCGTGTGGCACGGGAACGGGCAAAAGACATGGCACAACGGAACTATTTTTCGCATACCAATCCCGACGGGGATGGGCCCAATATCCTGCTCAAACGTGCGGGATACCGTTTGCCCTCTTGGTGGGGTACGGCGCGGAATGCCAACAATATCGAGTCCATCAGCGGAGGGAGAAGCACGGCCCGGGCCGCCTATGATGGCTGGATGAATTCCCCGGGGCATAAAAAACACGTCCTGGCCGAAATCGGTTTTTATGCAGGCCAGACCGTCGTTGCGATCGGCCACTATTATGACGCCCGATCGACGTATCGTCACTACTGGGTCTTCCTGTCGGCTCCACCGGAGGAATGATGCTTTTGGTGTCCCGGTCGCTTGCGCTCCAGTCTTGTCCCTGACAGGACTGGAGTCCACAAGCGAAGTCCCCGCACGTCAGCGAAGGGGCTGATACAGGACGTATCGTCCTGAGCTGCGCCAGGGATGGCGCACATCAGCGAAGGGGAATGTCCGATGATTCAATATATTGTGTGTTCAATACTTTTCATCAGCGTATTCGACCCAGCCCCCCGCCTCTACCAGTGACCGGTCAAAGCCCTCAAGTTTGAAGGGAATTTCCGCTGTATCCGGTCCTGATGAAAAGGTCAAAACCGCCGGATTGGTGGAAACGCTGCATCTGGTTTCCTTGCCGGCGAATTTTTCAAAAAGCCCGGCGATGGAGTCCGGGGGCAGCTCGATGGCCAGCATTCCGCAGTTGTACATGTTTTGTCTGAAGATGCGCGCAAAGTTTTCGGCTACAACCACATGGATTCCGTTGACCTCGAGAGCCCAGGGTGCATGCTCGCGTGAACTCCCGCAACCGAAATTGGCCCGGGTCACGACGACACCACGATCTGCAATATCACGTTTCTGTGCAAAGCCCTCCAGTTTGAGGTCTTCAAGAAGATAGGGTGCGAGAGCTTCCTTTGATACCTCAGTCAGGTATTTTGCAGGGATGATCTCGTCGGTATTGATGTCAGAACGGTCCAAAAAAAGGACCCTGCCGCCAAATGTTTTCATGAGCTATGCTTCCTTTCCCGCCTGCGGCC
>ERZ795056.2291-NODE-2291-length-21405-cov-5.697939_pt1 | contig 21405 bp, 22 predicted proteins | sample MGYA00375140_ERZ795056 | MGnify/ENA primary metagenome ERZ795056 (study PRJEB30185, sample SAMN05720227) | activated sludge metagenome | isolation source: Anaerobic digester | place: USA | collected 2015-03-09 ... | reverse complement strand
GGGCAGGTACGGTTGCAGAGAAACCGGAAACGGCAGTTGTTATAATTATTCTTGAAGCTCTCCCTGAAACTCTTGTCATTTTGGGTTTCTCTGCAACCGTACCTGCCCCGGCTGCACCAATTCTAGATTGTGCCCAGCCACATGCAATCGCACCACCAAAGAAAGCAATGCCGGCCCCAATAGGTACTGCCCAGTTTTCTACCATGAAATCACCTCATCCCGTTAGATCTGCACGTGAAGATGTATTGTCCATTATATATTCTTTTCCCTAACAAGAATATGCTCGATTCTGTGATGATCATGGAATTCCTTGAAGGTGTGCTGGGCCGGATCATTTATTATGGCGTTATACAAGGCGATTGAAAAAATTCCTTAAAAAAATTTAAATCTTTCCTGTTACTGAAGGATAAGTGGAGTTCATATGCCTGATGTGACCGAAGACGAACGGGGGCGGAGAGTTTTCCAAATCCATAAGGAAATGGCCGTGGAGATGGCGGTTGAAAAGATCCGACAGAATGTCGGGCAGGACTGGAAACTCTACTCCGTGTCTGACATTGACCTACTAAAGTATATGCTCGGAGAGAGCTGGGTCTCCATGGATCGCAAAATCTGGGGACAGTGCACTTTTTCCAAGCTTGTTCGGGAGGATATCGATGCCATCATCAGGATTGGAAAAGATGTAAAAAGCAGGAAGCGGATGGAAAGAGATGGGATCAGGGAGATGAATGAGATATTAAGGAAAGTTTCGTGAAATTCAAGCCTTTTTAACCACTTTCTTTTTTCGTTCGATTATCTTTTTTACTTTTTTTAACCGGAAGAGGTCTTCGCGGTCTCTTTCATCGATTGTATTCTCGATATATTTTGCTTGTCGCTTTAGCTCAGGAATAAGTACCTGTTCGAGAGCATTGACACGCCTTCGGGTCATCTGGATTTCACCCCCCAGTCTCCTGAGTGAGGTTTCAGTCTCGGCGAGAGTTATGATGAGATCCAGTTCAGCTTCGAATTTTTCTGCTGTTTCGTCAATCCGTCCGCTTACTCCTAAGAAGCTGTATCCTCTGTCGAGGAGGTTTTTTACAAACCGCTTCTTCTCGATGATTGGAACGGGTACACCCATAATGTTCTTCCCGGTAATATGAAGGGTGAGGCCTCGCCTGGTTGCAAATGAGGCAGACTTCAGGGTTACAGGATCATCTACTGCTTGGGCGATTAGTAGTGAGTGCTGGGCAACTAAGGATAATTCCTCAAGCTCGATTCGTGACTGGGAAACCGATTCCATGACATGGAAAAATTCCTGTATGAGGGCATCCATTTTTTCACGCAACAGATCCCTGCCCTGTTCTGCAAGCTTTATCTGGGCATTCTTTTTTATCAGCTCCATCCGGGTCGGATTAATTTGTTCCATGTTTATTCCTTTTCGAAAGATGGATGATATTTCTGGATAAAATCACGCTTGATTCGTTTCAGCTCCTCTTCAGGCAGAAGGGTAAAGAGCTCCCACCCGATACGAAGTGTCCTCTCGATACTCCTGTTTTCATCCCCTTGCGTGATGAACTGGCGCTCGAATTCATCGGCAAACTTCAGGTACTTCTTATCAAGCTCGGTAAGAGCCTCTTCTCCAACGATAGCTACAAGCCGCCTGAGATCCCTGCCATAAGCATAGGAAGCGTAGAGCTGATCTGCAACATTCCGGTGGTCTTCCCGGGTTTTTCCAGGGCCAATCCCGAGGTTCATCAGACGTGAGAGGCAGGGGAGAGTATCGACCGGAGGATCAGCACCGCGGCGAAACAGATCGCGGGAGAGAACAATCTGTCCTTCCGTGATATATCCGGTGAGGTCGGGGACCGGGTGGGTGATATCATCGTCAGGCATGGTGAGAATCGGGATTTGGGTGATAGATCCTTTCTTCCCCTTTATCCTGCCGGCACGCTCATAGATAGATGCAAGATCTGTGTACATATAGCCGGGGTATCCCCTTCTGCCCGGCACTTCTTCCCGTGCCGTTGAAATCTCCCGCAATGCCTCACAGTAATTGATCATATCGGTAAGGATAACCAGCACGTGGAGATCGTGCTCAAAGGCCAGGAATTCAGCAGTGGTAAGTGCACAACGGGGGGTGGCAATCCGCTCGATTGTTGGATCATCAGCAAGATTCATGAAAAAGACAACCCGTTCCAGTGCACCTGTCTTTTCAAAATCCCTCATAAAGAACGAGGCATCCTTATAGGTAATTCCCATTGCAACAAAAATTACCGCAAATTTCTCCGCTTCCCCGAGAACTTTCGCCTGTCGTGCGATCTGGGCGGCTAATTTATTTGCAGGAAGGCCTGCCCCAGAAAAAATAGGAAGTTTTTGCCCACGGACGAGGGTGTTTAAACCGTCAATTGTTGACATTCCGGTCTGGATGAAGTCTGCAGGTTTGTCACGGGCGGACGGATTGATCGGCATCCCGTTAATGTCCAAGTTCGCTTCTTCAATGATCTCAGGTCCTCCGTCACGAGGTTTTCCGACACCGTCAAAGATTCGCCCCAGCATGTCGATTGAGACCTTGACTTTCTGGGGTTCCCCTGTGAACCGGACCCGGGTTTCCTTGTTGTCGATACCACTCGTCCCTTCATAGACCTGGGTAACTGCAACATCCCTTGAGATATCAAGCACCTGCCCCGTACGTTCCTCACCTGCGGGAAGAATAATCCGGACAATTTCACCATATGAGACCCCCTTCACATTCTGGATAAATATCAAAGGGCCTGAAACGTAACTGATTGCCTTGGCTTCTTTGGTAAAGAGTGGGGCTCTTATCATCGTTCTGCCTCCAATGCACTGAGAGTCCCGTCAATATGAACGATAAGCTCCTTTATCTGGCCGATTTCAGTGAGCTCTTTCATTCGTCCAATCTCTGTTTTCACAGCGAGCTTAAGGATCTTTGCCAGTGCAACACCCTTCCCCATGGCCTGGTTCACCCTCTCGTGGAAGTAAAGTATCACCTTGAGCATCCAATACTGTTTTTCGAGTGAGCAAAATGAATCAATATCATGGTAGGCACTCTGTTGCAGAAAATCCTCCCGGATCATGCGAGTGACTTCGAGGATTGCCTTCTCACTTTCAGGAAGTGCATCAGGACCAACAAGCTGTACTATCTCTTGCAGTTCAACTTCCTTCTGTAGGAGGTACATCGCACGTGCGCGGAGTTCCTGCCAGTCGGAAAAACCACTTGTAGTAAACCAGTCTTTCATCTGATCAAGGTAGAGCGAGTAACTTTTTATCCAGTTCACTGAGGGGAAGTGTCGCCGATACGCGAGATTCGTATCGAGAGCCCAGAATGTCCCGGCAATACGCAGGGTATTTTGGGTTATCGGTTCTGAAAAATCCCCTCCCGGGGGAGAAACGGCACCAACAACAGTGACCGACCCTTTCCGTTCATCTGAACCGAGACAGACCACACGCCCTGCCCGTTCGTAGAATGCGGCGAGCCGTGTTGCGAGATACGCCGGGTACCCCTCTTCACCAGGCATCTCCTCAAGCCGGCCCGAGACCTCGCGTAATGCTTCACCCCATCGCGAGGTAGAATCAGCCATGAGAGCAACATCGTATCCCATATCCCGGTAATACTCAGCAAGAGTGATCCCTGTGTAAATGGATGCTTCACGCGCCGCGACCGGCATATTAGAGGTATTGGCAATCAGGTTGGTCCTCTGGATAAGGGGGAGCTTTGTCCGGGGGTCAAGGAGCTCAGGAAATTCAGTAAGTACATCGGTCATCTCGTTCCCTCGCTCGCCGCATCCGATATAAACAACGACCTGGGTATCGGACCACTTGGCAAGTGTCTGCTCGGCCACGGTTTTGCCGGTACCGAATCCGCCGGGGATCATCGCAGTCCCTCCTTTCGAGACCGGGAAGAGCGTGTCAAATACCCTCTGGCCGGTGACAAGCAGGGTGTCAGGGTCCATCTTCTGGAGGTAAGGCCTTCCCTTCCGCACCGGCCACGTCTGTAGCATCGGGATTTCATAGCCATTGTCAAGCGTGCAGACTGGTACATCCACATTAAACCTGCCACTGCGGATTTCCTTGACTACTCCGGACACAAATGGTGGTACCATGATACGGTGCTCAAGATGAAACTCGGTTACCGTACCGATCACATCGCCACCTGTTACATGGTCCCCTTTCTTTACCCGGGGTGTAAACTCCCATTCCTGTTCATGCGAAAGTCCGGGAAGCGTCACACCTCGCGAGATGAAACTCCCGCTCTTCTCTGCAAGGAGTGGGAGGGGCCGTTGAATACCATCATAGATAGAGGAGAGGAGGCCGGGACCGAGTTCCACCGATAGTGGTAGACCCGTGTTTGATACTCTCTCACCTACCTGCAGACCTGTGGTGTCTTCATAAACCTGAATGACCGCCTGGTCACCATCAAGCCTTATGATCTCGCCATTCAACTGCTGCTCCCCGACTTTCACGACATCGTACATTCTCGATCCCCGCATCCCTTCAGAGAGGATTACAGGGCCCGAAATTCTTGAAATATCACCGACAATCATACTGTTACTTCCTCAGCACGATGTTGTACCCGATTGCTCTTCTGAGTAGTCCTTCGATGTAACTGGTCCGGTCGAGCCTCTTTGCCCGGGAGGGGATAGGGATGATGATCGGCCGGTATGATTTCTCAATCTTCTCCATCATCTTTTCATCGAGTGACATCATGTATTCCTCATTAATTGCAATAATGCCGGTGTCGTCCCTTAATAGCAGTGAGGGGAGCATTGCAGTAACCTCATCCGGATTTGGGATCTCCAGCACATCAACTCCGGCAAGGCGAAACCCTGTGGCGGTATCGGGATCAGTGACAACGACAAATTTATACATAGATGAGTGCCTCCCTGAGTTCTTTTTCTGACATTTCGGCGATCTTGCAGCGGGCAATAACCCTGATGTTCGTGACTTCAGTATATTTTGCCCAGATATAAGCAATTGGAATAGCGATGGAGAGAGGATTGCCGAGAAATTGACTTACAGCCTTTTTTACGAGATATCTTTCCATCTCCTTCTCGAAAGCTGAAATCTTTTCTACTGCTATGTATTCCTGGGGAATCTTTGTAAGGAACTGATAGGGAGTATACTCCAACTCTTTCAGCGCACCTTCAATCGTCCCTGTTTTCATAAGTGAGAGGAGTTTCTTTGTATCAAACTCGGTGCTTCCTTTGATGAAATACCGTTCCGCCTCCTCACGGTCGATACGATCCCGAATCACCCGAAGCACAGTTTTTATGTTGTTTACATCAATTTCAGTGATGATCATCCGCTTAAGGATGCGGGCATCCTCTGACTCGTCTTTCTTCAATACGGAAAGAGCGTTTTCGTAGTAGAATGTGTCCAGTGCATATTCGAGCACTTGCATGTCTCTTGTCTCAGTATATTCTTTAAAGTTGAGAATCAGAGGACGGGCGTATGCAATACCCCATGTAGCGAGCAGATCGATGACGGTCTTTACATCGGGCTGTTTTACGAGCTCGGTGAGTGCTGCCTCGTCAAGCTGCCCAGCCGGAATTGTGCATTCGAGAATTTCCGATGGAATTGCCTGAATTTTTTTACCCCTGAGGATAGTCTTTATATTCTGGATATCCCAGCGGTTAAGAATGATGGTGAGAAGTTTCTCTGCATCTTCTCCTTTTATGAAATTGAGGATTGTTCTGAACGTCCTGACAAGGTCTTTACGGATCGCTACCTCTATGCGGGTAATACCCGAAAAAAGAACCCCTGCCTTCTCCAGTTCCTGTCTGTACGCGGTTTTTTCAAGTTCCGCAATGAGGGAATCGAGGTCAGGCTTGTTGATAAGTTGTTCAAGGAGCGATCGATCAAGCAGGCGGCTTCTCATACCCCGTATCCTTGCATTGACGTACGCAAACTCCATGTCACTCACCGAATAATATTGAGAAAATCTCCGGCCTATAGATCTCTCTCGCCTTTTTGAGACGGTTTTCAAGGGTATTGAAGACAACAAATGTTTCATCACGGGTATATACGTTCAGTCCTCCTGCGGTGGTGAGATCGGGGATTATATCAGAGTTTATCATTAATTCATGGAGGATATCCTTCAGGAGTGCCTCATCCCTCCTGTCGATATGAAGAACTACACCACTATTCCCCAGATCTTCCAGTGCCTCAATAAGCAATACCTTCAGGTTCTCCCTGTACTGCGGACGTTCGCGAACCGATGCAAGCTGTCGGGGAGCTTCTTCGAAGACCTTCTGAAAGATCTCGCTTTTTGTTCTGGCGACTTCCATGCGACTTTCTTTGCGTGCTACAGAAAGGAGTTTGTTTCTCTCAATCTCAATCAGTTGCTTTGAATCCGCTAAAAGCCGCTTTTTAATTGGTTCGTCTTTAGCATGTGCATCCCTAATTAATTCAGCTGCCTCGGCTTTCGAGCGTTCCATTATCTCGGAGATTCGTTCCAGCCCGCTCACCTCGACAGCCTTGATCAGATCATCAATTGCCATGGGTTCACCCTTTCTGGTCGACAGTCCAGAGTGATTCCTTTGTCATATGATATTCTCGCAATGTTTCCCGGTTCACACCAGCATGATCATGATCATGGCTGCGACCACAAAACCCAGAATGACAAGAGTCTCGGGAATCGCCACCAGAATAATCATCAATCCGAATGTCTCTGGTTTTTCTGCTATCGTTCCCGCTCCCGCTGCGCCAATCTTAGACTGTGCAATCCCGGTGCCGAGCGCTCCAAGCCCAAATGCGATGCCTGCCCCAATGGGGATTCCGAAATCAACCATTCACATCAGCCTCCTTACCAAGCGCCGCCCAATGCACAGGCGGCACATCGTTTTCATAATACGATTCAAATCCGTTACCGCTTGCCTGAAATCGAGGTATACGGTGATGAAGATTGTCCAATCCATTGATATCTTCCATTCTACATGGATCATTCCCCTCCCGGATGTATTCCATTAAATATTTTTGCAAGGGATACCTCCTGCATGATCATAGTGATTTTCCCCCGTTCTCCTTCTTGAAAGGTTTGTACATCTCTCCGCCACCTTCGTAAAATTTTCCATCAAATTCGACCAGGTGTAAACGAAGGGAGTGGAGGAATGGGGAAAACATGGCAAGAACGAGGTTGAGCGTGTGGAGGAGCACCGCTATCAGAATTCCCAGAATAGCCACTTCCATCATGCCTCCGAGTTGATTTGCCACAACGGCGAGGATGACGGAAGCCATTCCAATTGCCATAATACGGGCATACGAAAGGACGTTTCCTACCGTGCTCATGATCTCAAACATGCCGAAGGCACCACCACCGATGATAATGAGGGGAATGGCGATAATCATCATTATTGCCCCGAGGGTAATCACGGTTGATGGCAGCGCCAGCGCCGTTGCTGCAATCACCAGGATGAGACCGGTGATCACAACTATCATACCCGTTTTTTCGCAGATATGTTTCTTAGCCTTGCTTACATTCCTGCTGCAGCTTATCTCGGTCCAGGAGTTCACAATTCCAAGAACGAGCCCCAGAAATACATGGAAGACCCCGATAGCGATAGACAGGATGAGGAAGGGAACAATGGCTTCCATCCGGTTCAACTCAACGCCGAAAATTGTCTTTGGCTCAATCCATCCCATCATCTCGCCTAAATCACCAAAAAATTCTCCATACAACCAACCAAAGAATATGGCCCATAATGAGCCAATAATAAGAACATTCATAAGATATTTGAGCCAGTCCCCCCTGTCGGAGAACTTCCACTTCACGATATTGGCAAATGCAAAGATGATCAGACCATACCCAATATCCCCCACCATGATTCCGAAGAAGAGCGGAAGAAAAATTGCCATGATCGGACTGGGATCAATTTCTGTAGATCGTGCAGGGCTGACGACCTTCATCAGATACTCAAACGGCTTAACGAACCGGGGATTATCATAGAACGTCGGCGCATTCGCCATCTCATCTGGAGTTAGTGTCAGTTCATTGACAATTACACGCCCCCCGAATGAATCTTTGAGTTCCGTACGAGTATCCTTAAGGGTCTTTTTTGGGATCCATCCCACTATGACAAATGTGTATTCTGTCTTACCGATTTTTGAGAAGATGCTCAATTCCTCGGCTCTTTCTTCAAGAACCTGGTGTAATGCTGAGAGTTCCAGATACCACTTCGAAGAGATTTTCGCGAGATCTGCATCAATGCGTTCCATCTCTGCTGTTTCCGTGATTTTTTTCTCCCCAATCAGGTTGAAGATCTCGGCAAAGGGTTTCCCCAGATACTCGGATGGCAGCCGTATCTCATTCACATTCTGGGTGAAGAGGAAGGAATGAACCTGTTCCGAATAACGCTTATTATAAATGGTGACCGCCGCGATGGTTGTCTCATCCACATCAGCGGATAATAATTCGAACTGTTTCCTCGTTATTTCGGTAAGAGTATTTCGGATGATATCGATTACATCCTTAAACTCCCTCTGGATAAGGAGGACTGTAACCTCAAAACCTTCCAGGACCGGCAGACTGCTCTCAAGCGGACGAATCTTCTCGATAATCTTTTCGTACCGGATTGAATTGGAGATGCTGAGTTCCAATTCACTCTTTTCTATGGCGAGATTCTTTGTGACCTCTTCCAGCTCATCGATGACCGAATTCACCTGGCCGAGAAGGTTTTCCTGGCTTTTAATTTTCAGATTATGATAGGTATTTGCTACTTGTTTTTCATCAATCTTAACTTTTGGAAGTGTGAGGAGGATGCCACCAATTTTTGTGAGTGCTGCATTGATATCATCAAGCTGCTCTGCAGTCATTCTCTTGAGGCTGATTTCCCCCGGGGTGACCTGTGCGGAGGCGTCTTCGAGCTGTACTGTACCCTTGGCATAGAGGAAATCAAGTACATTGTAAAGATCTTTCGTGGGACCTATCACCTGTATTTTGACCATTTTCTGAAGCATGGCATCCTACCCTGACAACACAATGGCAATAATCCTTTCAACTGCCTGAGGCACATTCTTCTCTCCTTTCTCACGGACTGCCTGTACCTCTTTCCTGACCTGAGCCCGTACCTTATCTACTTCAGCCTTGATCTTTTCCAGCTCACTCTGGAAAAATTCATCCGCTTCTTTCTTTCCCTTCACTTCCGATGCCGCGATTAATGCCAGAGACTCCTTCTTGGCCCTCTCAAGAGCTTCATCCGCCTCAATTCTGGCTTGATCAACTTTTATGCTCATTTCAAGTTCTTTTTCCCTGATTTTCTTTAATAAAGACTTCTCCTCAGTCATGCCAGAATCCTCCTCTCTCTTAAGGTATCCTCGGTATAGATTGTCGCTGCATTCATCGACTCTCCTGTTCATTTACCTTTCAACAAGGAATTACAGACCATGTCTGCTTTTCATTATTGAAGTAACACCAAACTGAGGGATTGGACCATCAACTCGGAAGCCTGACCCCTTCCCTGCATTTGCTATACGCTCTTCACACCGTCGCATCGCCGAAATTTTCATCTTCTCAATCATTTCACTGTTTGAAAGGGGCATATGAATTCCCCGCAATCCGTAAGCGGGATCGCTGAATCCTTAATTTAACAGATGATATATTTTTCCCTGGTACCTTATTTCAAAGAAGTATCAGAGGTAACGGTGTCGGTATCGTTACGCAGTATCCATCCGGATTCTCACATTATTTAAATATCATGCCATTCATTTCACGTATAGACGAGATTGAGGGGTCCCCGAGATGTTCCACAAACTATTATTTGCAACTGATTTTTCTGAATACGCGAAGAAGACCCTCGATTGTATCGCAGGATTTCCCGGTGTCGCTGAGGTCATAGTGCTCCATGTCCTTGAAGAAGCGAGGAATCCAAGGGGGGGAGGGGAAATTAATGAAACACTTACCCCGGATGAGAGAAATCTCCTGAAAGAAGAGAAGCACCGTCTCGAATCCCTGAATAAAAGGCTCAAGGTAACTACCCGGGTGAAAACATCATCTGATGTTCCCGGCGCAATCATCGAAACTGCCGAAGAGAACGGGGTAACCCTGATCGTTGTTGGTGCCCGGGGTAACAGTATCGTGGAAGGTATCCTTCTTGGCAGTGTATCGGTTGCTATCGTCCGGAGGAGTAAGATCACCGTCCTTGTCATGCGTCACAAGATAATGGATGGTCTGCAACAAACGGCATATGATATGTGGTGTCCGATGATCTTTTCAAGGGTTCTCTGCCCGATCGATTTCTCAGTCTGCTCCGATCGTGCAATAACTCTTCTTAAAACGACGAAAGGGGTTGGACAGGTCATTCTCTTTCATGTGGTCTCCCATGGTGAGTCTGAAGCTGAACTGGAGACCGCTGTTGAGGAAGCAAGCAAAAAGCTCGCAGAGATTGGGAAAGACCTCTCCAGGGCGGGTGTGAACGTCCGTATACTGGTGAAGAGAGGGAATCCGGGATCGGAAATAACAAGGATCGCGGAAGAAGAGGGGGTCTCAGTCATCTGGATCAGTTCACTCGGAAAAGGGTGGTTCAGGGAACTTCTTCTGGGAAGTACCGCCTATGATGTGGCCATGAATGCCAGGCAGCCGGTTATCATCGTCCGTACAACGAAATCAAAAAGGGAGAATCAGGCACTCCCGGAGAACAACCTGTATCGGTATGATGTTGCCTGATTGGCAGGATTTGTCTTTTTGATCATTTCTTGTAAAAAAGATTCGTTGTGGTGAGAGGGAGCTTGTTCCTGACCAGTTCGCCTGAATTAAATCGCTGCCAGTCGGCCAAAGATACCAAGGGTGAATGCCATCACAAGCAAGGCAACCGTCTCTGCCAGACCAAGGATGATCATGAGGTTGCCGAATCCTTTCCCCGTCTCTCCCATTGCGTCACATGCGCATGCTCCGCACTTACCCTGGAAATAGGCTGACAGGCCTATAGCAGCTCCGCAGAATGCTCCGATACCCCACAAGTCATTCCCCTGTATCGCAAGATCGACCATCGAATTCATAACGATAAATCCATAAATCGTCTGGGTGAGCGGTGCGGCAGCAAAAGCAACTAACATAAACGCAGCGGGCTTGTTCTGGATGTAATTCTTTTTCCAGGCGCCAATCGCGGCCATTCCCGCAGTACCTGATCCAGCGGCAGATCCCAGCGCTGACAAGCCGAGCACCAGGCCCAAACCCAGATCCATCGTCATGATATCTTCCCTGTTATTCTTTGAGCGGTTCGAATGAAGTTCCACTCCATGTTATGTTCGCATGCCCCGAAAATTCAAGCACATTGAGCCTGACACCGTGCACGAGGACTGACATCAGTCCCAGGATGAGGTTTAAGCTATGACCGGATAAAAGAATTACGGCACCTGCCACAACTGCAATGACGCCACTCCCGAATCCGGATGCAAGATAATTTGTTGTATTGGCAACTGCCAGTGTCGCCATTCCCACCGCAAAAAGACGTATATATGAGATCACATCAGTGATGTTGTTCATAAAGCTCAATGCGATCGTTCCCATCCCTTCCCCAATACCACGGAGAATATTTGATCTTTTGGGGTTGGTGAAGAGAATTACAAGGATCACTCCCGCAACGGCCAGCCATATCCCGAAATCCGGGAATGGATCTCCCAGAATCAACGTGTTGGCCAGGAAAAACGCAGTCCAGAGAATGCTGATATAGCCAACGTCAGCGAGTGCTTTCAGCGAGGGGAATTTCAGGAGTGCCCGCCAGCAATGGGCAATTGACAGGTGCAATGCCCCAAGGAAGAAACAGAATTTTGTCACAAATGCAGCATCATTGAGTTGGGGAATGAGAGCGGGAAGTCCCCACTGCCCGAAAAAAGTACCGGTTAGGAGGCCCCAGGTAACGGCGCTTAAACCCAGGAGGTAGAAGAGCAGGACAGCCGTTCTCATCTCTTTATTCATCATCATCTTTCTCTTCAGCCAGAACGACAGGAGAACTGTCAAAACGATGTACGCTAGTCCATAACCAGCATCACCAATCAGGATCCCGAAGAATATGCTGAAGAAAATGAGGAATACCATGCTGACATCCAGTTCATGATAGCCCGGGGTAAGTCCTAGTAGTCCCAGGATTGGATTTATCATTTCAACCCACCTTGGATTGCGAAGGAGTGTGGGCACGTTGTCACCCTCGGAAGGTTCGACGATGAGTATCCCCCATCCGTTTTTCCTTGCTTCCACTATCAGGGAATCTTCTAAGTCAGACGGGACATATCCCGTGATATAGCTGAGTGCCCCATCCTTGCCCATTCCGGCCAGAACCTCTTGAAACTCTATCTCTTTCTCCAGTCTTTTTTTAATGTCCAGAAGGTCATCATAAAATCCGGCGGAATAAAGGATCCCGGATTTAAGAATCTCCATACTCCTGGTATGTTCGGCAAGTCGCTCCTTAAGCCGGGACAAGCCCTGCTCCGGGGGGGTTACCTCCTTGAATCCGCATTCAAACTGCCGTCGCGAAATCGCCACCACATGGGCGATGTCCCCGGCAATATATATCGTCTTCACTACGATATCGTCAGGGAAATTTCCCAGTTCTCTTACCGGAACCTGGTATAATTTCAGGTGAATGCCGTTCTGAGCCAATGAGCGGACCTCGGCTTGATCAATATCACCCCATCGTTCCCATTCGTTCATCTGACCGATGATGTTCCTTATGGAGAGTTCCAGTTGTTCCTGCTTCCGGCCTGCTTCGATGATACTCCCGGCAACCTTTCTCCAGTCACCGGTGATCGGGCTTTGCGGCTGATTTTTTCTCTCGGATACGGGTAGCTGATTCAGGACATCAACTGAGGAATTGATCAGGGCAACTTTTTCCAGGAGTGCGGAGATTTTACCCCCTTCAGGAATGTTCTGGTGTTCTACCTGCATAACCCCTAGTTTACGCACGGTAGCGACGGTCGCGTCCGCATCCCCTGTCTGGAAAATAATAGTGACTTTTTTCATCGGAACAATCATAGGGCTATCTCCTCAAAGCCCGATTGTTCGATCTTATTTTTAGCAATTTTACTCCGGCCAACCGCATTGGTCATCTGATCGCCGATGTATATCTTGATGAGGCGTATTGCTTCCTTTGCCTCGGGTATCTTTACCTTCTCGAACAGGTTGACACGTTGGGTTGTGATTCGCAGTTCATGGTTCAGGACAGATATTCCTCGCTTGATTACCTGTATCTCTTCCTGCAGAGAGGTGAGTTCTTTCAGGGCATCCAATCCTGCATCCAGCCAGAGAGGCATCAGGAACAAGTCATACTCAGCCGGTTCAAAATAAACATTTTCAAAGATGGGTATATCGACCCCGGCAATATTCCTCTTGCCAGTGACTATTCTTTCGGGCTTCAACCACATTCTTATTCCAGGGGCCTCATGAAGGAGCGCTGACCATTCCTCTGCCGATCGTATCTTTTCGGACAGTGTTTTTTCCCTCCCCCGGAGAGTACTCTGCTGTTGAAGAATTTCGAGCTGGATCTGCTGCTTTTTGAGCTGCAGGGTGGGCAGGTACCTCTCGTACTGCCGCAGTGCATCCCTCTGTTTTTTCAGTTCACCCTGGGTAAATTTTATTTTCATGGTTTTTTCGGCCAATATTGATCGATTATGGATCTCTTAATCCCTGTCTCTTCTGGCAAGAAGCAATCATGCAGAATCTCCCACCCGAGGTCGAGCGCTTTCTCGAGGGGGATATTCACCTTAAGGGACATCATTTTTTCCTCGAAGAGTCTTCCATATTTGAGGAGCTTCATATCCCAGGCACTCATCTGGAATCCCATTGACTGTTTCTCCTGTGTTTCGCGGTAATCGGCAAAGAGTTGGATCATGGTATCCATGATCGTCCGGTGGTCATCCCTTGTTTTGGCATTCACGAGCTGCTTCAACCGGCTCAATGATCCGAATGGCTCGATAGCACCATTCTTGAGATAAAACTGTCCTTCCGTGATATACCCGGTGTTGTCCGGAATCGGATGGGTAACATCATCTCCCGGCATTGTGGTCACCGCGAGAATCGTGATCGAGCCTGCGGTCTCGAAATCCACCGCCTTCTCATACCGGGATGCGAGGAGACTGTACAGGTCCCCGGGATATCCGCGGTTTGAAGGAATCTGCTGCATTGTGATGGCAATCTCCTTTAATGCATCACAGAAATTGCTCATGTCCGTCAGCAGTACAAGGACCCTTTTTCCTTCAAGAGCAAAATTTTCTGCAACGGCAAGGCTGATATCGGGGACCAGCAGACACTCAACAACGGGATCGGCTGCGGTATGCATAAACACGATTGAATGGGAGAGTGCACCATGCTCTTCAAGAGTGTCACGGAAGAAGAGATAATCGTCATATTTCAATCCCATTCCCCCAAGAATAATGATGTCAACCTCCGCCTGGGTCCCGATTCGTGCGAGAAGCTCATTGTAAGGCTCCCCGGCGATGGAAAATATCGGGAGTTTCTGGGATTCCACGAGTGAATTGAACACATCGATCATGGGTATGCCGGTCCGAATCATCTTGTTTGGAATGATCCGTTTCACGGGATTGACCGGCGGCCCGCCGATATCGACAAGGTTCTCGGAAAGATCAGGACCATTATCGAGGGGGCGACCGCTTCCGTTAAACACCCGGCCAAGGAGCAAATCTCCGGTAGCAATACGCATCGGATGCCCCAGAAACCTTACACGGTCTCCCGTTGAAATTCCTCTGCTGCCTGCAAAGACCTGTAAGAATGCTTTGTTCCCGTCAAGGCGAATAACCTGGGCAAGGGACGTTCCCCGCCGGGTTGTCACCTCGGCAAGCTCCGTATTGCCAACATCTTCTGCATCCACGGCAATAACATCGCCGACAATCTGGTTTATGCTCGTATAGATCTTATGCATGCTTCCCCTCTCTTGTGCGAACGAGGAGAAATGCCCTGATCTCTTGTTCGGTCTTTTTAAATTCATCACTCTGCCAGGAGATTGAGTTCCATCCCCGGAAGAGCTGTCTCAACTGCTGGAAAAAATGGAGTGCTTCATCTTTCCGTTCAAAAATAAATTCCGATTCAATAATGCGGTGAATAAAGTCAAATATATAGATCTGCCGTTCTTTCATGGTGGCTTCATCAACTGGATCAAAGGCATTCTGCTGCAGATAGACAAAATCGAAGAATTCGGCTTTGAGAAAATCCATGTAATCCTGGAGTGATGTTCCTTCTTCACCGACAACTTTCATCATCTGGGCGATATCGTTGCCTTTGAGCAGGATCCCCTGCCCCCTCTCTCTCTGTCCCTCTTCGATGATACTTCTGTATTTGCTCCAGCTGATGAGTGGATCTATGGCCGGATACCGTCTGGCATCGGAACGACTGCGGGAGAGGCCAAGGAAAGCACCAACTACTTTTAATGTTGCCTGGGTCACCGGTTCTTCGAAGTTACCCCCCGCAGGGCTGACAGCCCCCCCAATTGTCACCGAGCCTAAAGAGCCGTCGTGTAAACGAACCAGTCCTGCCCTCTCATAGAACGAGGCGATTCGCGACTCCAGATATGCAGGGAACGCCTCCTCTCCAGGGATCTCTTCCAGTCTCCCTGACATCTCACGCATGGCCTGGGCCCATCGGGAAGTTGAATCTGCAAGCAGAAGCACGTGGAGTCCCATCTGGCGATAGTATTCAGCGATGGTGACCGCCGTATAAACGCTCGATTCCCTCGCTGCAACCGGCATTGAGCTCGTATTACAGATAATGACCGTGCGATCGCTCAAAGGACGGCTGGTCCTTGGATCGATAATAGAAGGAAACGTCCGTAATGTCTCAACAATCTCACCCGCCCGTTCACCGCAGGCGGCGATAATCACGATATCTACCTCGGCGTGACGGCTGATCAACTGCTGTAAGACAGTTTTTCCGGCGCCGAAAGGACCCGGGATACAGTACGTCCCTCCCCGGGAAACCGGGAAGAGGGAATCAATCAGGCGCATCTTGGTAACCAGGGGTTCCTCAGGCTTCAGTCGCTCAGTGTAAGCTTGGATCGGGATCTTCACAGGCCATGTCTGGCTCAAAAACACAGGGTATATTTTTCCGTTCTGGTCCATTATCTGGGCGACCGCCTGGCGTATCGTGAACCTGCCGGCATTCTCAATAGATATAATCTCATAGTTTCCCGTCAATGTGAAAGGGACCATGCAGAAGTGGCGGAAAATTTTCTCCTCAACATATCCAATTTTATCTCCCGCTCTTACGCTGTCACCGGGTTTTTTTTCAGGAGTAAAATCCCAGGTCTTCGATTCGGAAAGTGCCTTTATATAAACCCCTCTCTGAAGAAAAAAACCGCATTGCTCCGCAATCTCCGGTAGAGGATTCTGGAGGCCATCGTAAATTTGGCCAAGCATTCCCGGGCCGAGCTCGATCGACAGGAGTTCCCCGGTAAACTCAACCTCCTCCCCGATCTTTAAACCGGTGGTCGCCTCATAGACCTGCATCTCAGCCAGATTACCACGTATGCGGATCACTTCAGATTTGAGACGCTCCTGTCCGTGCCGGATATAGGCTACCTCGTTTTGCATGACGGGAGTATCAAACGTGACGGTAACCATGTTACCATTTATTCGCACGATTCGACCCGATGACAACGCTGTCATTCACACCGCCTCCTGCTCCAGTGCTTCGCGTAACAGAAGGGATGCATCGGCACTTCGTATCCTCTCCCAACGATGGAGAATCAACAGTTTATAGGCATAGGTTATCAGAGCGTCCAGATCAAAATAGTGGGCAATTGCGAGTTCATCCAGCATTTTCCAGCGTGTCTCGTCCAATATCTTTTCACCATCAATCAATGAAGGGCTCATGGTGGCTGCTGAGACGACTGGCGCGAGAGACGGTCCAGTATAGGTATCAGGACGGAGATAGGGTGCAGCCTCGATATGACGCCTGCCCGCCCGCATCCTGGCCGTCTCGTTCCGGAGGGCAGTATCGAACTTGATCCATCGGTCAACGAACCTATGCTTCCTGCCTTCTTCTGAGTAATTTTCAGGCCGTGGCAGGTTATGTAAGATCTGAAAGTCTTTTTCCGGGATGAGCCGGTGGCATGTTTCAAGGAACTGTTCAAATGAAAATGGTGGTTTCATTCCAAAATGCAGCGTTGGCAGGCTTGCGATAAGGTACGGATAAAACTCTCCCATCTTATGTCATTCCTCTATTGATCCCTCGAGAATCCTTTTTAATTTGGGTTTGAGGTAGGATATGATGTATCCCGCGAGTGCTTTGTCGGTGAAATCATAGCAGGATTTTCCACTGTCGAAGCTGATAGTAAACCCGCCCTGGATCTCTTCACCGGGCTGCAAGGTTATTCCCCTTGCTGCCTCAAGCTGTAGTTTCTGGAGATACTGTTGTTCCAGGAGATCCAAATCGTTCTTTTTGAGTGAAATGATAATGTTGCCTCGCTCCATTTTGGGATAATTCCTGATTATCTCGGATAAAAGCCGGGAGAGTAACTCCGGAGTGAGAGCCTCGCGGATGTCAGAGACCACAATCCGCCCGAGCATGGCATTTATCTCCTGCCGGAGCGAGAGAAGAAGATCCCTCCCAGCCTGGGCAAGGAGGGCCCTCTCCCTCTTCTCTTCTAGCCTGATTCTTTGATCTGCTGCAGCGATTATCCTGTCAGCTTCAGCCTGTGCCTGGGAGAGAATGGCATCTGCTCTCTGCCTTGCCTCAAACTCAATAATGTTAGCCTTCTCTTCGGCAGCCTTTATCCCCTCCTGATTAATCTTCTCGATCAGGTCCCTAATCTCTTCCGGCATGGAAACAGATCATTCTCCCTCAGGGTACTGGTGAATTCTCTCATTGTTGATATACCTCCTTCATTTGAACTACAGATGATGATCCTGTTCATGGAGGCTCGCCGATAGTCCGGAAAAACCATTGATCTCTATCATCACCATCATGATATAACACATCATATACATTCCCCTCTGATCCTTTTCAACCGGTCCATAACCCGCTCTTCTCTCCGTTAACGATGGATACTTTTATTATTGTTACTTGCTAACAAGTAGCATAGTTTGCAGCTGGAATACCAGAGAGGTGAAATAAAAGTGCTCAAGCTGGAGGGGGTAACCAAAAAATTTGGAGGTCTTGTTGCAGTGAACGGCATTGATCTCGATATCCATGAGGGCGAGATCCTCGGGCTTGTCGGACCAAACGGTGCGGGGAAAACAACCCTTCTCAATATAATTTCCGGCATATACCGGCCGGATAAGGGATCTGTTCAGTATCGCGGAGAGGAGATTTCAAGACTCTCAATGGACAAGATCTGCCGCAGGGGGATTGCGAAAACGTTCCAGCATACCCTCTCTTTTCCCGGTCTCACTGCCAGGGAGAGTGTGATGATCGGATCTCTGTTCGGAAACGGGCACAAGGCCAATATGAGTGGAGCTGCAAAAGAGGCAGAAGAATTACTCGGCCGGATTGGTTTTCCCCTTGAAAGGATTGACATGCCCCTCTCAAGCCTGAACGTAATCGAACTTCGGAGAACCCAGCTTGCCCGGGCACTTGCTTCGCGGCCCAAGTTGATACTTCTTGATGAAATGATGACCGGACTCAATCCAAACGAAAGTACGGAAGCAGTTTCTCTCATAAAATCCATCCGTGACGACGGGATCACGATCGTAATGATTGAACACGTTATGCGGGTCATCCTGGGAGTTTCAGACAGGATGGTCGTCCTCGACCGGGGAGAGAAAATCGCAGAGGGGAGCCCGGATGAAGTGGTGAGGAACCAGCGAGTTATCGACTCGTATCTTGGCGAACGATATATATGAGCAGGGCAGAAACCCCGCTGCTCGAGATCAGGCAGCTCTCGGTCTTTTACTCTGGTCTTCAGGTATTGTGGGATGTCTCTCTTTTTATAAATCAGGGGGAGATAGTGACGCTCCTCGGAGCCAACGGTGCAGGGAAAACTACCCTGGTCCAGAGTGTCTTCGGATTGATAAAGGATCGGAAAGGGCAGATTTTTTTTGAGGGCACCGACATTACCGGACTTCCTGCATTTGAGATGGTAAAACGTGGGCTTGCTCTGGTACCTGAAAAACGTGAACTCTTCCCAAAGATGACTGTGGAAGAGAATCTCGAGCTTGGGGGATTTTCGAAGAGAGAGGGGATCGTCGCTCCGGAAGAAATTTTTAAGTTCTTTCCCATTCTCGACGAACGAAAGAAACAGCTGGCAGGAACCCTTTCAGGGGGTGAACAGCAGATGCTGGCAATTGCCCGCGCCCTTATTCCCAAACCGTCCATGCTTGTGCTTGACGAACCGTCTCTCGGCCTTTCTCCCCTTATTGTATCTTCGGTGCTCGATGCAATCAAGAAGCTGAACCAGGAAGGTCTGTCTATTCTGCTTGTTGAGCAGAATGTTCAGCATGCGCTGGAAATGTCCCATCGTGGATATATTCTTGAGACAGGGAGAATTGTGAAGGAGGGGTCATCCTCTGACCTTCTGCACGATGACCAGGTTCAGGCAGCATACCTCGGAACTTAACAGGAGATGTCCCCTCTATCCACTCCGCCCACTTTTACCGAATTGATAGAAAAACGATCATATCCTCATCACATCGTCCTGTTTAACTGCATACGATGAGCCGGGATCAAAAATAAACGGAAGACTTCCTTCCTGTGGCTCTTGTTGGTTTTAAAAAAGAGTAATTAAGATTATTGGGCTTTTTTTTGCCTTTTTTCAAGGTATCCTTTGATCTTATCAGGCAGTGAGATGAGCCCTTTCGGCAGGAAAATGATGATCAGGACCAGAAGAAGCCCGATGATCACAAACCGAAGGTAGGTGAGCCCAAATGACTGGAGACCGTCCCAGATGATGGTGATAAATATGGTTCCGATAATAGGGCCGGCAAGGGTCCCCAGCCCGCCGGAAATCGAGTAGATGATCGGCCAGAATGAGATATCCACGCCAAAAATTTCCGGAGTGATATATCCCAGGTTATGGATCTCAAGTGCTCCGGCCACCCCCGAAAAGTATGCACTTACCAGAAAGGCAAATAAACGGTACTTGACCGGATTGATCCCTGCAGCCCGTGCTTCTATCTCGTTTTCCCTTATTGCGGCAAACGCAAGACCTATCTTTGACTTCAGAATGAAATAGAAGAGCAGGATAACAAAGACCGCGATAAGGACGATGGAGTAGTATTCGATAAGCTGATAATTGGGAATGCTCGATGGGACAAGTCTTGGGGCAGCAATTCCATCCCAGCCTCCACTGATTTCGGCGAATTGACTTACCATCAGGGTCTGGATAATAATAGCAAATCCAAACGTCACCATGGCGAGGAACCACTCTTTTAATCTAACACAGATAATCCCGATGAAGAGTCCGACCAGCGCTGCCATGCCTCCTCCAATAAAAATAGTGATGAAGGGGGAGAGTCCGCTGGCAGTTGCCACTATCGCAGAGGCATACCCGCCAAGCCCGAAGAAGGCAGCATGACCAAGAGATCCCTGCCCGGTATAGGTGAGAAAATTCCAGGAAGATGCATAGATGATGAAGATAACCATCAGGATGAGAACCGTAAGGAGATAGAGGTTCATTCCGAAAATGAGCGGCAGGGTGAATGCAAGTATCAGGAGCAGGATGACCCCGATCAGCCTTGCCTTCTTCGACCCGATGCCAAGGGTCTTGTTCATGTCGATCATTCTGCCGACTCCCCGAATATTCCGGTAGGCCTCACGATGAGAACAAGGATCAGAATTATGAATGAGATGGCATCTTTCCATGCTCCCCCAAGGGTAAGAATTGCGAAGTTTTCTGCGATCCCATAGATAAGGCCGCCAATGATGGCACCCGGGATACTTCCAAGACCGCCAATGATCACAATAGCGAACGCTTTGACTGCCGGGATAGATCCCATATACGGGTTGAAGACCTGGCCGCTCACCACCCAGAGGGTTCCTGCGGCGCCGGCAAGGCCGGCACCGATCCCAAAGGCGAGCATATCCATCCTCTCGACATTGATCCCCATCAGCATTGCACCCTTCCTGTTCTGGCTCGTAGCCCTCATCGCCTTCCCCAACCGGGTCCTTTGCATAAAGAGGAAGAGGACAATCAGGATTGATATGGTGGTGATCACAATGATGAGGTAATCGAGGGGCAGATTCACCCCGAACATCCTCAGAGTTATGTGTTCAAAGGGGCTGTGGATGGTCCGCCATTCATCGGACCATATCATCGCCGCAGCATTCTGGATGATGTAAATAAGACCAATTGAGATAAAGATCTCGTTCAGTTTTCCTGTACCGAGAATAGGGCGGAAACAGGTGCGTTCGATGATGACTCCGATAAGGATCAGGATGGGGAGGGAGGCTGCAAGTAGCACGTAGGGGTTGAATCCGGAGACGGCATAAAAGGTAAACGTGATATATGCACCAAGCATGAGCAGTTCACCATG